>Ga0194116_10000792_pt1 | contig 51400 bp, 53 predicted proteins | sample TA2MahsurfametaG_4_FD_148617 | JGI IMG/M metagenome (GOLD analysis project Ga0194116, IMG submission 148617) | Freshwater microbial communities from Lake Tanganyika, Tanzania - TA2015008 Mahale S9 surface | ecosystem: Environmental > Aquatic > Freshwater > Lake | place: Tanzania: Lake... | reverse complement strand
TAAAACATTAGATTCAATAAGTGGTTTAACTGTAGAGTATGATGAACTTATCTTTGCAGTAGGTAAATCAGGTATTGATTTTGCCCAAGAAATAGCAAACGAATATGAACTCCCAGATGAACCAAAATCAGTGCAAATTGGAGTTCGATTTGAAGCACCACAAAAACACTTTCAAAAATTAATTGATATTTCATATGACTTTAAGTTATATAGAAAATTTGATGATAAAGGTGTTTCGCTACGTTCATTTTGTACAAATAATAATGCGGCTTATGTTGCTGTAGAGGAAACATATGGAGATCATAGTTACAATGGCCATGCTAAAAAAGATGAGCGTTATCGAAATGATATGACCAACTTTGGCATCTTGATGGAAATTAACGGTATTGAAGATCCATTTACTTGGTCACGTAACGTTGTAAATAAATTACAATTTAATGGTACTGGTTTATATTATAGTCCAACACGTACACCTTCAACAACATCAGAAGGTAATAATGTAACAGCATATCAAATTGAATTTTTGGATGGTGTGAGAGAGGTAATGGGTGGTTATTTTCAATATGTAGAGGATTTTATTGAAGATATGAAAAAAGTATTCCCAACATTAGGAGATGACTGGGGGATCTATATACCCGAGTGCAAATATCTTTCTGCAGAACCACTAGTAAATTATTCTGATTTATCTTTAATAAATTATCCAAATGTGCATTTTGCTGGGGATGCTTTAAGTGCAAGGGGAATTAGTGTTAGTGGAGCCCATGGTGTATTTATAGCTGAATCTATATTAAGAGAGGAATAACAGTTCCTGGCTCTGCCAATATTTATAATAAAAATATTATGGGTAACTATTATGTATATTTTCATAAAAATCCAAAAACTTTAGAAGTGTTTTATGTAGGACTAGGTTCTCATATTTTATACCAAAAATATAAAAGAGCTGAAGATTTAAAGAAAAGGGGAAAACACCATAGATATTATGTTAAAAAATATGGTAACCCTATTATAGAAATAATACATGATAACTTAACCCAAGAAGAAGCATGTTTGTTGGAAATACAATATATAGCTCAATATGGAAGAAAAAGATATGAAATTGATGGAATATTAGTAAATAAAAGCCTTGGAGGGCAAGGAGGAAAACAAGGAGTTATAGTAACTAAAAAAACAAGATTAAAACAATCATTAAAATTAAAAGGTCTACCTAAACCACCAGGATTTGGGGATAAAATAAAACAAAACCGAAACCATAAAGATGCAGGTAAAAAATCATTTATTTCAAACCAAAAACATTACACCCAGGGAAGTGAAAGAAATAAAAAAATCTCCCAAAAGTTAAAAGGAAGAAAAGTAGACTGGACTGGAGATCACATATTGCAATTTGATCTTCAAGGAAACTTTATCCAAGAATGGCCTAGTATTAGACAAGCTGGTTTTGAATTAAAAGGAAACCAAGGTGAACCAATTAGAAAATGCCTTAAGGACTTACAAAAAACAGCTTATGGATTTATTTGGAAATATAAAAATTAATTAATATATTAAAGTTATGAAAATAGGATTTTGTGGAACAATGAGTGTAGGTAAAACTACAATAGTTAATGCTTTAAGAGAACTACCAGAATTTAAAGAATATGAATTTAAAACAGAACGTTCAAAATATTTACGTGATTTAGGCATCCCATTAAATACAGATTCAACATTAAAAGGTCAATTTGTATTTTTAGCTGAACGTGCCTCTGAATTATTTTATAGTAATATCATTACTGATAGAACAGTTGTAGATGTTATGGCTTTTACACGTTTAGCTGAATCAATACCATATTACATAGCAGATGAAATTTGTCAAGCAGCATCACATTTAATTAAAGAATATGATTACATATTTTACATTTCACCTAAAGGAGTTGAAATAGAAGATAATGGTGTTAGAACAACAGATGCAGAATATAGAAAAGATGTTGACAAAGAAATTAAAAGTTTATTAAATAAATATGGTCATAAAAATCAAAGAATAGTTAAATTAACGGGTAGTGTTGAGGAAAGAGTACAGAAAGTTAAACAGACGTTATTCTCATAATATTTATAAATAAAAATATACTAAAATGAAAAAAACCCGTTTACTCGAAATAGTACGTGAAGAAATTGCTTTTGCGTTAAATGAAAAACCTGATTTTGGTGGCCGATTTGATCAACAAGTAGCAGCAAAATATGGTGAAGAAGATACATTACAAACGGCTACAGATGAAATTGTTGATAGAGTACTAAGAGATAGAGGTTTATCTAAATCAGATGTAACTAAAATGGAAAAAGAAGATCTTAAAGGTCTTTTAAAAGACATCCGTCAACAAATCTCAGGTAAAAAACAAGATGTTCGAGTTAAACATGCTCTAGAAAAACAAATAGAATTTGACGATTCTGGAAGTAAATTACAAGACAATCAAACTAACAATGCTATATTAAAATCTTTAGGTTTAGTAACCCCAGGACAACGTGGTAGAAAAGCAGACCCAAACAAACCAGAAAAAGCACCTTCAACAGGACAACGAGGAAGACCAGCAGGAACTAAAACAGCTACTCGCACACCAGGAGATGATGGATTTGATGATGTATCATATTCAGACGAAGAAGTAGAAGACACTTACTATAAAGATGAAGATGAAGATACTTTTGATACAGAAAAAGCCCCAGCAGGAGATATTGAAATAGAAAAAGCTGCTAGAGGCAAAGATGAACTAGTTAAACAGTATAAATCTGAAGTTGAACCAGAATTAAAAAATAAAATTGCAAAAGCAAAAGAGGGAGATAAAGAAGCTATGGCTTGGTTAAAATCTAAACAAGATATTATTAAAAAATACAATCAAGCTAAACAAGTTAATATTTAATGGTAAAAGATAAATCCATAACTTTAAATGTATCGCACCTAATTTTAGGTGCGATCATTTTACTCCTGTTATGGTTATTACTTAAACCTACTAAAGTAGATTTATCAAAATACGATAAACAAAAACAAGAAATTGATAGTTTAAATAATGTATTAGTAAATTTACAAAAACACCAACTTGAATTAGATAAATCCATTTTATTCCACCAAAATAGAATTGATTCACTAAACAATGAAATAAGTAATACAAATAAAGAAATAGCAGATGTACGTGAATATTATGGTAAAAAAATTAGGGATATTCTTAATTATACTCCACAGCAACTTGACGATTTTTTCTCAAAGCGATATAAATAAAATTTGCTTTGACCATAAAACCGCTCAAAAAATAGCTGCAGATTTAGTTAAAGGTGATTCAGCAAAAGCTGAATTGCAAAAAACTCAAAAATTGGTTTTGCAACTAAATGAGACTATAGTTGAAAAAGATAGTGTCATAAATGATTATATTAAAAAAGATAGTACTTGTATAAAACAAGTAGCTACTTTTAATGAGCTTAAACAAAAACAAACCAGTATAATTACTGGTTTAGAAAAAGATGTTGAAAGTTTTAAAAGAGAAAACAAAAATCTTAAAACAGGTGTTAAATGGCTTGGTGGAGGGTTCGTGGGAGTGTTAATCTCTTTACTTACATTATCTTTAGTTAAGTAATATGGCTAGCGAACTGAAACAAGCAATACGAGAAGAATATATTAAATGTGCTGCCTCACCAGCATATTTTATGAAAAAATATTGCTATATTCAACATCCAAAACGTGGCCGGATTCAATTTAATCTATACCCATTTCAAGAAAGAGTTTTAACATTATTTCAAGAAAACCCATATTCAATGGTTTTAAAATCTAGACAGTTAGGGATTTCAACCTTAACAGCAGGATATTCGTTATGGTTGATGATGTTTTATCAAGATAAAAATGTACTTTGTATTGCAACTAAACAAGATACTGCAAAAAATATGGTTACAAAGGTTAAGTTTATGTATGATAATTTACCTTCTTGGCTAAAGTTTCCAACTAAACCTGATGAAGCAAACAAATTAACACTTCGACTACCAAACGGTTCCCAAATTAAAGCTACTTCAGCATCAAGTGATGCAGGTCGTTCAGAAGCAGTTTCTTTATTATTAATAGACGAAGCAGCTTTTATATATAATATAGGTGAAATATGGGCCTCAGCTCAACAAACTTTAGCTACTGGTGGAGGTTGTATTGCATTATCTACACCTTATGGTACAGGTAATTGGTTCCATAAAACATGGATTGCTGCAGAAATGGGTGAAAATAGTTTTTTACCTATTAGATTACCATGGAACGTACATCCTGAAAGAGACCAAACATGGAGAGATCAACAAGATGCTGATCTAGGACCTAAAATGGCAGCCCAAGAATGTGATTGTGATTTTAGCACCTCAGGTGATACTGTATTTTTATCTGATGATATTGATTTTTATGAAAAATCTTTTATAAAAGAACCACTTGAAAAACGTGGAGTTGACCAAAATTTATGGATTTGGGAACCAGTAGATTATTCTCGTAATTATTTAATAACAGCTGATGTTGCTAGAGGAGATGGAGCTGATTATTCTACATTTCATATATGGGATATAGAAACGTATAGCCAAGTAGGTGAATATAAAGGGCAAATTAGTACAAAAGATTTTGGCCATTTGTTAGTTGGAATTGCAACAGAATACAACAATGCTTTATTAGCCCCAGAAAATTCAAGTATAGCTTGGTCAACTATTCAAACAATTATGGATAGAGGATACCATAATTTGTATTATTCTCCTAAAGGAAATGCTTTAACAGTTGATACTTATTTTGATCCTTACATGGACCATAGTAAAATGACTCCTGGTTTTACAATGTCTTCTGCTACTAGACCTATATCAATTGGTAAATTTCAAGAAGCAATCAGAGATAAAGGTATTACTATTCAATCAATTCGACTTCTGGAGGAGATGAAAGTATTTATATGGAGAAACGGACGACCAGAAGCACAACCAGGATATAATGATGACCTAATTATGGCAGCTTCTATTGGATGTTTTTTAAGAGATACAGCTTTTAAATTAAGACAGAATGGAATGGAAATGACTAAAAGTATGCTTAACAATATAAGTACTCATAATTACGGATACTCAGGGGGTTATTCAAACCAACAACCAAATAAATATCACAATAACCCATTCAAAATAGATAATCCTTATTCAAATGATCAAGAAGATATTTCTTGGTTGATATAATAAATAAAAAATGGCACAGATACTATTATTTTCAAGACTAAAAAGATTATTTTCAACAGATGTAATTATCCGTAATGAAGGAGGAACCCAACTCAAATTAATTGATATTAATAAAATCCAAATCTCGGGTGAATATGAAACAAATGCTCTAGTAGATAGATTTAACAGAATTTACACTAACTCTCACACATCAATATATGGATACCAAAGTAGCTTTAATTATCAAACATTACGCCCTACGCTTTATTCTGAATATGACTCAATGGATACAGATGCTATTGTCGCCTCTGCTTTAGACATTATAGCTGATGAAAGTACTTTACGTAATGATATGGGTGAAGTATTACAGATTAAATCATCTGATGAAGATATTCAAAAAATCTTATACAATTTATTTTACGATGTATTAAATGTAGAATTTAATTTATGGCCTTGGGTTCGCAATATGTTGAAATATGGTGATTTCTTTTTAAAACTAGAAATTGCTGAAAAATTTGGTGTATATAATGTTATACCATATAATGCATTTCATATTGAAAGACAAGATGGATACGATAAAGATCACCCTATGTCTGTAAGATTTAAATTTGATCCAGATGGTATTTCTTCCCCTTCAGATTACGGATATTACAATGTGCCTAACTCAGGAAATCACGCAAAAGATATTTTCTTTGACAATTATGAAATGGCTCATTTCCGTTTATTAACAGATACTAATTTTTTACCTTATGGCAGATCATATTTAGAGCCTGCTCGTAAGTTATTTAAACAATACACGATGATGGAAGATGCAATGTTAATTCATCGTATAGTTAGAGCACCTGAAAAACGTATATTTTACATTAATGTTGGAAATATTGCACCTGCTGAAGTAGAAAATTTTATGCAGAAAACGATTTCTAAAATGAAACGTACTCCATATATTGATCAACAAACAGGCGACTATAACTTAAAGTATAACATGCAAAATTTACTTGAGGATTTTTACATCCCAGTAAGAGGCACTGACCAAGCAACTAAAATAGATAATTTAGGTGGTCTGCAATACGATGGTATTCAAGATGTTGAGTATTTAAGAGATAAATTATTTGCTGCTCTTAAAGTTCCAAAAGCATTTATGGGTTATGAAAAAGATTTAACTGGCAAAGCAACATTAGCAGCTGAAGATATCAGATTTGCTCGTACAATTGAACGTATTCAACGCATTATAATATCTGAATTAACTAAAATTGCTTTAGTTCATTTATATGCTCAAGGTTATACTGATGAAAGTCTAACAAATTTTGAACTTTCATTAACTACTCCTTCAATAATATATGATCAAGAAAGATTAGCATTAATGAAAGAAAAAATAGAAGTAGCAAAAAGCATGATTGAAGCTAAAATATTCCCTACTGACTTTATATATGAAAAATTATTCCATATGAGTGAGGATCAATATGATGAATACAGAGACTTAGTTCTTCAAGATGCTAAACGTAAATTCCGTTTAACCCAAGTTGAAAATGAAGGAAACGATCCACTTGAAACAGGTAAATCTTATGGTACACCACATGATTTAGCCTCTTTATATGGAAGACAAAGATATGAAAGTGGAGAAGTACCTGAAGGATATGATGAAAAAGAACCTCTAGGAAGACCAAAAGAAAATGTAACTGATAGAAATACACAAGACAATGCTTTTGGCAAAGATAGAATTGGTACAGCAGGTGTAACTCAAGACAACGATGAATCAGATTCTATCAAACCTCAATACAAAGGTGGATCTCCTTTAGCATTAGAAACTAAATCAAAACGAAATAAAAACGTGTATGCTTTCAATAATATTAAAAATCAAAAGAAACAAATGATTTTTGAATCGGATGTTAAAGGAAATTCATTATTAGATGAATCACAAATACGAGAGTAATAATTTTTTACATATTTATAAATAAACAAATATTAGAATGCAAATAAAACATTCAAAGTATAAAAACACTGGTATACTTTTTGAACTTTTAGTTCGTCAAATCACTACAGATACGTTAGAAGGGAAAGATTCTTTAGCAAAAGATATACTTAAAAAATATTTTGTTAAAACAGAATTAGGACGTGAGTATAAATTATATGAAACACTATTAAAAAAAACTACATTAACTGAAGCAAAAGCTAATATTGTGATTTCTACATTAATAGATTCTTCTAAAACTCTAAATAGAGGAATACTTAAAAGACAAAAATATAATTTAATTTCTGAAATCCAAAAAAATTATGATTTAAACATATTTTTTAATCATAAATTACCTAATTATAAAGCATATGCTGCTTTTTATACATTATTAGAAATAACACACTCTCAAGTTTCTATTGATCCTGAACAAACCATTATAAATAAAGTTACTATACTTGAACATTTAACAGCTGCTCAAATTAAAGAAAATATTGTAAGAGATGAAGTACTAGAAGAAATAAAAAATTCTGATAAAGATGTTAAATTTCTTACATATAAAATATTAATGGAGAAATTCAATAATAAATATGACAATCTGAATCTTAACCAAAAAATCATTCTTAAAGAATACATAAATTCAGTAGACAATACTTCTCGTTTAAAAGAATTTTATACCACTAAAATAAACGAAATTAAAACTGAATTAAAAACCCTAAATAAAAAGACCCAAAACCCAGTTACTAAAATTAAAATTGACGAAATTATATCTATAATTACTCCCCCAGTAAAAAATGCTAAAATAACAGATAATGATTTAGTTGATTTATTGCAATACTGTGATTTAATTAATGAATTAGAAACTGTAAATGGATAAGTTAAAGGAAATAGTCCGTAAAAAACTCAAAGAAATGAGTGCTACTAATATAGGTGGTGCTACTGCTACATCTGGAGAAGGAATTGGAATGGCTACGAAACCTGCTTTTAATAAAAATAAAAATATTTATTATTATAAGTTAGGATTTAAACCTGTTTCTAATATTAAACCTAAATCTTACGATATTAAAAAATTGTGGGAAGAAGAAAAGGAAAAAACTGGAGCAGATAAATTTCAAGATGATAGAGTTAAAGAATTTGATCAAGTTGAAAGTTTACTTAAACAATTATCTCCACTTATATCAAACGCAAAAAACGAAACTATAGAATATTACGCTGCTAACCCGGGATCGTATGATATCTATAAACCGTCTTCAATGGTTTTAGCATATATTCAAAAAGCAGTAGATTTATTAAAACAAAAACAATGAAAAAAACATTACAAGATCAGTATTTATTAATTAAAGAGGGTAAAGGACATAAAGGTGTTTTCCTTGCAGATGCTAAACGTAATTTTCCCCATATTGTACCAAATTCTGCTACATTTGAGGAAGCTGCTGCTTCTCTTAAAACCAAAAACATTATCTCAGAAAATGTAATTGGTTTAACTGCTGTTGCTGGATATGAACCAAGAAAAAAAGAATCTTACGAAACGGCATTTGAGGCATTTTTGGCTGAAGCTAGAAAAGCAAAAGAAAATGAAGACGAGAAAGTAAAAGCAGAAGAGAAAAAAGTCTCTAAACCTGTAGAAAAAGATCTTGAAAAAAACTTTGACTATTCAGACGATAAAAACCCAGATAATTTGATATTTGATCAAATCATGATGGGATATTACGCTGAAATGAAAGATCCTAAAAATGCTGATAAAACAATGCAACAATTAAAAGACATTGTATTGAAAAATTTAGCAAAAGACCCAATTCACTATACAAAAGATGGTCAATTTGGTGTTAAAGATTTAGGATATGTGACTGAACATCCTGGTTTAGGTACTCCAAAAGAACCTAAAGGAAAATATGCTTCATCTGGATATGGTAATTTGAGTGAAGGTAAAGAAGAAAGAGGTGAAATTAAAACAAGCCTTGAAAAACAAATTAAAGAACCTTCAAGTAAAACAAAACCATCGGAAGAGCAAATTAAAGCTAAATTAAAACAAAAACGTGAAGAAGAACTTAAACGTAGAAAAGAAGCAGGTGAATCACTTGAAGAAATTTCATTACGTAAAGCTATTCAAGAAATGATTGATGCTGAATTAGAAGAAGCATATCAATTAGTAAATATTCGCCCACAAGTAAGTGATAAAGAAAGAGAAGAAAGAGATCCACAACCTTTTCTTACTGTATATTTAACAGCTTCGACTGAAAAATTAATGAAAAAAAACCAAGATCTAAGACTTTTAAGAAACCCCAAAAACCCAGAAGAAATTACAGGTATAGCTATTCGCTCTACATTATTAGTTTCTAAAAATTTAGAAACATTACCATATGATATAAATTCAATGTTTGCAAGTTTTTTAAATACTGCTAATAATATTGGGGGTAAAATTAATCTTCCTACAAAAGAAGGAACTATAGACAATTATACTGTTTTAAATAATGTTAATGTAGGAAGAGATGAAAGGCTTTCATTTAAAACTCCAAATCCAAAGTACCAAAAACCAATGGAAGAAATTTTACGTGAAGGTGTAGAAAAAGATTTAGCTGATATTAATAAAGAAGCAGAACATGAAGTTCTACAATCTAAACTAGATAAAATTGATGCTTTAATTGATAGTCGTAAATCTAAACTTAGTAAATTAGACGAGGATGAAGATATGAAAGCTTTAACTGACAAGAAAAAAGTTAAAGAACTTGAAAAAGATATTAAAGCTTTAGAAAAAGCAAAATCTAAGGTTGAAAAAATGCTTAGCAAAACTAAAGGTAAGAAAAAAGAAATCATTGATGAAGATGAACCAATTGAAGAAGCTGAAGGAGATTTAGATCCTAAAGAATTAGATGCTGCTGAAGCATCAATAAAAAGTATTCAAGCTTTAGCAGATAAAATATCTAAAACAAAACTTTTTGAAGAAGATCCTGAAGAATCTGAAGAATATTAAATCATGAATAAGCAACTCTTAATAGAAACCAGACATTTTGTTCCCCAACCTGTTCGCCTTTTAGAAGGATTAAAAGGTAATGGAAATATCTTTGTTGAAGGTATTTTAGCTACCGTGGAGGTTAAAAACGGTAACGGAAGATACTACAAACGTGAGTTGTGGGAACGTGAAATTGACAATTTCCAACAAAAAATAAACCAAAAAACAACAGAAACATGTGGTGAATTAGATCACCCTGATTCTCAAGTTATAAATTTAAAAAATGCATCCCATGCCATTAGAAAAATGTGGTGGGATGGAGATGAAATATGGGGAACAGTTGAAATCTTTTCAGACCCAGGACCAAAAGGAACAGTATCTGGTCGTATAGCGGGTGCTTTAGTTAATAATGGTTTAACAATTGGTATTTCTTCTCGTGGAATGGGTTCCCTCAAACAAATGGGTGAAACAATGGAAGTACAAGATGACTTTGAATTATTAACTTGGGATCTAGTTTCTAATCCTTCAAACCCTGATTCATGGATGAAAAATGGCCAATTAAACGAATCAAGAACAACATATTTAGATCCATATGCACGTACAAATTCAATTTTAACTGAGATTTTGTGTGCAAAAGGCACATGCCCGATATTTTAAAATATACAAACCGGTGAAAAATTGCTTTCTTTTTGAGAGCTTTTTTTATTTTTTGTAATTTTTCCATCCCCCCCACATATATATAACGTGAATATGCTGCCCCTCATAACTATGTAGCATTATATTAATGAAATTCTATTACGTTTGATAAATAAACGTACTTTCCCAACAAAAAATTTAGGAAAAATGGCAAAAAACAGAGAAATGCTCAAAGAAGCAATCGCTGAAGCTAAAGCTGTAAAAGAAATGGCAATAGCAAACGCAAAAGCAGCTCTAGAAGAAGCCTTTACACCTCAACTTAAATCAATGTTATCTTTGAAACTTCAAGAAATGGAAATAGAAGAAGCTAAAGACGTAGAAGAAACGAATGAAGCTGAATACACGGAAATGGAAGAAGTAAAAAAAGACACGATGGAAGTTGATTTGGAAGAGCTTTTAGCAGAGCTAGAATTAGAAGAAGATGATGATGTAGAAGAAAATCTTTATGAAGCTGAAGAAGAAGGCGAAAAAGAAGGTGAAGAGGAAGAAGGCGAAGAAGGTGACATGGAAATGGAAGACCTTTCAGACGATGAAATTAAGGAAATGATTGAAGACGTAATCGCACAAATGATTAAAGACGGTGAGTTAGAAGCAGGACCTGAATTCGAAGGTGAAGAAGAAGGTGAAGAAATGGAAATGGGTGCTGAAGAAGAGGAAGAAGTAGATTTAGCAGAACTTTTAAGAGAAATTGAAGAAATGGAAGAAGAAGTGTACGAAAAAAAGGAAGAAACTAATGAAGTATTTGGATTTTTTAAAATAAATAATTTGCTAAATTATTTAATTGATGAAAAAAAAGTAGATAAAAAAGTTGCTAAGAATATTGTTAATAATCTTGATAAAAATCCAAATAATGCTGAGGCTCGAGAGGACCTTAAAAAATATATCACAAAAGAAGATATAAAGGATTTCTTAAACTATACAACGAACGATACAAGAGGACCTAAAAATCCATTAGTCGGTGCCCCTTTAAAAGATCTTCAAAACATAGTTACAACAGCCCTTAACGGTACTCCATATTCCCCAGTACCCACAACTTTTGGTCCAGACGGTAGAGGTGGTATTGATATGTCAACTAATGAATCTGAAGAAATAAAAAAAGAACTTGAAGAAGCTTATTCTACAATTGAAACTTTAAAAACAGAAATTAACGAAATCAATTTACTGAACGCTAAGTTACTCTACTCAAACAAAATCTTCAAAGCTAAAAACTTAAACGAAAATCAAAAGGTAAAAGTATTAAGTTCATTTGACAAAGCTAAAAACGTAGGTGAAGTAAAAATGGTATATGAAACTTTAAACGAGGGTATTAAAGTTAAAAAAGAAATCATTAAAGAAAACCTAGGTAGAGCTTCAAAATCAACTGTTACTCCTACCGCAAAACAACCAATCGTAGAGTCAAACGATGTATTTAAAAGAATGCAAAAATTGGCTGGATTAATTTAATTAACTAATTTAAAAACTAAAAAAAACAAAAATGTCAAGTATTAATTCTCTTTTAGAAAGCTCAGCCAACGGGTGGAGAAACATGCAAAGTGATGCTGCACGTATGGCGAGCAAATGGGCTAAAACAGGCCTATTAGAAGGATTAGGAAGCGAAGTTGAAAAAAACAACATGGCTTTGATCCTCGAAAACCAAGCAAAACAACTTGTTGTTGAGCAATCTTCTATGACAACTGGTGGTGCCGGTACTGGTACTTTTACAGCTGGACAAGGTGAGCAATGGGCTGGTGTAGCTCTTCCATTGGTACGTAAAGTATTTGGTTCTTTATCAACTAAAGAATTCATGTCAGTACAACCAATGAACCTACCTTCAGGTCTAGTATTTTTCCTAGATTTCCAATATGGACAAGATAAAGTTGCTCCTATCGGAAACTTTGGACCTGCTGGAAATGTTTATGATGATAATGCTTCTATGTATGGTGATACTAACCCGGCTAATGGTGCAGACCCTACTAACGGTTTGTATGGTGCTGGTAGATTTGCTTATTCAATCAACCAATTTTCACAATCATTTACAATTGCTACTGGTTCAGTAGATTGGGTTGATGTTGAATACAATTCAACATACTCAGGTTCAGCAGCATTAGCTACTCTTTCATCAATTACTGTATCTGCTGCTAATATTGCAGCATTGTCTCATTCAATTGATACTAAAGGTGTTCGTGCGTTTGCTTTAACAGATAATGGTGCTACTGTTGCTAATTTGTTACCACAATATACTACTTATACTGCAGCTGGTGATGTGAAATTTATCTTTAATTCAAACACAATAAATGGAAATGCATCCCGTACATTATTCTACAACGCTCAACCAGTTGATAACAAACGTGGTGATTTTGAAGATAATAGTGGTGCTGGATATGCAAATGCTGAATCAACAGCTGCTGATGCATTAGCTATTCCACAAATTGATATTAAAATGAAATCTGAAGCTATTGTTGCTAAAACAAGAAAATTGAAAGCACAATGGACACCAGAATTTGCTCAAGATTTGAATGCTTACCAATCATTAGATGCTGAAGCTGAATTGACTTCAATTATGTCTGAGTATATCGCTCTAGAAATTGATCTAGAAAACTTAGATATGTTGATCCAAGATGCTTCTGCAGCAGATGAATACTGGTATGCTGTTAATAATCGTGTATTGAATGCTGCTAAAACTAATTATGATAATGCTAATTTCTATAATACACAAGGCCAGTGGTTCCAAACTTTAGGAACTAAAATGCAAAAAGTTTCTAACAAAATTCACCAAAAAACATTACGTGGTGGTGCAAACTTCCTAGTATGTTCTCCAAGTGTAGCAACTATCCTTGAATCAATCCCAGGATTTGCTTCAACTTCTGATGGTGATGCAGCAAAAGCAAGCTATGCATTTGGTATCCAAAAATCAGGTAATTTAAACAACCGTTATACAGTATACAAAAATCCATACATGACTGAAAATGTAATTTTGATGGGTTATAGAGGATCTCAATTCCTTGAAACAGGTGCTGTATTTGCTCCATATGTTCCACTTATCATGACTCCATTAGTGTACGATCCAGAAACCTTTACACCAAGAAAAGGTTTATTGACTCGTTATGCTAAGAAAATGATTCGTCCTGAATTTTATGGTCGTATCTTTGTTAATGATTTACATGTTCTATAAGAATAACAATTAACTGAAAATAAAAGCCTCGCTAAAAGCGGGGCTTTTTTATTTTCAGTTATATTTATTAGAGAAATATAGTTATATGACAGATTACAATCGCACTCCTAAAGCACAAGATGTTTTTAAAGCAAAAAGAAAACCAAAAGGTCCTATTAAGTTTAATATTTCATTAAACGAAGAACAAAAAATTGCTAAATCCCAAATATTAAATGATATTGTAACAGTTTTACGTGGTAAAGCAGGATCTGGAAAATCATTACTAGCAGCCAATATTGCTCTAGATTTATTATTTAATAAAGATATAGAAAAAATAGTAATTACTCGCCCTACAGTTGTTGCCGGTCAAGACATTGGTTTTTTACCTGGTGATGTTAATGAAAAATTAGCTCCATTTACTGCTCCTGTTTATGAAAATATGCATCGTTTGTATAGTAAAGAAAAAATTGAAAAATGTATATCTGAAGGTGAAATTGAAATTGTACCTGTATCATTTATGCGAGGTAGAAACTTTACAAATTGTTTAGTTGTAGTAGACGAAGCCCAAAACTTAACAGATAACCAAACTGAACTCCTTTTAACCCGTATATGTTCAGGTAGTAAAATGATATTTTGTGGAGATAATTCTCAAATTGATTTAAAAGATAAAAAAACATCTGGATTTGATGTCATATGTAAACATATGAAAGAAGTACCTGGATTTAATGTAATAACCTTAGAAAAAAATCATAGACATCCAATAGTAGACGATATTCTTGAAGTCTACAAATCATTCAGAGGATAATTATAGTTATAATAAATAAAATTTATTTACATTAATTGTTGTTAATACTTAAATCATTTCGTATATAAATTTAATGTCAACAAGAATACCTTTTCAATGGAATAATGCTAATTTTAACTGGGATGCTGTTAATCCAACAGATGGAAATGTATATCCTCCAAATGAACAAGTAATAGGAACTAATTTATGGGATGATTGTGCTTTAGTAATTGAAATTATTGGAGTTATCCAAGGAGGAGGCAGTTATGAAGAATATTTAAACCAAAATCCTAAAAAGAAAAAACAGTTTATTAAATTACTTTGTAAAGTTCAAGGAAAAGAGTACCAAGAAACTAAAGAAGTACATAAAACTAAAATATTTATTAAAGACATAAAACTAGTCGCTAAAGAAGTACTAGGAATAGACGTAAAAATTAACAAATAATGTATACTTTATACACAGATAAACAAGAACTTTTTGAGTGTTCTATATCATTAGAGGGAGCATCAGTTAAAAACAGTAAAGTTCGTTTAATAGTAGAAGCAGATGATTTAAATCTTTTATTTAAAGGAACCATTGATTCTAATGGAAAATGTACTGTTCCTATTCGTAAATTAAAAAATCTTTTAGAAGAATCAACAAAAGGTAAAATAAGGCTTGAAGTTATAGCAGATGATATGTATTTTACACCATGGGAATCTAATTTTGAAGTAGAAACTGCTAAAAAAGTAACCGTGGAAGTAAAATCTCAAGCAAATAAAAATACACTTACAGAAAATAAAATGGGAATTACCATTAAAAACATTAAAGTAGGTGATCATATTCAAAATTTATCTAAAATGCTTATAAAAGAAAACATTAATATAAATAATATGTCTAAAAGTAAAGATAAATTAAATAATATTATAGCTTCTTATCTAAAAATAAATAAAATTAGTGACGGTGAAAAAAATAAAATAATAGAAGGCATTATTCACACATTAATTTAAAAATAAGTTATGGCCGGACCTTTTGATTTTACAGGTCAAAATATAGAAACAACATACCATAGAGTTCTTCAAACTGATGGTACTGATATATATGATGGAACTGGATCCTTATTTACCATCACTGGGTCAAATAATATCAATACAGGTTCTTTAGTAACTACATCATCATTCAATACTTTTACTGCATCATATTATACAGATAGTGCATCATTTAGTTCAAGTATTTCATCACTTTCAGGTAGTTTTGTAACAACTAGTGGTTCATTTTCTACACGTATAATTAATTTAGAGAGTTTTAGCTCATCGCTTGATGTATCTTTTGCAACTGACGCAGAATTAAACGCAGCTACAGCTTCTTTAAGTGCAAGTATAGCTAATTTAAGTTCAAGTTTTGAAATATTTAGTGGATCATACAATACAGGTTCATTTACTGGATCTTTTACTGGTACCTTAACAGGTACTTCTTCCTACTCAACTAATGCTATAAGCGCTTCATTTGCTACTACATCCTTAACCTCAAGTTTAGCTTTAAGAGCATCTGGTTCATTAACTGGTTCACTTTTAGGTACTGCTTCATTTGCTACAAGTGCTACAACTGCAACAACTGCATCTTTTGCTTCAACAGCTTCATATGTTAATCCACTCACACAAGATGTAATAATCACAGGATCTATATTTGCATCCGGGTCTATAGGTGGCATTGATACATTAGGTACAATTGGTGGTGGCAAACCGGTTTTATTTGATACCAATGGTACGGTTCGAGTTCAATGGGCAAATGGTGTATTGGTAGATACCGCTGGAAACACATCAATAGATTGGGAAAACAGAGCAGCTCTTGATAGCGCTGGAAATACATCAATAGATTGGGAAAACAGAGCAGCTTACGATAGCAATACAAATACATCACTAGATTGGGGAAATAGACAAGCTTACGATAGCGTTGGAAATGTATCACTAGATTGGGAAAATGCACAATTTTATGGTACTGCTTCATTTGCAACCACATCATCATTTGCAACAACTGCTACAACTGCAACAAGTGCTTCATTTGCAACAACAGCCCCAGTAGGTATTCACGCACCAAGAATACCAGGATCTGGTGGATTTATAAATGCACTAATGGTAACCAACCAACAGTTACTTTCAGTTGGACAAACAGCAAATGCTTTACGATGTTATCCATTTTTTCCAATGAAAACTTTTACAATTGTCAGTTATTCATTCAATGTTACTACGGCGGTTGCAAGTTCAAATGCTAGAATATTATTTTTTAGTGATCTAAACGGTGCCCCTAATACAAAATTACACGAATCAACAAATATAAGCACAAGTACTACGGGGGTTAAGACAGTAATACAATCATATACATTTAACGCCGGTACTGCATATTGGTTATGTGTTCATACAAGTGCCGCTATTTCTATTCATACTCATGGAACAGCCGGGGGATTTGGTTGGAATCAATCAGGAGCAGGTAACCAACCAGTAAACCATATTTTATATTCATACTCTTTAGGTTCTGTACCATCAACATTAACAACATCTGGTGCAAGTTACCCTGCAATAGGAGTTAATTTTTTACATTTAATATTTAATTTATAATGGCACAAATAAGACACGAAATATACGACGAAAATGGACTTGTAAAAGTTGAATTCATTGAAACAACTGAATTATCACAAGAAGAATTAATTGCTCAAAAAGAAGCAGAACTTTTAGCAATGTATGAAGAATTACAAAAACTAAAATCTACTTAGTTTTTTTTAATATAACATACAAACTAGGAAAAAATCATAGACATCCAATAGTAGACGATGTTCTTAAAGTCTACAAATCATTTAGAAGTTAACCATATTTATAACAAAATATTACTATGAATATTCCTATTTGGCCAGGTTCAAGTTCATTTGCTTCTGGATCTACACCGTTTGGATTTTATGATAATGATAATCAATTTCAACAAGATGCTGATAAATTTGCTAAATTTGCCGCTCAACGTTTAGGATATCCATTAGTCGAAATTGAACTTCAAGATATAAATTTCTACACTGCTTTAGAAGATGCAGTAACAACCTATGGAAACGAAGTATATGCTTACCAAGTAGCAGATAATTTATTAACTTTTCAAGGAAATCCATTAACTATTTCTTCTCCAAATAATAAACTTGTTCAAGAAACATTATCTAATGTTGTTTTACTTTCAAACCAATACGGAACAGAAGCAGGAGTTGGAGGTAAAGTCACATATTACTCAGGTTCAATTGATCTTATTGCAAATCAGCAAAATTATAACATGAATACTTGGGCAATTTCCCAAAGTATTTCAGGTGGTATTGAAATTAGAAGAATATATTACGAGGCACCCCCAGCAATTACAAGATATTTTGACCCATATGCTGGTACTGGTACTGGTATGATGCAAATGTTAGATAGTTTTGGATGGGGTTCATATTCTCCTGCTATTAACTTTATGTTAATGCCTATAAATTATGATTTACAAAAAATACAAGCAATTGAATTTAATGATCAAATTAGAAAATCACAATATACTTTTGAACTTGTTAATAATCAATTAAAAATATTCCCAATTCCACGAAATGCACATAAACTTTGTTTTCAATATGTTAAATTAAGTGAAACTAGACAACCGTATGCAGATATAAGTGGCAGTGTTATAACAAATGTGGCAGATGTTCCATATAATAACCCAGTTTATACTAATATAAATTCAATTGGTCGTTCTTGGATATTTGAATATGCTCTAGCTATTTCAAAAGAAATATTAGGATACATTAGAGGAAAATATGCAAATATTCCAATTCCTGGTTCTGAAATAACATTAAATCAATCCGATTTAATATCTGCTGCATCAACAGAAAAACAGGCATTAATAGAGCGTTTAAGAGCATATTTAGATACAACTTCACGTAAAGCTTTACTTGAAAAAAAAGCACTTGAAGCAGAAAGCCAACAAAAAACAATTAATTATGTACCAATGACAATTTTTATAGGATAAGATGGCATTATTTGGCTCAGCTCGTGATATTTCATTATTTAAACATCTTAATAAAGAATTGTTGTGGGACATCATTACTCAACAATGTGCATTTTATCAATTAAAAACAGCTGAAACTAAAGTAAATATTTATGGTGAAGCAGCAGGTGCTAGACATTATAATGAACCTGTTTTATTAAACGTATTAATTGAAAGAGGAGACTTTTCATCCCCAGTTGATGATTTTGGAGTAACTATAGACAGGCCTATGACCTTTAAATTTTTTAGAGATGATTTAATTTATGCTGAAATATTACCTAGAGTAGGAGATATTATCATGTGGTATGAATCATATTGGGAAATAAATAATGTTAATGATAATCAACTTTTTGCAGGTAAAGATCCAAATTATCCATATAATACAAACCCACTTAACCCAGGATTAGAAAATTTTGGTTTTAATGTTTCTATTATTTGTACAGCACATTATGTTCCTGCAGATAAAGTTCAAATAAGTTCCGAGAGAATTTAATATATATAATAAAACTAAAAATTTTACTTTTTACATATAAAGAATTTAGTGCATGCCTAGAACTAGAAAACCAAATCCAAAATCTCAAAGGCAAATTTTAAATGAACAAATTGAGCCATATGTTTTTCCTGAAACTGGAGAGTCACATGGTAACCCTAATTCTCCATCTAATTTTAATCAATTTACACCAAATGAACAAAGTGGAATCGATCATAATCGTTCCAAACAAATGTCATTTAAAAATGATTCAGTAAAACCATTTACTCTTGGATTTGAAGATATAGATGAATCTATCCATTATTATTTTTCTAATGTAATCAAACCCTCAGTTATACAAAATAATAATAGAATTGCAGTACCTATAATTTATGGTTCCCCAGAACGATGGAAATCAACTCAAAAAGATGGGTATTATAAAGATAAAAATGGAGCTATCATGGCACCATTAATCATGTTTAAACGTAGTAGTATAGATAAAAATAGGTCTATAGGTAATAAATTAGATGCAAATAGTCCAAATTTATATACATCTTTTAAAAAAACATACAATACAAAAAATGCCTATTCAAATTTTAATGTATTAAATAATAGGATACCAACAGAACAATTTATAGTTAATGTAATTCCTGATTATGTTACTATAACATATGATTGTGCTATTCAAACATATTATGTTTCTCAATTAAATAAAATAGTTGAAGCTATAAATTATGCATCTGATTCATATTGGGGAAACCCTGAACGATTTAAATTTATGGCTAGAATTGATTCTTATCAAACCCCAATTGAAATTTCAGATAATACTAATAGAATTGCAAAAGCTACATTTTCTTTAATTATTAAAGGATACATAGTACCTGATAATATTCAAAAACAATTAACAGCTATAAAAAAATACAATAGTAAATCTCAGATTATTATTGGAATAGAAAGTGTAAGTTCAATAGCATCATTTACACCTTCCTCTATATCACCTGTACCTGAACCACTACCTCCATCACCTCAAGATGACGTGTTTTCAAGTGCCTTTTCTAATGCTTTTAGTTAAAATATAAAATACAGATAATGTCTCAACAAAACAAATCTACTTTACAATCAGCAATTAATAGCCAATTAGCTGATAATACATCAGGTGATATCTCTGCAGCAGATGTAAGAGATAACTTGATTAACATGACGGATAGCCTCCTGTTTAATAGTGGCTCTCAAGATATTACAGGATCTCTTACTGCAACTTCATTTACCGGTTCATTACAAGGAACAGCAACAACTGCTTCCTATGTTGTAACGGCTCAAACGGCTTCCTATGTAACAACTGCTGCAACTGCTTCATATGTGTTGCCGACATCACCAGCTTCAGTTTTAGTAGCTGTTGATGGAATTGGAAGTGATTTTGTTTCAAGCAGTGCTAACACATATAAAGAATATTTAATTCCTGCTAATACATTAACTACTTCTTCAATTTTAGAAGTTGAAGTAGGAATTGTTAAAGATACTTCTAATGGAGCAACTAATGTTTATTTGTTTTTATCCTCTTCACTTGCATCAAATACTCTTGCATCTGCAACACTTAACACAAATCAAACATATTCCCCGTTATGGAGAAATTTTGCTATAAGTGGTTCTTCAATTATATCATTAACCCCAAATTCCACAGCGGCAACAGATGCTGTAGTATCTACCCTAGCAATTACATCTTCTTCAATTGATACTACGATTGATAATTATCTTTTAGTTATAACTCTTACCCCTGGCTCTAACGCAATTTCAAGATTATTATATTGTAGAATAACGGCACATAAATAAATTTATAATAATTTTTTAAAATGGGCCTCTAAATGAGGCCCTTTTTTTCATATTTATTAGAAAATGGCAAAAGCAAAAGCACAAACCGCAGTTTCATTCATGAAAAAACCTCGTAAAAAAAGACCTGGTGTTCATGCAAAATCAAAAACTAGTAAACTTAAATCAAGTAAAAACTATATTAAACCTTATACAGCACAAGGTAAATAAAACTTGGTTACATAATATTTTTATATTATATTGATAATAAATAAAACAAATAAATAAATAAAAAATGGAAACAGTTACAGAAAAACAGTTTTTAATTGAAGAAGAATTAAATAACTTAAAACAAATTCAAAACCAAACACAATCCCTAATATTAGAATTAGGTGAAATTGAAATGATCAAAATTCAAATTGAAGCACGTTACCAAAATGCTAAAGAATTTTTAGCTGAAATTTCAAATTTAGAAAAAGATTTTACAAAATCAATATTTGATAAATATGGTAAAGTAAATATTAACCCAAAAACAGGTGAGATCACTAAATTAGATTAATTTAGATCAAAATACACCATATTTATAATAAAATAATTTATTATGCCTGAAACTATTGTATCACCTGGTGTATTAGCTATAGAAAACGATCAATCATTTATTACTCAAGGGCCATTACAGGCAGGAGCTGCTATAATTGGCCCAACAGTAAAAGGAAAAGTAGGAATCCCTGTATTATGTACTACATATAGTGATTATTCAAATAAATTTGGCTCTACATTTTTAAGTGGAAGTCAAACCTATTCCTACCTAACCTCAATTTCAGCTTATAATTATTTTAATAATGGTGGCACTTCATTACTTGTAACTAGAGTAGTAAGTGGGACATTTGAACCAGCTACTTCATCAATTATTCCTTCATCAAATGCCGCTACTTCAGCTTCACTAACTTTAAATTTATCTTATATTCCTATTGATGTAAACCTTGTAGGTTCAAGTTCATTTGGAGTAAATGGAATTACATTTTATTTTACTGGGTCAACTGTAGACAATACTCCAACTATTATATATATTAATACAGCTTCATTTTCTGATTCAACTCCAGCAAGTTATGCTGTTACCTCATCTGCTATATTTAATATTAGTAGTTCTGCAACAGCATATAGTAGTTCATTACAATATATTTCTTCAAGTGTTTTATCATCTAATATAGTGTTTACTTATATTGGATCAAATGGTTTATTAGGTAATTCTCAGTATGTAAATATACCAAATAATATTTCTGGAGCATTTTCTAATGCTTTTTCAAATGCATTTAATACAATGTACCCAACCCAAAGTCAATTTTTTGGAGGTACAAATACTGAAGCATTTGTATTAGAAACCCTGTCCGAAGGTGAAATAATGAACAGCTCAGGTTCATTATATGCTAATGGTACATTAGAAAATGGAACAGCAGACAATCTTAGATGGCAAATTGTTTCACATAATGTAAATAATGGAACCTTTACTTTATTAATTCGACGAGGTAATGATTCTACACTTACTCCTTCAATTTTAGAAACATGGTCTAATTTATCATTAGATCCATTTGCTTCAAATTATATTGAAAGAGTAATTGGAAATCAATATGAAACTATTGCAAATGACAATGGTGAATATTATGTTCAATTAAATGGTGAATATCTTAATAAATCACGTTATATACGTGTTAAACAAGTAAATTTGACTACCCCAGATTATTTTGATAATACAGGGAATCCAAAACCTCAATATACTGGTTCTCTTCCAACATCTTCTTTAGGTGTATTTGGTGGAGCAATAGGAAAAAATTTACCAACAGGAGTAGCAGGAGCATATTACAATAACATTTCAAACACAAATATCCAAGGTTTACCGGCTTCTGCATATGCTGAATCTATTTCGCTTTTAGCAAATCAAAATGCTTATAAATATAATTTAATTACTGCTCCTGGTTTAATAGCAGATGGAACTAATTTCCCATCCCACTTTCCAGTAGTATCCCAACTAATTAATACAGTGCAAAATAGAGGAGATGCAATGACAGTAATCGATCTAGTTGGATACGGTTCCAATATACTCCCAGTAACTACAAATGCTATAACATATGATACATCATATGCTGCAACATATTGGCCTTGGGTTTTAACCATTGACCCTAACTCAGGAAGACAAGTTTGGGTTCCTGCTTCAACTATGATTCCTGGAACATATGCATTTAATGATAGAGTTTCAGCTCCATGGTTTGCACCCGCGGGTATTAGTAGAGGTGTAATGTCTAATGTCATTAGAACAGAACGTAATCTAACCCAAGGTAATAGAGATTTACTTTATGAATCCAATATAAATTCAATTGCAACTTTCCCTAATACAGGTGTAACAGTATTTGGACAAAAAACATTACAGAAAAAAAGAAGTGCTCTTGACCGTGTAAATGTAAGACGTTTACTTATTGAATTAAAAAATTTCATATCCCAGGTAGCAAATACTTTAGTATTTGAACAAAATACTGCTGCAACACGTAATAATTTTTTATCTCAAGTTAATCCATATTTAGCTTCTGTTCAACAACAACAAGGTTTAACAGCATTTAGAGTAATAGTAGATGAATCAAATAATACCCCTGAAGTAATAGATAATAACCAGTTAGTAGGCCAAATATATTTACAGCCTACAAGAACAGCTGAATTTATTGTATTAGATTTTAATATCTTACCTACAGGTGCAACTTTTCCTGCTTAATATAGGATTTTTAGAAAAAAATTAATATTTATAATAAAAATACAATGGCAAAATTTACAGTTTCTCCAGGAACATCAATAAATGAAATAGATAAAACTTTTTTAGCAGGACAACCTATTCAAGCAGGGGCTGCTCTTATAGGCCCTACAGTAAAAGGTCCTGTTGAAATCCCCACCCTAGTTACTTCTTATTCAGAGTATCAAAACCTTTTTGGAGACACTTTTATAAGTGGTGGACAATCTTATTCATATTTAACTTCAATTGCAGCTTATAATTACTTTACTTATGGAGGAACTTCATTACTAGTAGCTAGAGTAGCTTCTGGTTCATATGAATACGCAACTAGTACTACTATTAGTTCTTATTTAAACCAATCCTCAGCTTCATTTGTTTTAGAAACCCTTTCTGAAGGTATTCTTATGAATAACTCAGGGTCTATAGTTAGTAGTTCTTTAGTTTTGGGAAGTAAAGATAATATAAGATGGGAAATTACTAATTCAAACACAGGATCAGGTACCTTTAATTTATTAATTAGGCAGGGTAATGATACTGAAAATAATAAAGTTATATTAGAATCTTGGAACAATATAAATTTAGATCCAAACTCACCCCGTTATATTGCTAAAATAATTGGAAACCAATCAACTAATTATAATTCTAATACTAATCAAATAGAAGTTACAGGGGATTATCCAAATAGTTCTAGGTTTATTCGCATTAAATCTGTTAATTTACCTACTATAAATTATTTTGATGCTAATGGAGTTGCAGTTTCTGCATATACTGCTTCTATTCCACAAAATGGAAGTGGTTTATATGGTGGTTCATTTACAGGTGCTACTGGAAATGTAAATACTACTATTAATTTATATGATAAAATTTCAAATAATACTCAAGGGTTAGCAGGAAGTGATTATAATAATATGATCACATTATTTTCAAATCCACTTGCTTACCAATTTGGTCTTTTATTCACCCCAGGATTATTAAATGATGTTCATACATCTCAAGTTACAAGTATCATAACTAATACCATAGCAAGAGGTGACAACATGTATGTAGTTGATTTAGTATCTTATGGAACTGCAATTTCACAAACAGTAACACAAGCTCTTCAATCAAAAGATACTTCATATGCTGCAACTTATTGGCCTTGGGCTCGCATTATTGACCCTGGAACAGGAAAACATGTATGGGTCCCAGCTTCAACACTAATACCAGGAGTATATGCATTTAATGATAAAGTAGCAGCCCCATGGTTTGCACCAGCAGGTATTAATCGCGGGGGATTAAGTACTGTCCTTCAAGTTGAATCAAAACTATCTCAAGCACAAAAAGACATTTTATATTCTAGTAATGTAAATCCTCTTGCAACTTTACCTAAACAGGGTGTTGTAGTATTTGGACAAAAAACATTACAAAAATCATCATCTGCACTTGATAGAGTAAATGTAAGACGTTTAATGATAGAATTAAAAAACTATATTCGTCAAATTGCAGATACAATAGTATTTGAACAAAACACAGCTACTACAAGAAATTCATTTGTTGCTAAAGTTACTCCATATTTAGAAACAATTCAACAAAAACAAGGTTTATATGCCTTTAGAGTAGTAATAGATGATTCAAATAATGGACCAGATATAATAGATAATAATCAATTAATTGGACAAATTTATATTCAACCAACTCGTACAGCAGAATTTATTTCCCTAGATTTTATTTTATTACCAACGGGAGCAGAATTCCCAGCATAAAAATTTAAAGACGGAATATTTATAATAAAGAAATAAAACAAAAACAAAATGGCAATTTTAAATCCCAACGAAATTTTTTTCACAGCGTTTGAACCAAAACAGAAAAATCGCTTTATCCTTTATATAGATGGCATTCCATCTTTTATAGTAAAAGGAATGGGCGCTATTACATTAGAACAAACAGCTGTTGCCCTTAATCACATTAACATACAACGTTATGTAAAAGGAAAAACAAAATGGTCAACTGTCCAGTTTACTTTATTTGATCCTATTACTCCTTCAGGAGCTCAATCTGTAATGGAATGGGTTCGTTTAGGTCACGAATCAGTAACAGGTAGAGATGGATATTCTGATTTTTATAAAAAAGACCTAACATTTAATGTTTTAGGCCCAGTAGGTGATGTAGTTTCTGAATGGATACTTAAAGGAGCTATGATTACTAATGCAACATTTGGTGACTATACTTGGGATGATGAAGGTGCCCCAGTAGATATTACATTAACAGTCCAACCAGATTATTGCATATTAAATTATTAATATACATAATCCAACATAAGAACAAAAGCTCCGCATATATTTGTTGGAGCTTTTATTTTTCTTTAGAATATTAAATATTTATAACTATATTATAGTAAATGAACTTAACTACTTTACGTACTTTAGTAAAAGAAGAACTCAAAAAAACTTTAAGTGAAGACTACCAGGATAAATTTAAAATGGTAGGAACTCTTATTACTAACCTTGAATCTAGACCCCAAAAAGAAATTTATTCAGATATTCGTTCAATTACTGGAATATCAGTTATTTCATCAAAAGAACCACTTGAATATAATGAACAAGATACTACTAAATTTCAATCAATATTAACAGTTAAAGTAGATGGTTACCCATTCATGACAAAAGGAGGATTTAGTAGAGATAAAATGACAGAAATAGCTGCCCAAATTAGAAAAGTACCAGGAGTTATTGCTTTTAATTTTAATCCTGATAATATTTCTCCTCTTTAATATATGTATATAAGACAATAAAGTTATAATAAAATAAAAATTATGGAAGAATTTGAAGTTCAAACAGAAACAATTGAATTGCCCTCTAAAGGTTTAATTTACCCCCCAGAAAACCCATTATCATCAGGCACCATTGAAATGAAGTATATGACTGCAAAAGAAGAAGATATTCTTTTGAATCAAAATTACATTAAAAATGGTACTGCTATTGATAAATTAATGAAAGCACTTATTGTATCTAAAATTAATTATGATGATTTAATAGTTGGTGATAGAAATGCAATTATGGTTGCTTCTCGTATTTTAGGATATGGACCTGAATATACATTTGAACATAATGGTGAAGAACATACTGTTGATTTATCTCAAATAGAAAACAAACCATTAGATGAAGAAAATTTCCCTAAAGGTGTAAACGATTTTCCTTTTACGTTACCTCATTCTAAAATTAATATTACATTTAAACTATTAACTTCTTTAGATGAAAAAAATATAGATAGAGAATTAGAGGGACTTAAAAAAATGAACAAAGATAGCTCTCCAGAACTATCAACTCGAATGAAATATATAATAACTTCTATAAATAAAAATCAAGAAACAAAATATATTCGAGACTTTGTAGATAAGCATCTCTTAGCTAGAGATTCAAAAGCCCTTAGAACATATATTAAAGCTTTCCAACCAGATGTAGATCTAACTTTTTTTCCCGACGATAGTTCAACTAAAATCAATATACCAATTGGGCTTAAGTTTTTTTGGCCTGACTTTGGAGAATAGTTCTCAAGCTAAAATAGCAATATACAAACAAATTCATCAAATTTGTTTTCATGGAAAAGGAGGATACAGTTGGCATGATGTTTACAACATGCCAATTTGGCTCCGTCGTTTTATTTTCTCCGAAATTAAAACCTACTATTCGGAAGAACAACAATCATATAAGTCTAAATCCCAACCTAATACAAAAACAGTAATAGACTCAGAAGGTAAAGTAAAATCTCCTGAATATTTAAAACACGTTAAAAAACCAATTAAATATAGTTAAAAGTATTATAACTTAATATTTATAACAAAATAACAGAATATGGCTCTTAGTGATGATGCTAAAGACTTAAAAGGTGTACTTAGAGAAGTTCAAGCGGCAATGGAAGCCGCACGTAAATCTGGATTAGGAATAGCTGATGGTATGTCTGCTAGTAAAGATGCTTTAGCAGGACTATTAGGTGCAGCCCAACAATTTACAGAGTATCAAGAAAGTTCAACTGGAGCAAGTTATGAGCAATTAAAAGCTCTTCAAGAAAAATTTAAAACAGAAAAGGAAAATCTTTCTATATCCCAACAAGCTCTTATAGCACAAAAAACATTAGCTGAGAAACAAAAATTATCGAATGAAAGTCTTATAAAATCTCTTAAATTAAAAGAAAAATCAGATGAAATTTCAAATTCAGAAATAGTTGATTTAAAAGAAGCTATTAATAAAAATAAAGAATTAAAACAAACTATTGCAGAGCAAGGGATTCAAATGGCCCAAAATGAGTTAATTTTAAAAAATGTTGGTGGGGCAGTCCAACAACTAGAAAGTGATTTAGACAAAGCTGCTAAAAAAGCTAAAGATATAGAAGGATTTGAAAAAGCTATGGGTGGTTTTGGAAAGGCTATAGATAGTGTAAGAACTCCTTTAGATGGCCTTTTAAACCCCCTTAATTTAATTAATACAATTATTAGTTTTGTTTTTGGTCAATTTAAAGAAGTAGACGAAGCCGCTGGAAAAACGGCTAAAAGTATGAATATTTCCTACAACGAAGCTGTAAGAATGAGAGAGGAAATGGCAGCTGCTGCTGATGCTTCAGGAGAGTTAACTTTGAACTCTAAAGCCATGGAAGCTACTCTCGTAAACATAAATGCTGCTTTAGGATCTAGTGTTAAATATTCTGATTTAAGTGAGCCACTTAAAAAAGATATTCAATTAATGTCCCAATTAGAAGCAGCAGCTGGGTTAACAGGAGAACAATCCCAAGCTATAATGAAATATTCTATGGGCACTGGGCAACATGCTAAAGACGTTACTAAAGAATTAATGGCTTCATATAAAGTTCAAGGCCTTAAATCAGGACTTGTACTAAATGAAAAAGATGCTATGAAAGCCATAGAAAAAACATCTAAAGCTATCCAAATGTCTTATGGTGGTAATGCTAAAGAACTTGGAAAAGCCTTAGCTGCTGCCAAAGGATTAGGTGTTGAATTAAATAAAGTTGATGATATAGCAGGTAGTTTGTTAGATTTTGAACAATCAATTGAAAACGAATTAAGTGCTGAATTATTGTTAGGAAAAGATATAAATCTTGAAAAAGCAAGACAAGCAGCATTAAATGGTGATCTAGCAACAGTAGCAGAAGAAATCACTAAACAAGTAGGATCAGCAGCTGAATTTAATAAAATGAACCGCCTCCAGCAAGAAGCAATGGCTAAAGCTATTGGTATGAGTAGAGAAGAATTAGCTGGTGCTTTAATGGAACAAACAGCACTTAAAAATATAGGTGCTGAATCTATTGCACAAGCCCAAGAACAATATAATTTAGCAGTAAAAGAAGGAAGAGAAAAAGAATTTTTAAATGAACTTGGTGACGAAGCACTAGGTAAACAACTTGAACAAACCTCAGTAGCTGAAAAAGCCCAATTAGCCCAACAAAAAATGGCAGATGAAACCATGCCTGCTATAGCTAATACTTTAACAAAAGTATCTGATAATTTTGAAGATATTTTTAAGAAGGTAAAGAGTATTATAGACCGTCTTGGAGGAATGAAAACAGTTATGATGATAATAGCAGGTATAATGACTGCTAAAATAGTTAAAGGGATTATGGATTTTACTGGAGGGGCTATGAAAGCATATCAATGGGTGAAAAAAATGAAACAAGCTGAAGAAGGAGCTGCAAAACTATCCCTTATTAAAGGGGCATGGTCCTCTTCAGGTATTATCCCATTTGTAGGTGCTGGTCTAGCAATAGCCGCCATTGCTGCAGGAATAGCTCTTATATCTAGTATATCTAATACTGGAGATGATGTTTTATCATCATCTCTTGGAGATAGCGGATATGGAAAAAGAGTATTGTTTGGTCCTGAAGGTGCTATTAAACTTAACAATAAAGATACTATTGTAGCTGGAACAGATTTATTTGCCGATGATGCTGTTATGGAACCTGGAAAAGCTACCCAATCCGCTAATAAGGGAGAAATTAAAATTAAATCTGAAGGTGGTGGAGGACAAGACATGTCAGCAATGGTATCAGCAATAACATCCTTAGCAAATAGACCTATCAATAATTATATGGATGGTGAAAAAGTAGGAGAAGCTTCATTCTTAAAAATGAAAAACAGAAATTATCAAATAATGTAATGTTCAATATGTATAACAAAAAATTAATTAACTATGGGACTATTAGACAAATTAACAACAGAAGGTTCACAATTAAACCAATTTAGCGGGCAAACCCCTCCACTATCAAATACAGATGTGCAAGGATCTACTTTACATGATCAATATTCTATTAATGGTACTCCAAACATGACAGGATTTCCAACCCCTTCACAATTAGATTTAGATGGAATAATACCCCCAATTTCAACAGTGCCTGGATCTTCACAACAATTGCCTTACTTGAATAATCTCCCAGAATAAACTATTTAGATGGGCCTTTTAATAAGATTAAAATCTCCAATTAATGAGGGAGGTACTGCTCTAAAATCTCTTAAATACGGCCATGATAGACCAGGTGGAGGAGATAGTGGACAGCCTTACATTATAAGTTCAATTGATCAACCTTCTTCAATATCTGATGAAGATACAATTTTACGAGGTGGTTTAAAGGCACCTTCTTCTGCACTTGAAGACGTTTCGCGTTTAACTCAATATTTTTTTGATAGTAAAAATCCTGATGGGTTACTTTTTATTGAAAAACAAAATATATTATCTAGAATATCACCAAAAACAGAAGCTTTTAATGGAATTTATACTCCTTCTGTAACATTAGGACAAGCTGGTGTTGGATATTTAGGAACCCATTTTCTTAATTCAATTTTATCTTACCAAACGGTAGCTTATTCAAATAATGCCAATAATAATAGGCTTATACAATTAAAAGAAGAGTTAGATTCAAATTATGAAGAGAATAATAATAATCCAATTTTACGTTCATATGATGGTGGTCCTGGTTCTAATCAAGGTATTGGAGAAACACAAATAAAATTTGCTACTAAAAATAATTCGTTAATTCCATTAAAAACCACAGATGGATTATCATATCCCCAAATAAATTATACTAGACCAATAGAATATAATCTTAAGAACATATTTGGTAAAAAAGAGTCTAAATTTTATAAAGATAGTACCAATGGAAGTAATAGTGTATCTTTAAAACATATTAATAAGAATAATACATCAGAAAATGATTTATTTGGAAAAGATAATTATATAGAAGGCAATAATGGTATTTCACCAGATAATAGATTAGGAATCACTACAAATTCACCAAATCCATCTAAAGGAAGTACTGATTCATCTAAATTTTTAACAAATACTAAGAGCAAAGAAGAATCTAAAATTAATTTATCTAGTACAACTAGTGATGATTTTAGAAAGACCCTCTTCTCAGATTATTCTAAAACATTTTTAGGTGCTCCTTATGATTCTAAGAACAATATAGAAACTCTATTTAATTTAGGAAACCCAGGGCAACAAGGGGATTTATCTGATTATAAAAAAGGAAAACATAACGGGCAACCATTAGATAAAGTAAATGCATCCTATATATATAAATCAGATACACCCTCTACATCATCAGAATATGATGATTTAATTCCTTTTGTTATAGGAATATTAAATAATGAAGGTGAAAAAAAAAATGTAAAATATATGCATTTTAGGGCATTTATTAAAAAAATGTCTGATTCATATAAAGCTGATTGGAAATCAATAGAATATATGGGAAGGGCTGAAAATTTTTATAGATATAAAGGATTTGATAGAGATATGTCTATTGGTTTTACTGTAGTTGCTCAATCTGTTAAAGAACAAAATTCTATGTATGACAAATTGAATTTCTTAGCTTCATCCCTAGCCCCAGAATATCTAATTAACGGGTATATGGCTGGGAATATAGCCTATTTAACTATAGGAGATTATATAGTAGACCAACCAGGAATTATAACCAGTTTAGGATTTGATATTCCAGATGATTCTCCTTGGGAAACAGGAAGAGAGAGAGATGGAAGCCTATACAAGGATCCCCAATCTCCTAAACGTTTACCCCATATGATAGATGTTGATCTTAAATTTATTCCTATTCATACATTTAGACCACAGAAATTATATTTTGAAAATACTAATAAAAAAGTAGATGATGAAAATAATGATCTCCCAGATTTAGGAATACAAAAATATATTAATCCAAGTAGAAAAGTTCCAGAGAATATAAGTTATACTAAAGAAGGAAAAACATTATTTTCATATACTCCGCCTGCATCTACCTCACCAACTTCTGAAACATCACCCTCATCAACTCAACCTTTAGGCTCAATTTCTGAAGAAGAACTAGCATTCATACAATCCGCAGCAGATTTATATATTAGGGGAAATTAATGTTATGAGCAGATATTCACAAATACCAACAACAAAAATACAATTAGAGAATTCTTCTCCTATTGTATATAAAAAAGTAAGATATCCTTCAATTTCCCTTGATTTTTCAGATATTTATGTATATATTGCCCAAGGTGATAGATATGATACTTTAGCTCAAATTTATTATGGAGATTCTAGTTTATGGTGGATTATTAGTTTATCTAATCCTTCTCAAGGGGCTATTTCATTGATCCCTGAACTTGGGTCTCAAATAAGAATTCCATCACCTAACAGAATATCAAATATATTAGCTGAATATAATATATTAAATAATAATTAAATAAAGTTATGAAGAGTAATATAATAGGAGAACCTTTAGAGGATTATGTAATAGATCAAATAAAAGCTCGGCAATCTCTTCATGGGAGTGGAGTAGATAAATTTAGAACATTTACTCAAATAAATGTTTTGAATTCTCCAACAGCATGGATGAAACTAGCTTCATCCGTTAAAATTACCAAACAACAACGCCTTAAAGAAATAGGTATTGAGGACGATCTTACTGGACTTTTACTAGCTAAAAAATTCATTTTAAGCAGTGGAGTGTCTGTATTAGATAACAGTAATAATCTTATAAATAGAGGAGGATTTAATCCTTTAAGCGCCGACAATGATTCATCATATACATATGGCCCATATGGGTATGTTCCTATGCCTGGGTTAATATCCGCAGATATTAAAACATTAAATAGAGGTTCAATTAAAAAAGCCACAGTAAAATTAATTGCCCAAGATACTGCACAACTACAAATTATAGATTTATTATATCTAAGATTAGGATATACTGTTTTATTAGAGTGGGGTAATTCTTTTTATACTAAAAACGGAATAGATAAACATATTATTCGCGATACTGTTTTAGAAAAATATTTTTATAGTAATACGGATTTTCGAGAAACAAATAGTAAAATTGAAGAAGAAAGAGATTTTCATAAAGGAAATTACGATGGGTTTTTAGCAAAAGTATCTAATTTTTCTTGGAGTGTAAATAATGATGGTTCATATGATATTGAATTAACCCTAATTAGTTTAGGAGATGTTGTTGAATCCCTTAAAACCAATCTATCCCCAGATAATGAAACAGTTAAATTTATTAAAGGTACTAAACCTTATGAAATTGTGACTATTGAACCACAAGAGAAAAATGATGAAGAAGCAGAAGCTCCAACAGAACCTAATCAAGCCTCTAGTGTAATCAATTCTATGCTTTATATATGGAAATGGATAGATGAAGTGAATAAAGGAGTAATAAAGGATCCCACTTATTATGGTGTTAATATCTATGAAACTTTTTATGGTTATAACATGGCTAATAGATTAAGGGATAGCCTAAATGATGATATAATTACCTATGGTACACATCAATTTTCATATCTTTTTATAGGAGAAATTACTTTATATTGGGGAACAGAACAAGGAAGTACGGGAGCTGGTAAAAAATTCCGCAACCCAAACCCCAAAGATCTTGAAGATTGGGAAAACATAAACTCATCTATCTTTGATTTATCATATGATGGAATTTCATGGGGGACATATGTAACATATAGGGGGCAACATGGGGCTTATACAACTGAAACTAGTTTATATCCTGACCAGTTAAACGGGGGTTACATCACAATGTATAGATATGAGATAAAGGACTATTCCCTCCCTTATAATGATTCCCCCCAGGTATTAAAACATTATGAAAATGAAATATATAAATGGGGAAAAAAACTTTTTAATAATGGAGGAGGGTTTGCAGAAGATATGTCTAAGGGTAATCCAAATTATTTGGCAAATTCTTCAATACTTACAACACAAGTTGATAAAACATTTTTAACAGATTCAGATGATGAGAAAGAAAAAAATGATGGTGTAAATGTTGTAAGTGATGGAAGATTTGATGATGGAGCGGGGTTTTTTTACAATACCAAAGGACCAAAATCAAAAGATAAATATGATAATCCCCACTACTATAATTTATATAGTAGCGTTATATACCCAAATGGTGAAGAAAAAAAAATCTTCCTAAATATTCCACATGACTGGTTAATAGGTGGTAAAGTAAAGCCTGATGGGTTTTTAGAAGCAATAATATATAATACACAGACTATTTCCAAAAACTCCTCTGAAAGAGGCCCCATTACAAATTACATTAAAGAAAAAAAAGGAAAGGATTTTGGTCCACAGATACTTTCAAATCCATTAAAAGATGCTGAACCCCAAGATGCTATTAAAATAATATCTAAAAATCCTGCATATTATTTAAGATTTGGATTTTTACTTAAATTTATCCGAGAAAATATTTTACCTAAAATTAAATTAGGGAAAAATAATAACCCTCCTATATTCGATATTAAATTTGATTCTGTGAAGGATATAATGTTTTCTGTTGAAGATCATATTTCATTGGATCCTAAAGTATGTATCATTAGAAACGATAAATTTCTAACCAATTCTAGTGGAACCTCGATCAAAGCATTTGAGGGAGGTTGTTTGATTTTTAAAGTAGCAGACAACCCATACTCTAGCTCAGACCCTAATCACCCAAAAGTAAATAAAGATTTTGCTGGATATATAATGAACATTTATTTAAATTTTGATTTTATAGAGGAAAGTTTAGCAGAAGATGAAAGAGGAGATGTAAATTTATTTCAATTTCTTAGCAACATATGTAATGGGATAAATAGGGCTCTAGGTGGAATTAACAATTTAGAACCAATATTAGATGAAGATACTAATTCTTTACGAATTATAGATACTACTCCAATACCTGGAACCCATAGAGATTTCAACCCAAAAGACTATAGTCTTATATTAACAGGATATAGTAATAAAAAAAATATATATGAATCAAATTTTATTAGAAAAGTAGATTTAAAAACAGCAATAACACCAGAATTTGCAACTATGATTACTGTTGGAGCAACTGCAGGGGGTTATATAAAAGGAACAGATGCAACAGCATTTTCAAAATGGAATGATGGCTTAGTAGACCCATATAAACCAAAATTAGTTGTTACAAAATCAACATCATCTAAAACAGAGAAGAATGAGGAGGAAGAAGCAGAATCAAACTGGAAAGACAAATTTGAAGAATTAAGAGATGATCAAAAAATACAAAGATTTGGGTATATTCAAATTGTAGAAGAAAGTGGGGAAGATCCATTTTTTGAATTAAAGGATAGTATTATTAAAGAAAACATTACTATTGGAACAGAATATTATAAACATTATGTAGCTAAAACCTCTAATAAAGAAAACAATGGTGGAGGTACTATTGGATTCATTCCATTTAAATTAAGCATTACTATGGATGGCTTATCTGGAATAAAGATATATAATAAACTTAATGTCGATACTAGTTTTTTACCTCAATCATATGGAAATAATTTAGATTTAATAGTAACGGGAGTATCCCATAGAATCCAAAACCAGGATTGGGAAACAAGTATTGAAACCACTGTAATTCCAAAATCATCCCCAAATAAATCTAGCCGGGTTAGAATATCTAGCGTTGTTAGCAATGAATCCCCAAGTAACCCAAATATCGGAGGTGGAGGAGGGGCATCCACTCCAACTATAACTAGTACAGAATGCCTTATTCCTGGTGGAGGTGGATATAAATGGAAACAAACATCCTTAGAAACAAGATTTGGCATTCCTATTAAATATTATTCTGATGGAACTGCTCCATTAAAAAAACCTATTGAAAAGAAACGAGCTTGGTTTTACCTATGTCCAAAATGGGGAGCTGCAAATTTAGAAGAAATACAATTTCCTTGGAATGACAAAGGAACTAAAAAATTTCGAAAACTTAGAGTATATAAAGACTATGCTGCTAAACTTAAACCCCTATTAGCCCCAGGATCAACAATAGATACCGAAGGATGGAAATATATTACCCAATTCCCAGAATCTTTAGCCTCTCGTAATTCTTCCACATCAACTAGATTATCAAACCATGCTTTTGGTCTTGCTATAGATTTCAATTATAACATAGATGGATTTGACATTGGAGAAAAAATTGATCCAAATACAATGCAATATAAGCCAACAACAACCTCTAGTTTAAAACTAATATCATCCCATCCAAAGAGAAATATTGTAGAAGGATTTATAGAATATGTTGCTAAACCTATGGGGATAGCTGGAATTGGGTGGTTATGGAGAAACGATGCAATGCATTTTTCTATCTATGAAGGAACTTCTACTTATAACCAAACCACAGGTAAATGGAGTTAACATATATTAAATAATAGTAATAATGTCATATTATCCAAAATCTCAAATAAAAACTAATCTTTACACAGCAGGAAAATATAGAATTCCTTCTTCCCCTATAGAAGGATATAAAGGATATTACTATGAAACTTCTTCTGGTAAAAAATATACTGGAAAATTCCCTGGAGATGGATTAAATACACTATTAACCCCTAACATACCTTCAGGAGAAGTAAACCCTTATGATCTCTCTAATTATCAACCAGATACATACATAATTGTAAACAATGTAGTAGTAGGTGATAGAGCAGGAGACCCAGATTTTGATCATAATTATACTCCATTAAATCAAAATTTACTACCTCGTTCAATCCCCTCATTTCATTATCCAAAACCAACCCCACAAGAAATTCAACAAGGAGCAATTACAAGATATTTTTGTAAAAAGAACAATGAGTATAAATACATTGAAATCAATAAAGACACATTTAATAAACTTCAATCTCAAGATAAATCAATAGCATGGGACTTATATACTCCTACATCTTTAACATATAATCTTAATAGTAGATCATTTTACCTTTCCCCATCAATTATTGAATCTCGGCTTGGGTGGATTGGATTTTCTAAATATGCAAAACTATTAAAAGTATATACTGAAGGAAGTAGAACAACCGGCAACATAGCAAATCCATCATCACCTAGTAATATTAATGATTTATATACTTCTGGAGATGAATTTACTACTCAAAATGGCCAAAATTATGTAGGATTTTACCATGTACATAAAAACACCACCCCAATGGTAGGAAAAACTCATACTGATGCTCCTCATGAAACCCTTATCCCTGTTTCAGGCAAAACCCTTCTCCAAATAGTTACCAAATACCTATCTAACCCAGAAAATTTGCCAACATTTCTTCAAAATAATACAAATACTTCTTATTCCCAACCTGATACTACAGAAAATATGGGATCTAGTGGTGGAGGAATGAGTAGTGGTGGAGGATATAGTGGTGGAGGAATGAGTAGTGGTGGAGGATATAGTGGTGGAGGAGGTGGGGGTTATTAATTTTTTTTGGATATTTAAAATACTTTTTGTATCTTCAAAACATGTATTGGCTTATAGAAGATCAAAAGAAAATAGATATATTTTGTCAAATTAAGTACGAGGTAGCTTATGTTGAAGTAATACCTACATCACATAATTTACATCCTGTTGAAAACGAAATATGTGCCTTATATATTCGTCCAAGAGACGATTCAAAAGGATATATCATACCAATAAACCACAGTGAAACAATAAATACAACAATAGAAGATTGTTTAAAAGTACTAAATAGTATAAAACATATTTATGTAAGAGATAGGAAGGAGTTTTTACATTATTTTTGCATTAAACATTGTGCCCAATACTCACCTTCCCCACATACGTATATACCACAACTAACACAAGCTCACACATATGTTTACAACAAATACCCAACTTTATACAATTTAAATACAATAGTTCCAATTGTAAAACATTACGAGGTATGTGAACAAAATTTTGCTAATTTTAAGTTAAAAGAATTAAATCCATTTTACAATAAAGCAGCGCTTGTGTTTAATCAACTAGAACGAGCGGGTATAAAAGTAGACCAAGCATTATTCGAACAACATTTTGATAAAGAAATAGATGAGTTTATATACACGCAATACAATTTAAATACATTAACAACCCGTCCTTCAAACACATTTGGAGGAATTAATTTTTCAACTTTAAATAAAGACAATGGAGAAAGAGAATGTTTTATCCCCCGCAATAACATTTTTATTGAAATGGATATTAGTGCTTACCACCCTACCCTTCTTGCTAGTTTATTGGATTATAATTTTGGTGATGTGGATATTCACAGTAGTTTCGCTCAAATGTATGGAGTGGACTATGCCAAAGCAAAAGAAATCACGTTTAAACAACTTTACGGTGGAATTTGGAAAGAATACAAAGAAATAGAATTCTTTAAAAGAACCCAAGCGTATATAGATGATTTATGGAATACTTTTAGCTCTGGTGGATATATTAAATGCCCTATTTCAGACCATAAATTTATAAAAAATGAAATGGAGGATATGAATCCACAAAAGCTTTTAAATTATGTTTTACAAAACTTGGAGACTGCAAATAATGTTCTTATATTATGGGACATTTTTAAAATATTACAAGGAAAAAATACTAAACTTGTATTATATGTTTACGATTCATTTTTATTTGATTTTGACCAGAATGAATCAGAAATAATACCTAAAATACTAGAGATATTTAATAAACATAAATTACAAGTTAAAATTAAAAAAGGTACAAACTACAATAATATTAAATAAAGTTATGCACACTATTTTGAACCAACCATATCATATGTATGATCAGTATGACTTTGATCAAGTTTTTGATTTTACATTAATGAATAATAGACTATTTTGTACTTTTACAGCTTTAGAGGCGTTGGATGAACTGATTGCAGAATTATCTAGTAAGTATTCTATAATGTATAATAAAATGTTTGTATTACATATTAAAAGTAATAACGAATATGTTATCACATATAATGTTGATCAAGGAAATATTAACGATATTCCTGAACAGACTATTTTAGTGCACAGAAAAAAAGAATCAAACACACTTTACACTATAAATGCATTAAACGAGTTAATTAAAAGATTAAATGGTGGAGTAGTTGATACAAAATACCCAGTAAACTGGCAACATTATAAAAATTGTATATTGCTAACTCAACATAATGAGATTAAACAATTAAATACAAAAATATTTAAAATAGTTGAACTATAAAAAAAATGATTTTATCTGAAGAATTTAAAAGAATGCAAAAACTTGCAGGAATTCAATTAAATGAATCCCCATCTGATAAAATATACCACTTTACATTCCCTGACGATGAGTACCAATATGACACAATTACATCTCTCCCTTCAAATATTACAGGCTACAATCTAGGAGGAGGAGGCATGCCTGAAGAAGAAGGATATGTTCATGTTGACATTATGGATCCTGATGAATTTGGGGAAGAGGCAGTGGATTATGGTTTAGGTGATGAATATAATGAAGTATATTATATTAGACATAACTTGAATAATTATATTTCTCTTCCAAAAGTTTTAAATATTGTAACTTCTAAAATTACCCATTATATTTCTAATCAAGAAAATTTTACAAAAACCATAAATGATGCTCTTTCTCCTGGAGGAGAAGTAATTTTTTATGCTGATGTAATTGATTTTGAAATGAAAGATGAAGAAGTTTCTGGGCGTAATGATTTAAATTTTTTTAAACTAATGACTGAAAAATATAGATTTAAAATTTTTAATGGTGCTGGAGAAGAAATTTCTATAGATGAGGTGCCTCAATATGAAGAAGAAAGAATATATTTAAGAAAGTAGAATTTCAAATTAAAATAGTTTGGCTATTTAAATTAAGGTTATTATATTAAACGTTGTAAATTATAAATTAAGTTATATATGAATCTAGATGCAATCAAGAAAAAACTTGAATCAATGCAAAAGACCTCAAATGGAGGATCTAACAATTCAAGTAATGTCAAGCGTTTTAAACCAACAATTGGCAAACAAACGGTAAGAGTTGTACCGTTCAAATTCAACAAAGAGTATCCATTTACTGAAATGAGATTTTATTATGGAATCGGAAGTCGTAAAGTAATTGCTTCACCATTAAATTGGGGGGAAAAAGATCCAATTGCTGAATTTGCAAAACAACTTAGAGGTACAAACGATAAGGAAAATTGGCGTTTGGCTAAAAAATTAGACCCTAAAACTCGTATTTACGCTCCTGTAATTGTACGTGGTGAAGAATCTGAAGGTGTTCAATTGTGGGAATTTGGTAAAGAAATTTACGAAGCATTTTTGCAAATGGCTGCTGATGAGGAAGTAGGTGATTTTACAGATGTTATGTCAGGTAGAGACATTAAATTGGTTACTGTAGGACCTGAATCAACAGGAACAGCTTACAATAAAACAACAATTGCTCCTTCAATGAAAGTATCAGCATTGTCTGAAGATTCAAAACAAATTGAAAAATGGTTAGAAGAACAAGAAAATCCAAAAGATTTATATAAACCACTTCCATTTGATACAATCAAACAAGCACTTCAAGAATGGCTAAACCCAGAAGAAGATGAAGATGAAGATGAAGCAACAGTTAATGAAGTAAAAGAAGAACCAAAATCAAACTATAGCTTGTCTACAAAACCAGTTGCTAAAAAATCTAAAGCAGATCAATTTGATGATTTGTTTGACGATGATGATGTACCATTTTAATTAGTTAAAATAAATTATGGCAAAAGGAAGAAAATCGCTAACAGAAGCGGCGGATAAAGAACTAAAAACCGCTTTTAGTTTAGATAAATTTAAAGCAAATAAAGGTCTAGCATCAAATATTAAATTTAAACCGCAAAGGTGGATTCCATTTTCACCAGCTTTACAAGAAGCATTATCTATTCCTGGTATTCCTATGGGTCATAATTCCATGGTTCGCGGTAAATCAAATACTGGTAAATCCACTATGACTATTGAAATAGCAGTAAATGCTCAAAAAATGGGAGTATTACCTGTATTGATTATTACCGAAATGAAACATGATTGGGAACACTGGAGAAAAATGGGTTTTCAAATTGAAGATATAGTTGATAAAGAAACAGGTGAAATTGTAGATCAAACTGGATTTTTTATCTATAAAGATAGAAGTACTTTAAATTCAATTGAAGATATTGCAGAATTTATTATTGATTTATTAACTGAACAGAAAAAAGGAAACCTACCATATGACCTATTATTTATGTGGGATTCAGTTGGTTCAATTCCTTGCCAAATGTCGATTGAACAAGGCAAAAATAATCCAATGTGGAACGCGGGGGCTATTGCAACTCAATTTGGTAATTTTATCAATCAGCAGATTGTAATGTCTCGTAAAGAAAGCTCAAAATACACGAATACCTTGTTTATTGTAAACAAAGTAGGTGTTGCTCCGGCTTTAACTCCAATGTCACAACCTAGAATGACAAATAAAGGTGGAGACACATTTTATTATGATGTATCTTTATGCTTAACATTTGGAAATGTTACAAATGCAGGCACATCAAAAATTAGTGCTACTAAAGATAAGAAAAAAGTTGAATTTGCATTACGTACTAAAATTGCTTGTGATAAAAATCACATTAATGGTATTACAACAACTGGAACTATAATTTCAACTGTACATGGGTTTATTGATGATAAACCATATGCAATAGATAAATATAAAAAAGAGCATGCTGCTGAGTGGATTAATATTTTAGGAGCAGGAACCTATGGGATTGATATTGATGAATCTGAATGGGACGAAAAGAAAGACATTTCAGATCTATTTGAACCAGAAGATTTAATTTAATATTTTATATGAAAAAAGACCTCTTAAACCTTCTCAATAATATACAAGAACAAGGAGAAGAATTGCCACAATCTGAACGTTACCTTTTAATAGATGGACTTAATTTATTTTTTAGAAACTTTAGCGCTATAAATGCTGTAAATTCAAACGGAGTCCATATAGGAGGTTTAGGGGGATTTTTTCGTTCATTAGGTGCTTTAATTAGAACAATACAACCAACTCAAGTTTATGTTGTGTTTGATGGACCTGGCTCTTCAAACAATAGAAAAAACATTATCCCAGAATATAAATCTACAAGAAACATAACTCGAGTTACAAAACATGAATTATTTGATAATTTGGAAGAAGAAGATGATTCTAAAGTAGATCAAATTGTTCGCATTATCCAATACCTACAAACATTACCTGTTAAAACAATATCTTTAAGTAGGATAGAAGCAGATGATATTATAGCACATTTAAGCTCAATATTGCCTACCCAACCAGAAGACAGAGTATTTATTGTATCAAGTGATAAAGATTACCTTCAATTAGTTACAGAAAAAATAATTGTATACCGTCCAATTGAAAAAGAATATTATACAACGGATACAGTAAAGGAAAGATTTGGGGTTAATCCTAACAATTTTTTACTCTATAAACTATTAATGGGTGATAATTCAGATGGAATTGCAGGTATTAAAGGTTTAGGTGCTAAAAAAATATTTAAATTATTCCCTGAACTACAAAATCAATATATATCGTTTGATAATTTATTAGATATTGCTGAAAGTAAACTAAAAGAACATATCGTGTATGCAAGAATACTACATGATGTAGAAGGATTAGAAAACAAGTATAAAGTAATGGATTTATCTAACCCAATGGTATCAGATAAAGATAAAGAATATATAGATTATTTTATCCAGTATACTCAACTTAAATTTCTCCCAGAAGAATTCGTTAATATGTGTGAAGAAGATCAAATTGGAAATTTAATCAGAAATACAGATTTTTGGGTTCGCGATATTTTTAAAGGGTTTTTGGAAAACCAACAATAAGTTATTAAATTTAAATAAAAGTTATAAAAAATGACGTTACAATCAATTGACGAGTATGGACCGTCCTTCCAAATGAAGGTTATTTCATCACTCTTAACACATAAAGAATTTTTACAAAACATAAATGATGTATTAAGTGATGAATATTTTTCAAATCCTGCACATAAATGGGTTATAAATGAAATTTTAAAGTACTACGAAAAATATCATACAACTATTTCAATGGACATTTTAAAAGTTGAAATGAAAAAGTTAGATAATGAAGTACTTAAAGTATCCGTTAAAGAACAATTACGTGAAGCATATAAAGCTGATATTGATGATTTACATTATGTGCAAGAAGAATTTTCTACATTTTGTAAAAATCAACAACTTAAAAAAGCACTATTAAATAGTGTAGATCTACTTAAAGCTGGAGATTATGATTCAATTAAATATATGATTGAATCAGCTATGAAAGCTGGTGCTGACAAGAATATTGGACATGAATATAAACGAGATGTTGAATCACGTTATAGAGAAGATCATAGAACTACTGTTCCTACACCTTGGCCTGAAATAAATGAATTAATCCAAGGTGGTTTAGGTAATGGAGATTTAGGATTAATATTTGGTAATCCTGGTGGAGGTAAATCATGGACATTAGTTGCTTTAGGTGGATATGCTGTTCAAATGGGGTTTAATGTTATACATTATACTTTAGAGTTAAGTGAAGCATATACTGGAAGACGATATGATGCTTTCTTTACAGGCACACCAGTTGATCAACTAGAAAAACATAAAAGAACAGTTGAAAAATCAACAGCAGAACTACCAGGTGAATTAATTATTCGTGAATTTTCTATGGGAAAAACTACAATTTCTACCATAGAAGCACACATTCAAAAAGTAAAAGATTTAGGAATCGAACCAGATTTAATTATTATAGATTACATTGATCTTCTTTCAACAAGAAAAAGAAATATTGACCGTAAGGGAGAAATAGATGATATTTATACAAGTACTAAAGGTTTAGCTCGTGAATTAAATTTACCTATTTGGTCAGTTTCACAAGTAAATCGCGCAGGTGCTAAAGATGATGTTATTGAAGGTGATAAAGCAGCAGGAAGTTATGATAAAATGATGATAACTGACCTTTCAATGTCATTATCAAGAAAAAAAGAAGATAAAGTTAACGGAACAGGAAGACTTCATATTATGAAAAACAGATATGGGATGGATGGACTTACTTTTCAAGTTAAAGTTAATACTTCAACTGGAAGAATTGATATTGGAAATCAATATGATGAAGAAACAGATTCACCAAGAAAAATGTCAAACGAAGAGTTTGAAGACCTTGACCGGCGAATGCTAGCAAATAAATTTTTTGAACTAAACACATGATAACTGAATTACGACCGCATTACAAGCCGTTTGAATATCAAACTGCATTTGAATTTTATAAAGACCAACATCGAGCCCATTGGCTTGCAGATGAAGTACCATTATCTTCTGATTTAAATGATTGGAAACTTAAACTTACCGAAAGTGAAAAGAATTTAATTGGAAATATATTAAAGTCGTTTGCTCAAACTGAAACTTATGTAAATGATTATTGGTCAACTAAAGTTGTTAATTGGTTTCCAAAACACGAGATTAAAGCTATGGCTTGTGCATTTGCAGATTTTGAATCAATTCATGCTGAAGCATATGCTCGTTTAAATGAAGAGCTTGGTTTGGATAATTTTGAAGCATTCATGGAAGATGAAGAAGCAAAAGCTAAAATTGATCGTTTAGTTGAACAACCTGGAGATACTTTACATGATCAAGCACTTTCACTAGCTATATTTTCAGCATTTACTGAAGGTGTAAATTTATTTAGTTCATTTGCTATATTAATGTCTTTTCAATTACGTAATTTAATGAAAGGAACAGGTCAAATTGTAGAGTGGTCTGTACGTGATGAATCGTTACATTCAAAAGCTGGATGTTGGATATATAGAACACTTTTATCTGAACAACCAGAATTAGATACACCACAATTAACTCAAGCAATATATGAGGCTTGTGATTTATCTGTAAAATTAGAATTTGATTTTATTGATAAAGCATTTGAAATGGGTGATATTGAGGGTTTAAATAAAGACCAACTAAAAAATTTCATTAAAGAACGAGCAAACCAAAAACTAATTGAACTAGGCTACTCAGCAATATATAATGATATTGATCCAAATTTATTAAGACAAATGGAATGGTTCGGACATTTAACAAGTGGTAAAACACACCAAGATTTCTTTGCAAACCGAGTAACAGATTATTCAAAATCAACCGCTGATTGGAGCGATTTATAAAATTATGAGTATTAATACAGACACAACAGATTGGGTTAAAGGTAAAAATTATCCTACATGGTTTAATGAAATTGGTCTATCAATGATCTCTAAAGGTTATTTATTACCTGATGAAGATGTTTTTGGAGCATTTAAGCGAGTATCTCGTGCTGCCGCTAAACGCTTAAAACGTAAAGATTTACAACCATATTTCTACGAGGCAATAGTTAAAAATTGGTTATGTCTAGCATCTCCTGTTTTATCAAATATGGGAACAGAACGGGGAATGCCTATTTCATGTTTTGGGATTGACACAGATGACTCAATTGAAGGAATTGCACTTGCCAACTCAGAATTAATGCGTTTATCGTCTCAAGGTGGAGGTGTTGGAATTGGAGTATCTCGAATTAGAGGAAGAGGTAAAACTATTAAAGACAATGGAGTATCAGAGGGTGTAGTTCCTTGGGTTAAAATATATGACTCTACAATACTAGCTACTAACCAAGGCTCAGTTAGAAGAGGAGCAGCATCAGTTAATCTAAACATTAATCACCCAGACATTGAAGAATTTTTAATGATTCGACGACCAAAAGGTGATGTTAATCGCCAATGTTTAAACATGCATCAATGTATTGTAATTGATGATGAATTTATGAATAAAGTGGAAGAAAAAGACCCAAAATCTATTAAATTATGGGGTGAAATCTTAAAAACACGACTTGAAACTGGTGAACCTTATATTATGTTTGAGGACAATGTTAATAATGCTAATCCTGAAGCATATAAAAAAAACAATTTACATGTTTCAATGACTAATATTTGTTCTGAAATTTCTCTTTATACAGATGAACTACATTCATTTATTTGTTGTTTATCTTCTTTAAATTTAGCAAGATGGGATGAATGGAATGAATATAAATTTGAAAATGGAATGTCTTTACCTGAATTAACATGTTGGTTTTTAGAAGGTGTATTACAAGAATTTATTGATAGATCAAAAAATATCCGTTTTATGGAAAACACATACCGTTCAGCATCTAAAGGCAGAGCAATTGGTATTGGTGTTTTAGGTTGGCATACATTTTTACAAGAAAAAGGACTTTCATTTACTGGATTACAAGCAAATTCTTATACTCGCTTAATGTTTGATTTTATAGAAAAAGAAGCATTAAAAGCATCTCGTGATCAAGCAAAAGAATATGGAGAACCTGAATGGTGTAAAGGCACTGGTTTAAGACATACACACCACCTAGCAATTGCCCCAACTGTATCAAATGCCCATATTTCAGGTGGTGTTTCACCTTCAATTGAACCAATTCCTGCAAATGTATTTAATTTAAAAACAGCTAAAGGTACTTTTATTAAACGTAATCCAACATTAGAAAAATTACTTGAATCTAAAGGATATAACATTGACAGTGTTTGGGAACAAATTGCAAAAGATAAAGGATCAGTTTTAGGATTACCTGATTATATTTTAACTGATGAAGAAAAAGAAATTTTCTTAACATTTAAAGAAATTAATCCATATGAAATTGTTCGCCAAAATGGAATTAGACAAAAATTTGTAGACCAAGCAATTTCATTAAATTTAACATTTGATCCTTCTGATTCACCAAAATATATAAGTGATGTTCATAAATTAGCTTGGAAAGAAGGCATTAAAACACTTTATTATATGCGAAGCGAGTCGATTTTGAGAGGAGATACAATTTCAAGAGATGACAATTGTGTTGCCTGTGAGAGTTAAGCGATCTTGAATATATTTTCCAATATGTATAATAAAATAACATATGGAAAGAGGAATTTATAAAATTACTAACCCCGAAGGAAAAATATATATTGGTTTATCAAAAAATATACTTTTAAGATGGTCCCATTACAAAAACAGTTCTTCAATGGGGAGTAATTCTCTATTGAAGAATTCTTTAAAAAAATACGGGTATAATCAACATATTTTTGAAATCAAAGAACGTGTTGAACCTCAAATTAATTTAACTGATCAACAAAATAATAAAATTTTAAGAGAACGAGAACGGTATTGGATAAATTTTTATCAAAGTAACAATATTGGACTTAATCAAAATAGAGGAGGATGTGGGACTTCAAAACATACAACTGAATCAAAACAAAAAATATCTGAATCTTTAAAAGGTAAACCAAAACCAATAGATTTTGGGGAAAAAAGAAAAAAATGGCAAAATAGTAAAAAATGGAAAGAAAAAATATCTGTTTCTAAAAAAGGAAAACCATCCCCACTAAAAGGAAAAGATAGATCATATAAAGGAAGGATATCTCCAAACAAAGGGAAAGGTAAAACTATTTTACAATATGATAAAAACATGAACTTTATCCAAGAATACTCTTCTCTTAAAGATGCATCCATTTTTACAAATACACCCCAACCATGTATCTCAGAATGCTTAAGAAAAAAACATAAAACTGCAGGAGGATACATATGGGAATATAAATCATAATATGTATAATAAAATGGCACGAGTTAAAAAAACCAAAACAAAACGCGGTTACTATAGCCCAACACCAATAAAATGGAGAAAATTGGGAGATGCTTTACTTGTTGTAAGTACAACTATAACAGGTTATGCTATGTACGAAGATGTAAAATGGGTTGCTTTAACAGCACTAATTACAGGTGTAGTAGGTAAGTTTTTAACCAATTTTTTTACAGAAAAATAATATAAAATATAAACGTTATGTTAACAACACGTCAAGCCACTAGAAAATATGGTACTCCAAATGTAACTGGAGAAGGTTATCTTACCACTATTACGTGTCCTTATTCACTTCGCATAGCATGGGATACCAATAGTACTACAAGTAAAGTAAGATGTCATAAACTTATAGCAGATAAATTACTTGCTGTATTTAATGATATTTTAGCTCATTATGGAAAAGATAAAATTAAAGAACTCGGAATTGACCTTTATGGTGGTTGCTTTAATTTCCGTAAAATGAGAGGAGGAAGTGCATGGTCAAAACATTCTTGGGGGATTGCAATTGATTTAGACCCATCAAGAAATACACTCAAAGAAACATCCAAAACAGCTCGTTTTGCTCGCCCTGAATATAAACCAATGATTGATATTTTTTACAAACATGGCTTTATTAGTTTAGGTAGAGAAAAAAATTACGATTGGATGCACTTTGAAATTAAAGAGTAATAATTTAAAAACCAAATAAAATGAGTAAAGATCAAATTTTCGGAGTAGCAAGACACATCTTAACATTTCTTGGAGGTTTCCTTGTAGTTAAAGGATATCTTGATGAGAGCTTGCTAAATGAATTAATTGGTGGTAGTTTAGCTTTAGCAGGTACTATCTGGTCAATCATAGACAAAAACAAAAAGTAATTAACTTTTTTTAAAAATGTTTGAAGCCCCAATAGGGGCTTCTTATATTTCATATATGAAAAAACAATTTTTACCTTGGTTTCTCCTATTTTGTGCAATAGGACTTTCTACAACAGCAGCATACTATAGTGTTGTAGGTTTATCTGTAGTGTTTATTGGTGTTGCTTTACCTGTTATCATAATGGGTTCATTTTTAGAAATTTCTAAAATTGCAATTGCAACTTATCTACACGATAAGTGGAAAGAAACATATACTGCTTTAAAAATATATTTAACAGTTGCTTTAGTTACTTTATCTGTAATTACTTCTCTTGGTATTTATGGTTTATTGAGTACAGGATTTCAAGAAAACATAGCTAAACTTGAAATAAGCGATAAACAAATTAAAAATATTGAAGTTAAAAAGCAACGATTTGAAGATATTAAAACAGAATTATCTATTGAAAAAACTATATTAGATAATGATATTGCAAAATTAAGAGAAGGACTTGCCTCAAATACTACTACCCAAACTGTGGATAAAAGAACAGGACAACTTATCACTAAAGCAAATAATGCAAATAGAAAATCATTTGAAAATCAACTTAAAATAGCCCAAATTAAACAAGATACATTATTTAGTAAAATAAATAATTTAAACGATAGTATAACATTTTTAGATGTTAAAATACTAGATATGGAATCTGCTGTGATTGAAGGAAATGAACTTGGAGCAATACAATATATAAGTGAAATTACAGGGGCAAGTTTACAAACTGTAGTAAACTGGTTTATACTTTTATTAATATTTGTATTTGATCCTTTAGCTATTACTTTAATTATAGCAACTAACCAAGCATTTATTGGAGTAAAAAGAAAAACTAACATATATGGTGAAGCTAAATTTACAGACGATACTCTTTCCATAACTTACCCTGGACAAGTAATATTTGAAGAAGAATCTACTCCAAATACAGAAGAGGAAAAACAAAAAATACAAGAAGAGATAAATAAAATTGAAAACTCAGGAGTATCTAGTAAAAAAAGAGGTCAAGCTATAGAAGAACTTCAAAATAAGTTAAGAAATTTAGATGACAATATAAAAACTTACTAAAAATATTAGGCTTCCCAAAGGGGTCTTTTTATATTTATTGCAAAATTAAGGTTATGTTATACAAAACGTCTGATTTAAATTTAGTTTTAAAGGAAATTAAAAAACTTAAACCACTTAACTATAATCAATTTAAATGGTGGAGACGTTTTGATACAAAAACAAAACCATTACCTAAAGGAGCTACATTTTTACAACGTATTCAAAATGGTGAATATGAATTTTCCCATTATTTTTGGCAATGGAAACTAACTGAAATTGAAATCAATGAATTATACACCCAATATAAAGGTGATATTCAAAAATTACTCGAAAAAAATTCAGTTGATTTAGCTCGTAGAAAAAGATTAATTGAAGATTTTGAAAAAGATGAAAATGATCGTTTAAAAGCATTACAAGATGGTTTTTTAAACGAATTTGAGATGACTAAAGAAGAATATGAACAACATATAGAAGAATTTGGAGGTACAATAGAGGAATTTTATTTTTATTGTCTCAAAACATTTGATAGAACAGGCAAACAACCCGAGAGACGTGGACGACCTAAAAAAGTAGTATATGAATAAAACATTAGATTTACATGGTGTAAAACATGAATATGTTTATCAAATTGTAGATCAATTTGTAGGAAAACATATTTTATCTAAATCTTTAGAAATTTATATAATTACAGGTCATTCTCAAAAAATGAAAAAACTTGTTGAACATGTTGCCCAAGACTATGATATCCAAACCCAAGAAGAATGGATGAACCCAGGTAAACTAATTTTAAATTTAAGATGACAGTAAAAGAACTAATTGAAAAACTTAAAACACTAGACCCAGAATTATATGTTTTTGTTCCTGGATATGAAGGCGGGTTTCATTATGCTGGTTTTTCAGATATTAAAAACATATGTTTAAATGTAAATGAGGAATGGTATTATGGGCCACATGAATTAACTGAGCATATACATGAAGAAGAAAGATCAAATTATAAACGAGCAAAAGGGGTAATATTATGAATCAACTAGATAAACAATATATCGAACTTTTATTTGATATTATAGAAAATGGTACTATAAAAGAAACACGCAACGGAAAAACTAGATCTGTTTTTGGAAAACAAATTCGACACAAGATGAAAGATGGGTTTCCGTTGCTAACCACAAAGAAAATGTATTGGAAAGGTATTGTAACTGAATTACTATGGTTTTTACGTGGTGATACAAATATCAAATTCCTCGTTGACAATGATTGTCATATTTGGGATGGAGACGCTTATAAGAATTATCTTACCAAAGGTAAAAAGTTAAATGAGCAAACTGGTGGAGTTCCTGACTACTACACACAAGAAGAATTCGTCAACAAAATTAAAACAGATTTTGAGTTTACTAACAAGTGGGGTGAATTAGGACCTCTGTATGGTAAGCAATGGAGAAGTTGGGGTAGTAGTTTTATCGATGATTTAGATGATGTTTATACACATGAAGTAAATTATGATATCCAAAATGGGAGATTACCAAATGGTTCATCGAATAGAAAATTTGTTATTGACGAAATAAAAAAACATAATCCAAGAATAGACCAAATCGCAAACTTAATCAACGAACTCAAAACAAATCCAGACTCAAGACGACTAATGGTTAATGCTTGGAATGTAGGTGAATTAGACCAAATGACGCTTCCACCTTGTCATTATGGATTTCAAGTTTATACAAGAGAGTTGACCTATAATGAAAGATGTGATTTGTATATTAAAAAATATGGAGAGTTTGATATTCATCCCTT
>Ga0194116_10000788_pt1 | contig 51635 bp, 45 predicted proteins | sample TA2MahsurfametaG_4_FD_148617 | JGI IMG/M metagenome (GOLD analysis project Ga0194116, IMG submission 148617) | Freshwater microbial communities from Lake Tanganyika, Tanzania - TA2015008 Mahale S9 surface | ecosystem: Environmental > Aquatic > Freshwater > Lake | place: Tanzania: Lake... | reverse complement strand
AGCATGATCGCTCTCGCTTCCACCACCATCGCGATCCTCATCGCCATCGCCGTCTCGGCGGCCTGGATCGTCTACGCCGTCTTCAACTGGGCGGCCGGTCGCAACGAGATCGGCTCCGAGATCGAACTCGCGGCCAACCGCAAGCCGTACTACGACGACGAAGAACTCGAAGGTCGTCGTCTCGAGCGGATGCAGTTCCTCGGCGTGATCATGCTCGCGACCATCACCATCGGCCTGCCGGTGTACTGGTTGTTCGAGCCGGCTCGTCAGTCGGGTGCCGAAGAGGGCTACCAGAATCGTTTCGCGAGTTGGGGTGGCCAGTTGTTCGCGGCCACCGCTGATGGCGGCTTCAACTGCGCCGGTTGCCACGGTGGAATGAACGGAACGGGTGGTGCCGCGCCTTACACCGTCACCGACAGCAAGACCGGCGAAGTGAAGGCCGTGTCGTGGAAGGCGCCGGCCGTCAACACCGTCTTCTATCGATTCAGCGAAGACGAGATTCGTTTCATTCTCGAATACGGCCGTCCGTTCTCGCCCATGTCGCCCTGGGGTGTCAAGGGCGGTGGCCCCATGAACGAGCAGCAGATCAACAACCTCATCGCGTACATGAAGAGCATTCAGATCCCGCGTGAGAACTGCATCGATCCCGAAGCCGACGCGCGTGCCTGCGAAGGCGGACACCTGCCGGTGGCCGAACAAGACAAGATCCAGGCCGCGGCCGAGCAGTTGGTCGAAGCCGGTACGTACGACAGCATCGGCGAAGCGCTCTTCAACCTCGACCTCGGTTCGGGTGCGTTCAGTTGCGCGCGCTGCCATACGCCTGGTTGGAGCTGGGGTGAACCCGGTCAGACCGGCGCGGGTGCGTTCGGTTGGAACCTCACCGGTGGCGCGACCAACTCGCACTTCGCCACCGAACAAGAAATGATCGACTTCATCAAGGCCGGTTCGGTCTACGGCGCCAAGTACGGCGTGCAGGGTCAGGGCAGCGGTCGTATGCCCGGCTTCGGCAGCCTCCTCACCGACGCGCAGATCCGTGAAGTCGTCAACTACGTACGGAGCGAACTGTGAACGCACTTCTGTGCATCGGCTGGGAACCCGAACTCCGCGGTCTCCTCACCGTCATCATCGGCGTGGTGGCGTTGTGCGGCAGCGTGTACATGGTGCTCGCCACCAACATGGGTCTCCGTCTCGGATTCCTGGTTGCCTTCGCCGGACTGTTCGGCTGGATGGCCTCCATGGGAGCCATCTGGTGGGCGTACGGCATCGGTCTCACCGGGCGCATGCCCACGTGGGAACCGGCTCAGCCGTTCACCATCGTGCGTGAAGGTCCGCGACTCCTCGACGCCGAGGCCCTCGATGCTCCCGTGTTGGTGGATGCGGTGGCCTCTCCGGTCGATGTGGCCACTCGAACGGGTGAAGCACTCGTGTCGAGTGGCTGGACCAAGTTGCCCGACGACGACCGTGGTCGTGGTCAGGCCATCGCGGCCGCCGACGAAATCATCCAGGTCGAGGCCGAGTTGTACGCGGCCGGCGAGTACGAAGCCACTGCGGTGTACCTCCGTGGTGGCGACCGCTGGCCCAAGATCACCGACGAGATCGACTTCACCGCGTTCTTGCACAAGCCCAAGTACGCGATCGTCGAGATCGCTCCGGTCGTGCCGCAGCGCGTCGAACCAGGTCGCGCCCCGTCTCGACCCGTGGTCGACGAGACGCAGCCGCATCAGTACGTCGTGATGATCCGTGACCTCGGCTCGAAGCGTCAGCCGGCCGCGTTCATCACCATCGGCTCCACGATCATCTTCCTGCTCTGTTGCTGGATGTTGCATCGTCGCGACAAGATCCTCGCCGTGCACACCGGCGCTGTCGTTCCGGCCAAGGCGTAGTTCATGGGTCAGTACCTTCCGGTTGTCGCGTTGTTGATCGTGGGGGTGCTGTTCGGGGTACTCAGTTTCATCGCGTCGCGGTTGCTGGCTCCGCGTCGTCCGTCGGTCGCCAAGGAAGCGCCGTACGAATGCGGAATTCTTCCCAGTCGCGAACCACCCGAGCGCTTCCCGGTGAGCTTCTACATCGTGGCGATGTTGTTCATCATGTTCGACATCGAAATCATCTTCATCTATCCGTTCGCCGTGGCTCGTCAAGAGCTCGGCGCGTTCGCGTTCTGGGAAATGCTGGCGTTCAGCTCGGTGTTCTTCTTGACGTTCGTATACGTGATCGCGCGTGGTGCGCTCGATTGGGGTCCGATCGCTCGTGCTCGTCGACTGTCCGACGCCGTGAGCAGTGAACGCACGTCGTCATCGACGATCCGTCGCGTCGGCCTCGAAGGCCGTCTCGACGCCGAGCAGGCAGCGTAAGCAGCAGGAGGTTCGACAACATGAGTCTCGTGCGCAATGTGCTCGATGATGGCCTCGGTGGCATCCAGCACAACTTCCTCACCGGCAAGATCGAAGACCTCGTCAAGTGGTCGCGCAGTCGTTCGAGTTGGGGCGCCACGTTCGGCCTGGCCTGTTGCGCGATCGAAATGATGGGTACCGGCGGCGCGCACTACGACATCGCGCGGTTCGGCATGGAAGTGTTCCGTGCGTCGCCGCGTCAGGCCGACATCCTCATCGTGGCCGGTCGCGTGAGCCAGAAGATGGCTCCCGTTCTGCGCCAGGTGTACGACCAGATGATGGAACCCAAGTGGGTCATCTCCATGGGCGTGTGCGCATCGAGTGGCGGCATGTTCAACAACTACGCCGTGGTGCAAGGTGTCGACCAAGTGGTTCCGGTCGACGTGTACGCACCTGGTTGCCCGCCCACACCCGAGACGCTCATCCACGCGATCGAAACACTTCATCAGAAGATCGAAGACGGTGAGATCATGCGTCGTCGTTCCGAGTCGGGTGCCGGTGCGAACATCCACATCACCGAGGTTCCGGCCGCTCAGCCGGTGTCGCTGATGCCCTCGCGTCAGGGAGCTTCGGCATGACCGAATCGGAGTCGTCGCACGGTTCACCGGTGTCGTGGTCGCGCGGCCAGAAGGTCGTTCACCCGAGCCGTCAGACCTACGTGGCTCTTCTCAAGAAGTTGCTCGACGACGGTTTCACGATGTGCACCGACCTCACCGCGGTCGACTATCTCACTCATCCGGGCCGCGAGCTTCCGGCTGGTATCGAGGCCGAACGATTCGAAGTCGTCGTCAACCTCATCTCGATCGCCAGCAAAGATCGTTTGCGCGTTCGCGTTCAGGTGCCCGAATCCGATCCCACCATCGCATCGGCTTTCGACTTGTGGCCCGGCACCGAAGCCATGGAGCGCGAAGTCTTCGACCTGTTCGGCATTCGCTTCGATGGCCACCCCGATCTCACGCGCATCTTGATGCCCGAAGACTGGGAAGGTCACCCGCTTCGCAAGGACTACGCGGTCGGTCGCATTCCCGTTCAGTTCAAGGGAGCCAACTCGTGACCGCCGTCGAGAACATCCGCCAGACGAGCGAAGGCGGACAGGAGATGAAGCCCCGGAGCGAGATCGGGCCCCGCGAACTCATGCGTGAAGTCGGCGCGGTGTTGCGTCTGAGCGAGGCCGAGGCGGCCCAGCTCGGTCAGTTGCCGGTCGACTCCGACGAAGACCAGACGATGATCATCAACATGGGTCCGCAGCACCCGAGCACTCACGGTGTGTTGCGTCTCATGCTCGAACTCCAGGGCGAAACCGTTCTGCGCTGCAAGCCCATCGTCGGTTATCTGCACACGGGTATGGAGAAGACCGGTGAAGATCTCACCTATCTCCAGGGCGGCACCAACGTCACCCGCATGGACTACCTGAGCCCGCTCAACAACGAGCTGGTGTTCTCCATGGCCGTCGAGAAGTTGCTCGGCATCGAAGACGACATCCCCGAGCGCGCCGTCTGGATGCGCATGCTCTTGTCCGAGCTCAATCGCATGAGCAGCCACCTGCTCTTCCTCGCCACCAACGGCATGGACATCGGTGCGGTGTCGATGATGTTGTACGGCTGGCGCGAGCGCGAAGAGGTGCTGCGTTTCTTCCAGAAGGTCACCGGTCTGCGCATGAACCACAACTTCATTCGCCCCGGCGGACTCGCGGCCGATCTGCCGCCGGGCTGGCGTGACGACGTGCTCGACATCCTCGACATGCTCCCGCCGCGTCTCGAGGAATACGACATCCTCATGACCAACCAGCCCATCTGGCGCGAGCGTCTCCAGGGTGTCGGTGTCATCACCGCCAGCGAGGCGTTGGCGCTGGGCACCAGCGGTCCGATCCTTCGTTCCACCGGCGTCCCGTGGGACCTCCGTCGCGACATGCCCTACATGAAGTACGCCGAGATGGAGTTCGACGTGATCGTCGGCTCGTACGGCGACGCGTTCGACCGTTACGCGATTCGTCTCAACGAAGTACGTGAGTCGATGAAGATCGTGCGCCAGATCCTCGATCGCATGCCGGCGGGCGACTACCGGATCCAGAACAAGAAGGTCACCCCGCCACCGCGTGGTCGTATCGACGAGTCGATGGAAGCCCTCATCCACCACTTCAAGATCTTTACCGAGGGATTCAAGGTGCCCGAGGGTGAGGCGTACGTGGGCATCGAGAGTCCGCGTGGCGAGATCGGTTGCTACATCGTGAGCGATGGCGGCCCCAAGCCCTACCGCATCCACATGCGGGCCCCGAGTTTCGTCAACATCCAGGCGCTTCCGCACATGATGCGAGGCGGTTTGGTGGCCGATGCCGTCGCCGTCATATCGTCGGTCGACCCCGTTCTCGGAGACGTCGATCGCTGATGGCCCGCTTGACCGAAGAAAACGTCCGCGTGGCGCGCGAGATCATCGCGCGCTATCCGCGTTCGCGTTCGGCCACCATTCCGTTGCTGCATCTCGCTCAACAACAGGACGGCTACGTCTCCAACGATGCGATGGTGCACATCGGTGAACTGGTGGGTGCTACCTCGGCCGAAGTGTTCGGAACCGCGTCGTTCTACGAGATGTTCAAGTTCGAGCCGGTGGGCAAGTACCTCGTGAACATCTGCGGCACCATGTCGTGTGCGCTCCTGGGCGCTGACGAGCTCATCCATCACGCCGAGCATGCGCTCGACGTGAAGTTGGGTGGCACCACCGACGACGGACTCATCACGCTCGAGCGGGCCGAATGTCAGGCCGCGTGCACCGAGGCGCCGTGTCTGCAGGTCAACTATCGCTATCGCTTCCGCGTCACCAACGAGTCGTTCGACCAACTCGTCGACGACTTGCGCGCCGGTCGTCTCGACGGAGAAATTCCGCCGCACGGCACGGTGGCCCGAGTTCGTCAGCGTGCGGCCGCCGATCGCGTGGTGGGTGCGGTGGCTCCTGAAGACGTGTCCGATGGCCCGTCTTGGTTCGACGGAAAGGCGGCGCTGTGACCTCCTATCCGCACGCACCCGGATTCATCACTGGCGATCGTCCCCAGATCGTCACCTCGCGTTTCCAGTACGACGACTCGTTCTTTCTCGAGCGGTATCTCGCGACCGGTGGCTATCAGGGTCTGAAGAAGGCACTCGGTCGCACGCCCTCCGACGTGCACGACGAAGTCAAGAACGCCACCGTGCTCGGTCGCGGTGGCGCCGGCTTCCCGGCCGGAACCAAGTGGGGCCTCACCCCGCAGGGCAAGTGGCCGCGGTATCTCGTGGTCAACGGTGACGAGAGCGAGCCCGGCACCTACAAGGACCGTTTGCTCATGGAGCGCGATCCGCATCAGCTCATCGAAGGATGTCTGATCGCGTGTTACGCCGCTGGCCTGTCGCAGTGTTTCCTCTACATCCGCGGAGAGATGGCGGTCGCGCAAGAGCGCGTGGCCACGGCACTCAACGAGGCCTACGCCGCTGGATACGTGGGCAAGAACATCATGGGGAGCCGCTTCTCGGTCGACATCGTGTTGCACTGGGGTGCCGGCGCCTACGTGGTGGGTGAAGAGACCGCGCTCATCGAGAGTCTCGAAGGCAACCGCGGTATGCCCCGACTGAAGCCGCCGTACTTCCCGGCCGCCATCGGTTTGTACGGACAGCCCACCATCGTCAACAACGTCGAGACGCTCGCCAATCTCCCGTGGTTGCTCGTCAACGGTGCCGAGGCGTACACCGCGATCGGCACCAAGACATCGCCCGGTACGCGCATGGTCGCGGTGTCCGGACACGTGAAGCGTCCGGGTGTGTACGAGATCATCAACGGAACCACCACGTTCCGCGATCTCCTCTACGGCGACGACTTCTGTCAGGGCATTCGCAACGACAATCAACTCAAGGCTTTCGTGCCCGGTGGTGGTTCGGCTCCGTGGTTCACCCCCGAACAACTCGATCTGCCCTTCGAGGCCAGTCAGGTGGGCCCGGCCGGCTCGATGCTCGGATCGGGTGCGGTCATGGTGATGGATCACACCACCGACATTCCGCGCGCCGCGCTCACGCTCACTCGTTTCTACGCCCACGAGTCGTGTGGCAAGTGCACGCCGTGTCGTGAAGGCGGCACCTGGCTCGAGCGAATCCTGTCGCGCATCGTCGACGGCAAGGGCACCGACGCCGATCTCGACCAGTTGCTCGAAGTGGGTGAGTCCATCTGCCCGGGGGCTTTCCCGCACGCGTCGAGTACCGAACTCGGACTGTCGGCGGTGCCATTCCCGTATCGCATGAACACCATCTGCTTCGTGGGTCCGTCGGCCTACGCGCCGGTGCACTCGGCTCTCACACTGTTCCGTAGCGAGTTCGAAGCGCGTGTCACCAAGCGCACTCGTATTCCGGTGTCGGGGTCGGTGTCATGACCTCCACCGAGACCAACGTGACGAGCGACGAGAACCAGCCGCCCGTCGACCCCAACGCGGTCACCATGTCGATCAACGGTCGCTCGGTGGTGGCTCGCAAGGGTGAACTCATCATCGCCGCGGCCGATCGCAGCGGTGATTACATCCCGCGTTTCTGTTACCACCCGCGCATGAGCCCGGTCGGCATGTGCCGCCAGTGTCTCGTGGAAGTCGAAGGTCCGCGCGGACCCATGATGGTCGTGTCGTGCATGACACCGGTGGCCGATGGCCAAGTGGTGCGCACCGACACTCCGCAGGTGAAGCGCGCGCACGAGGGCATCCTCGAACTGCTGCTCGCCAATCATCCGCTCGATTGTCCGGTGTGCGACAAGGGTGGCGAGTGCCCGCTGCAGGACCAGGCGTTCAGCCATGGTCCGGGAGAAAGCCGTTTCGTCGAAGAGAAGCGCCACTACGAGAAGCCGATCCCGATCAGCGACATCGTTCTGCTCGACCGCGAGCGGTGCATCCTGTGCGACCGCTGCACACGGTTCGCCGACGAAGTGGCCGGCGATGCCCTCATTCATTTCACCTCGCGTGGCAACAACACGCAGGTGCTCACGTTCCCCGACGAACCGTTCAGCAGTTACTTCTCGGGCAACACCGTGCAGATCTGCCCGGTTGGTGCGCTCACGGCCAAGCCGTATCGCTTCAAGGCGCGTCCGTGGGATCTCGAGAAAGTCGAGAGCACCTGCACAACCTGCTCGGTTGGTTGTCGTATCACGGTCGAATCGAGTCGCGACGAGTTGTTGCGTTACCAAGGTGTCGACAGCGACCCCGTCAACTGGAGTTGGCTGTGCGACAAGGGACGCTTCAACTTCGAGGCCGTCGCATCCGACGCCCGTCTCGAACAGCCGCTCATCAAGCGAGACGGAAAGTTCGTCGAGACCGATTGGTCGTCGGCTCTGCGGGCCACCGCCGAACTCGTCTCGTCGGCTCTGCGTGACGGTGGCGCCGGCAGCGTGGCGATCCTCGGTGGTGCACGTAGCACAAACGAAGACGCGTATGCGTGGTCGCGTCTGGCCCGCGCTCTCGGAACATCGAATGTCGACGCCCAACTCGGTGACGGTCTGCCGTCGACGGTGTATGCGTACCCGCAGGCCACCATCGACGAAGCCGCCAACGCGTCCACCGTCATCGTGCTCGGCCCCGATCTGAAAGAAGAACTGCCGGTTCTTCACTTGCGTCTTCGCGACGCATCCGAGAAGAAGCGTTCGAAGATCGTCGAGTTCGGTTCCAAGGAATCGGGCCTCACGCGGTACGCCTGGAAGCACACCGGTCACGAGCCGGGTCAGCAGGTGGCCGCGGTGCGTTCGACGCTCACCGAAACTGCCGTCGTCAGCCAACTCGGCAAGGGATCGGTCGTGGTGGTGGTCGGTCGCGGCAATCTCGCCGAGTCGCCCGAATTCACCATGTCGGCACTGGCCGCCGTGATGGAACTCGTTCCGAACGCCAAGGTGCTGCCGGTGTTGCGTCGTGGCAACGTGCGGGGCGCGTTGTCGGCCGGCCTGGGTTCGGGTTCGGCGGTCGACATCCTCGAACGGGCCGCCGCCGGCAAGATCAACTGTCTCGTGTTGGTGGGTGCCGACCCGTTGGCCGACTTCCCCGATGCCGATCTCGCGCGCCGCGCACTCACCGGTGTTCCCAACATCGTGAGCCTCGACACCTTCATGACCACGTCGTCGAGTCAGGCGCAGATCGTTCTGCCGGCTGCTGCCTTCGGCGAGAAGGATGGCACCACCACCAACCTCGAAGGCCGTGTCTCGCAGTTGTCGCGCAAGGTCACCACTCGTGGCACGTCACGCCCCGACTGGATGGTTGCGGTCGAACTGGCCGATCTCCTCGACGTCGACCTCGGAGTCGGTTCGGTGCACGACGTGTTCGAACAGATGGTGAGCACTCAGTCGGCGTTCCGTCCGATCGATCGGGCCGCACTCAAGTCGTCGCCCGACGGTGTTCTGCTCGCTCACGTGGGTTCGGCGCCGATCGCGTCGCCCGTTCCCGACGTTCCCGAGCGTGCCGGCTTTTCGTATCGCCTCGTCGTGAGCCGCAAGTTGTACGACGCGGGTCAGAACGTGGCCAACTCACCGTCGCTGGCGCTGTTGGCACCCGGCGCGGCCATCTACTTGCACCCGCTCGATCTCGATCGACTCGGTGCCCCGGCTGGCTCGAACGTGAAGGCCATCGGAGCGCGCACGAGTGTGGTCATGCGCGTCGAGGCCGACGCCACGGTGCATCGCGGTACCGCGTGGGTGCCGTTCAATCAGCCCGGCGGCAAAGTGGGCGAGCTCATCGACGCCTCCGCACTCGTGAACGACGTGCGACTGGAGAACCTCTGATGGTTCGCTTGCTCGCCCTCGATCCGGTTGCCATCGGTGATCTTCTCTGGACACCGTTGCTCATCATCATCCTGAAGGTCGTGGCGATCTTCGCCATCGGTCTCTTGGTCACCATGTTCATGGTGTGGTTCGAGCGCAAGGCCATCGCCGGCATGCAGAACCGCATCGGGCCCAACAAGGCGGGCCCGTGGGGTCTTCTGCAAACTCTCGCCGACGGCATCAAGTTGTTCTTCAAAGAAGATCTGTTGCCCGATCGCGCCGATCGATTCGTGTTCAAGTTGGCCCCGTACCTGGCGTTCGTGCCGGCGTTCCTCGTGTGGTCGGTCATTCCGCTCGGTGGCGATTTCAGCGACGGCAAGAACGGCATCGTCACCTGGTTCGGCGAGCAGACGCGCGTTCAGTTGGCCGATCCGCCGGTCGGAATCTTGTTGGTTCTCGCACTGTCGTCCATCGCGGTGTACGGCATCATGCTCGCCGGCTGGTCGAGCGGTTCGAAGTATCCACTGCTCGGTTCGGTTCGCGCCTCCGCGCAGATGGTGTCGTACGAAGCAGCGCTCGGTCTGAGCATTGCCACGGTTCTCTTGCTCGCGGGCACGTTGTCCACCAGTGGCATCGTGGCCAATCAGGACGGCTTCGCCAACTGGCACGTGGTCTCCACCGGGGTCGTTCCCTTCATCATCTTCTTGTTGGCGGCCACCGCCGAACTCAATCGGCCGCCGTTCGATCTCGTGGAGGCCGAACAGGAACTGGTGGGCGGTTTCAACACCGAGTACTCCAGCATTCGCTTCGGTCTCTTCTTCCTGGCCGAGTTCATGAACACCGTCACCATGAGCGGCATCATCGTCACCCTCTTCTGGGGTGGCCCGCAGGGATTGTTCGACATCCCGGTGATCCCGGGTGCCATCGAGGGAACCATCTGGTTCATCGCCAAGGTGCTGTTGTTCCTTTACGTGTACGTGTGGTTCCGTGCCACGTTGCCGCGGTTCCGTTACGACCAACTCATGGATCTCGGTTGGAAGATCCTGATCCCGATGTCGCTCGGCTGGTTCATGTTGATGGCCGCGCTGCGTCTCGGCCGCGACCAGGACTGGAACCAAGCGGTGGTGGCCATCGTGAGCGCAGTCGTCCTGATCGTGTGCGCGGGTCTCATCTCCCTGGCCATGAAGGTCAGCCGAGCCAATCGTGAACGAGAGGGGGCCACGTTCTGATGGGTTACCTCGGTGGATTCCTCATCACCCTTCGTCAGGTGGGCAAGCGCAATCGCGTGACTCGTGAGTACTCCGGTGGTCGCGAGCTCAAGCGCGGTAAGCCGCAGCGTGACGAGAAGGCCCCCAAGCCCGAGCGTCTGCACGGTCGTCACGTCCTCAATCGTTACGAGGACGGCATGGAGAAGTGCATCGGCTGCGAGTTGTGCGCGGGTGTGTGCCCGGCCAAGTGCATCTACGTTCGCGGTGCCGACAACGATCCCGACAACCCGACGTCACCGGGCGAGCGATTCGGTTTCGTGTACGAGATCAACTATCTGCGGTGCATTCACTGCGACCTGTGCGTGGAGGCGTGCCCCACCGAGGCCATCACCGAGACCAAGTTGTTCGAGTTCTCCTTCACCAATCGTCGTGATGCGATCTACACCAAGTCCGAACTTCTCGTCGGCGACGACGGCAAGCCGAAGCACATGCCGTGGGAGGACTGGCGCGAGGGCGAAGACCTCCTCACATCCGGTTGGGTGCGGGCCACCGCACCGTCGGGTGACGCCACGTTCGAAGGTGTGGTGGGTTGGAGCGGTGAACTCGGGTACGGCGTGCGCTCTCCCGAACCCGACCAGACCAAGCGCGACGCCAGCCAGACGGGACCGAAGGCCGAACACTGATGGAACTCGGCGTCTTCGTGATCGCCGCGGCGATGGTGATCGTCGGCGCGGTCGGCGTGATTCTGCGCCCCAACCCGGTGCACGCCGCCCTCAGCCTCGTGCTCACTCTGTTCGGTGTGGCCGTCCACTTCGTGGCACTGGAAGCTCACTTCCTCGCCGCGGTGCAGGTGATCGTGTACGCCGGCGCGATCGTCGTTCTCTTCTTGTTCGTGATCATGTTGCTCGGTGTCGATCGGACCGAAGACATCACCATCGAACCGTTCAAAGTTCAGCGTCCCATGGCCCTGGTGGTCGGCGTCGGTGTGATCGGACTCGTCACCGCCGCGGTGTCGTCGTCGCGTGACGCGATCGGACGCGGTAACGGCCTCGAGATCCCCACCGTCACCGGTGACAACGACTCGAACGTCCGCCAGATCGCGCGCAGTGTGTTCGGCGACTACGTGGTCGCGTTCGAACTCACCTCGGTTCTGCTCGTGGTGGCCGTGGTCGGCACCGTCATGCTCACGCGCCGAATCAAGTCGGGGAAGGGTGAGTCGTGAGTCTGCTCGCTGCTGCTACTCCCACCACCACGTGGTACCTCGTGCTCGGAGCCGTGCTCTTCGGCATCGGCGCCGTCGGTGTGCTGGTTCGTCGCAACCCGCTCGTGATGTTCATGTGCATCGAACTGATGCTCAACGCCGTCAACCTCAGCTTCGTGGCGCTGGCCAAGCGCCTGGGCGACATCGGGGGTCAGACCACCGTGTTCTTCGTGATGGTGGTGGCCGCGGCCGAAGTCGTGGTGGGACTCGGAATCATCGTGTCGATCATGCGCCGCCGCCCCGGTGCGACGGCTGACGACATCGCGCAGTTGAAGGGCTGACCATGCTCGACTTGCTGTGGCTCATCCCGGCTCTGCCCTTGGCCGGTTTCCTCATCATCCTCGTGTTCGGTCGTCTGCTCGGCGAACCGAAGGCGGGTCACCTCGCGACCGCGATGGTCGCCGGGTCGTTCGTGGTGGCGGCCGGAGTGTTCTTCGATCTGCTCAACAATCCCGAAGAAGAGCGTCACCACGTCCAGTCGCTCTTCTCGTGGGTGCCGGTCGGATCGTTGAAGGTCGACTTGGCCTTCTTGGCCGATCCGCTCAGCATCACGATGGTTCTCTTCGTGACGGGTATCGGTTCGCTGATCCACCTGTACGCGACCGGCTACATGCACGGAGACCCCAAGTTCTCGAAGTTCTTCTTGTACTTGAACCTCTTCGTGTTCTCGATGCTCATGCTCGTGATGGGCGAGAACCTGCTCGTCACCTTCCTCGGTTGGGAAGGTGTGGGCACCTGCTCGTACTTCCTCATCTCGTTCTGGCACACGCGCGAAAGCGCGGCCACCGCGGGCAAGAAGGCGTTCGTCACCAACCGTGTGGGTGACTGGGGCGTGATGATGGGCATGTTCCTCGCCTTCGGCGCCGCGGGAACCCTCAGTTACGAGGGCATCAACCACGCCGCCGAAGAAGGAATCATCTCCGGTGTCACGGCCACCGCCATCGCGCTGATGCTGTTCATCGGTGCCTGCGGCAAGAGTGCGCAGTTGCCACTGTACATCTGGTTGCCCGACGCCATGGAAGGCCCCACTCCGGTGTCGGCTCTGATCCACGCCGCCACCATGGTGACCGCGGGTGTCTTCCTCATGACGCGTGTGAACCCGGTGATCGAGGTGGCCTACGACTGGGCCCCCACGCTCATCGCGATCGTCGGAGTGGCTACGGCATTTTTCGCCGCCACCATCGCCGTTGCGCAGAACGACATCAAGAAGGTGTTGGCGTATTCCACCGTGAGCCAGTTGGGCTTCATGTTCCTGGCCGTTGGCTCGGGTGCGTACGTGGCCGCGATCTTCCACATGGTCACGCACGCGTTCTTCAAGGCGCTGTTGTTCCTCGGTTCGGGCTCGGTCATCCATGGCATGCACCACGAACAGGACATGCGCAAGATGGGCGCCCTTCGACTGCTCATGCCCATCACGGCTTTCACGTTCATCATCGGCTGGCTCGCCATCGCCGGTGTGCCGCCGTTCGCCGGCTTCTGGAGCAAGGACGAGATCCTGCTCTACGCCTTCGCCAAGAGTCCGATTCTCTACGTGGTCGGAATGATCACCGCGTTGCTCACCGCGTACTACATGACTCGCCAGGTGATCATGGTCTTCTTCGGTGAGGCCCGTTGGCACGATCAGAGCGAAGAGCACGGTGCTCATGGCGACTTCAAGCCGCACGAGAGCCCGGCGGCCATGTGGATTCCACTCGTGGTTCTGGCCGGCCTGTCGGTGGTGGGTGGCGCCATGCAGTTGCCGTTCTCCAAAGATCTGCACTTCCTCGAGAAGTGGCTCCATCCGGTTGTCGAGTTCGGTGAGGCCAAGATCAAGGGAACGTGGGCCTACGACAACAAGTACGTGTTGCTCGGCATCGCCGTGGTGGTGGCGTTGAGCGGTATCGCGGCCTCGGTGTTGGTGTACGGCAAGAAGAAGGTGGCTGCCATCGAACCCAAGGTGCTCGCCGACGGTTGGCATTACGACTCCGCAATCTCCAACTTCATGGGTGGACCCGGACGCAAGTCGTTCGATGCGGTGGCCTGGACCGATCGCGTGGTGGTCGACGGCGCCGTGAACGGCGTGGGCCGCGTCGTGCGCACGGCCGGCTCGTACGTGCGTCGTGCTCAGACCGGCGCGGTTCGCAACTACGCCGCCGGTATCGGCCTCGGAGTCGTCGCGCTCCTCGTGTGGTTCTTCCTTCGCGGGGTGGTGCTCTGATGTCTCTCTTCGCCGCTTCGGCTCCGGCCGCTCCGTTCCCGGTCCTCACCGCCCTGGTGTTGGTGCCGCTGATCGGTGCCGTTCTCACTGCTCTCGGTTCGCGTCATCGCCCCGAGATCACCAAACTCGTCGCTCTCGTGTCGTCGGTGGCCACGGCCGGAATGAGTGTGTGGTTGCTCGCCGAGTTCGATACACACGACGGCGGGTTCCAGTTGGTGTCGCAGCACTCCTGGATCGACTCGTGGGGGATCGGCTGGCACCTCGGTGTCGACGGCATCTCGCTCTTCCTCGTGGTGCTCACCGGAGTTCTCTTCCCGCTCGTGATCGTCGGTTGCGATCCGCATCACGACGAGAAGCCGTATCTCGCCTGGTTGCTCCTGCTCGAAGCCGGCGTGATGGGCTCGTTCCTGAGCCTCGACCTCGTGTTGTTCTTCTTGTTCTTCGAGATCGTGCTCGTGCCGATGTACTTCTTGATTGGCGGTTGGGGTTACGACCAGCGCGTGTACGCGGCCACCAAGTTCTTCTTGTACACGATGGTCGGATCGGCCCTCATGTTGGTGGGCATCGTCACCACGGCTCTGCTGGCTCGTGACGATCTTGGCCGCCTCACCTTCGACTTGGTGGAGATCGCGGAAGGATCCGATTTCGCGGCCAGTACGGGTCGGTGGTTGTTCTTCGCCTTCGCCATCGCCTTCGCGGTGAAAGTTCCGCTGTTTCCGCTGCACACGTGGTTGCCCGATGCGCACACGCAGGCACCCACCGCTGGTTCGGTCATCCTGGCCGGTGTGCTCTTGAAGCTCGGCACGTATGGTCTGCTGCGCTTCGGCGTGTACCTCTTCCCGGAGGCCGCGGTCTGGAGCCGTGAGGTGTTCCTCACTCTGGCCGTCATCGGCATCATCTGGGGCGCCATCGCGGCCACCATGCAATCCGACCTCAAACGATTGGTCGCCTATTCGTCGGTGGCCCACCTCGGATTCATCGTGCTCGGTACTTTCGCGTTCACGTCCGAAGCCATCAGCGGTGGTGTGATGCAGATGGTCAACCACGGTGTGTCCACCGGTGCGCTCTTCCTTCTGGTGGGCATGATCTACGAGCGTCGTCACACTCGTCAGATCGCCGAGTTGAAGGGTCTGCAGAAGGTCGCCCCGATCTTCGCGGCCGCCTTCATGGTGGTCATGCTCTCGAGTATCGGTGTTCCGGGCCTGAACGGATTCGTCGGTGAGTTCCTCGTTCTCATCGGGTCGTTCTCCACCGCCCGTTGGTGGGTCGTGATCGGTGCCACCGGTGTGATCCTCGCCGCGCTCTATCTCCTCTGGGCCTACCAGCGCGTGTTCCACGGCGAGCCCGACGAAGCCAACTCGTCGTTCCGCGAACTACGTCTTCGTGAAGGCGCGGTTCTGTTTCCGTTCATCGCTCTCATCGTGTTCTGCGGTGTGTATCCGAAGCCCATGCTCGATCGCATCGAACCGAGCGTGAAGGCTCTGCTCGAACGCGTCGAGGAGAAGACCGACTTCGTGGTGCCGGTGTCCGATCACACCGGACACGGCGAAGGAGGTGAGGGCTGATGGTGCAGTACCCGTCGATCGATTGGCTGGCGATCACCCCGCTGATCGTCCTGCTCGGTGGAACGCTGCTGGTTCTCGTGACCGGTTCGCTCACGAAGGTGTGGCCCCGTGGTCTGTACGCGGTGTCCACCGCGGTCTTGTGTGCGGCCGCTCTCGTCGTCGAGATGGTGCTTTGGAATCGCGTCGGTCACGAAGGCCCGGTGTCGATCATCAACAACGCACTGGCGATCGACCGTTTCACGCTGTTCGTCTGGATCGGTGTCACGATCGCCACCGGCTTGGTGTCGTTGTCGACATCCGAGTACTTGCGCCGTGAGCAGCTCGAAGGACCCGAGACGTACAGCATGTACGTGTGCGCCGCCATCGGCGCCATGATCATGGCGGCATCCAACGACATGGTCGTGCTGTTCCTCGGCCTCGAAACACTCTCGATCGCGTTGTACGTGTTGGCGGCCAGCCACCGTCGCCGGGTCGACAGCCAGGAGAGCGGCCTCAAGTACTTCGTGCTCGGCGGATTCGCCTCGGCTTTCTTCCTCTACGGCATCGCCCTCGTGTACGGCGCGGTCGGCACCACCAACATCGCCCGTTCGGGCCAGTTGCTCTCGCAGCAGGTGTTCGTGAAGGGTGACGACGCGTTGCTCCTGGCCGGCGTCGCTCTTCTCATGGTCGGCCTCGCGTTCAAGGTGGCGGCGGTTCCGTTCCACTTCTGGACACCCGACGTGTACCAAGGTGCACCCACACCGAGCACGTCGTTCATGGCCTCGGTCGGCAAGTTCGCGGCCTTCGCCGCCATGTTGCGTATTCTCACCACCGGTCTCGGCGCCCGGGCCGACGACTGGCGTCCGGTCGTGTGGGTGCTGGCCATCGCGTCGGTGGTGGTCGGTTCGGTGCTGGCCATCGTGCAGTCCGATGTGAAGCGCATGCTCGCGTACTCGTCCATCGGTCACGCCGGCTTCATCCTCATCGGCGTCGAAGCGGCCGGCCACGCCGGCGACCAGGATGGCATCCCGTCGTCGTTGCTCTACTTGCTTCTGTACTCGGTGCTCGTGATCGGCACGTTCACCGTCGTGTCGTTGGTGACGCGTTCGGGCGATCGCGCCAGCGACATCGGTTCGTTCCGCGGCTTCGGCAAGGAGCGTCCTCTGCTCGCTCTGGCCATGACGGTGTTCTTGCTGGCGCAGGCCGGTATGCCGGTCACGTCGGGTTTCATCGCCAAGTTCAGTGTGATCAAGGCGGCGGCCGACAACGAGAGTTACGCCGTGGCCATCGTTGCCATGGTGGCTTCGGTGGTGTCGGCGTTCTTGTACCTGCGCATCATGATCAGCATGTGGATGTCGGATGCCGAGTCGGGAGACGACGCGCGCGAGAAGGTCACCGTGCCCTGGACCGCTGGCGTCGTGGTCCTGGCCTCGGTGGTGTTCACCCTCGTGGCCGGCGTGTTCCCGGGCTGGTTGATCGACGCCACTCGCGACGCGCTGGTCGTCGTTCGCTGACTTCCATACCTCTGACACACCGCCGTGTCAGACTGATCTGGTGTTGAAGGCCCCCGCCTACCTGTCGCCGTCGTCCATCACCACGTACCGCGACTGCCCGCAGAAGTTCAAGTTCTCGCGGATCGACGGCATCAAGGAACCGCCGTCGTGGGCCACCCACCTCGGAACCTTCGTGCACGAAGTACTCGAGCACCTCTACCAACTCGACGCCGACGAACGCACCCTCGACGCGGTCAAGCAGTTGGCCGGCGAGCGCTGGCAGGTGAGCGAATGGGAGAAGGCCGTCAACGCTCTCGACAAGAAGCAGGGCGAGATTCGCGACTTCAAGATTCAGGCCTTCGAGTGCCTGAAGAATCTCTGGAAGGTCGAAGAGCCGAGTTCGGTCGAACTCATGGGCATGGAACACGAGGTGTTGAGCGACGTCGACGGTGTGGCGATGAAGGGATACATCGATCGATTCCACATCGACGACTCGGGTTTCGTGGTGATCGGCGACTACAAGACCGGCAAGATTCCGAACCCGCGTTTCAAATCGGAAGACGACAAATTCTTCCAGTTGTTCTCCTATGCGCTCATGTTGCAGGAGTCCGATCAGGAAGAAACGTCGCGCGTCGAACTCCTCTATCTCAAGGACGGCGTACGCCACGACGTCACTGTCACCCCGGTGAAGTTGGCCATCGCGCGCGGCACGATCGTCGAGACCAAAGAAGCGGTCGACGCGGCCTGCGAGTCGGAGAAGTTCGAGTGCAATGTCACCAAACTGTGCGATTGGTGTTTCTTCAAGCCGCAGTGCCCGGCCCACACCTGAGCTCGAGCGTCCCGGTCAGCATTCTCGGATCAACGCATCGAACAGGGCTTGCTGATGCGAGTCGTCGGTCGCCGAATCCTCCGGATGCCACTGCACTCCGACCACCCAGCGGTGTCCGTCCACCTCCACTGCTTCGATGGTTCCGTCGGCGTGGCGACCCACCACGTTCACACCCGTACCGAGTCGGTCGAGCGCCTGATGGTGATACGAGTGGCAGGCCGTGGGTGTGTTGGTTCCCATCGCCAGTGCGGTACGACAGCCGTCGACCAGTGACACCGGATGGAACTGACGAGTGTGGTCGCCGTGAGTGGCGATGTGTTGAACGAGAGTGCCACCGAGTGCCACATTCATGATCTGAACACCGCGGCAGATCGCGAGGATCGGTCGATCGGCGGACAAGGCCGCGTTCACGACTGCGAGTTCGATGTCGTCGTGCCGTGTGTTGATGCCGTACAACTCGGGTGCCGTGGGCGGTTGGCCGTAGCGCGCCGGATCGACGTCACCGCCACCGTGCAGAACGAGGGCCTGGCAGCCCGCGATCAACGAGGAAATCGCCGCGGCATCGAGATCGACGGGAGGCACGATCACCGGAACGCCGCCGGCCCGCGTGATGGCGTCGGAGTACAGGCGGCCGGCTCCGTAGGCCTCACCGCGAACACCTTTGGCTTCGGTGATCTCGCGACCGACGATGGCGACGATGGGCTTCATTCGATCGACTCGCAACGGTGTCGTGGCGTCACGGCGCGGCGACTGCGTACCCGGCGGCGCGTACGGCTTCGATGACCGATTCGCTGTGTTCGGGGCCGCGCACTTCGAGCACGGCGTTCACACCCGTCTCGCGGACCTGCAGATCGACACCTTCGCGAACGTGTTCGATGTCGATGACACTCGCTCCTTGTTCGGCGAAGATCGCCAGCAGCTGAGCGAGTCCACCGGGACGATCGCTCACTCGCACGAACAAGATGAGTCGGCGGCCGGCCTGCGTTTCGTGACGGCGGATGAGGCCGGGTACGACGCCGAGGTCGACGTTGCCGCCGGAAAGCACGACACAGGTGATGCCGTGACGAGCCGGAGCGACGTGCTCGCTGAGCAACGCCGACACGCCGACGGCGCCCGCGCCTTCCACGTACAGTTTCGAACGCTCCATGAGCAGCACCATCGCGTCGGCCACCGCGTTCTCGTCGACCACCACCACGTCGTCGAGCCACTTCTCCACCAGCGGGCGCGTGACGTCACCGGGCCGCTTGACCGCGATGCCATCGGCGAGTGTGATCACGGGTCCACTCGGTGGTTGTCCGTTCGCGTACGGCGCGCACGCTTCCACTTGTACACCGATCACCTTCACGTGGGGGAGTTGTCGCTTCACGGCGATGGCCACACCCGAGGCGAGCCCACCACCACCCAACGGAATGATCACGCGTTGCAGATCTTTCACGTCGTCGAGCAATTCGAAACCGAGTGTGGCCTGACCGGCCACCACGACCGGGTCGTCGTACGGGTGGCAGAACGCCATGCCGGTTTCCTCGGCGCGCGCACGGGCACGAACCACGGCATCGTCGAGTGAGTCGCCACCTTCGATGACGGTGGCGCCGTACGAACGACACGCGGCCATCTTGGCGATGGGTGCGTTCTTCGGTACGTAGATCTCGCAGGGCACACCGTGCGATCGCGCGGCGAAGGCGAGCGCTTGCGCGTGATTGCCCGCACTTCCGGCCGTGACTCCGGCCGACGCAGCCGAACCGAGAGTGGCCAGTTTGTTCATCGCCCCGCGGATCTTGAACGATCCGGTGCGCTGCAGGTTCTCGGCCTTCAACACGATCTGGCCGCCGGTCCGCTCGGAGAGGGCGAAGGACGAGGTGACCGGGGTGTGTTTCACGACCCCGGAGCCGGCCTCCCGGGCCCGCCGGATGTCGTCGTCAGTGATCTCGATCGCCACGTTCGCCACTTCCCGGTCCGACCTGGTCGGGACCGCCCGACCTACGGTACTGGTGTGCGCGCCCTCGTGATCGCCAATGCCGACGACGCCGACCCTGGTTTCGTCGGTCATCACCTGCGCACCAAGGGATACACGTTCAGCGAGTGTCACCGCGAGCGGCCGGCCGACTGGCCCGATTTGGCCGGGGCCGATCTGGTGCTCCTGCTCGGGTCGGAGTGGAGTGTGTACTGGCCACGGGTGGCCGAGTTGGTGGACGCCGAATGTGCTCTTGTGAAAAGTGCCCATGACCAGGGGATTCCCGTTCTCGGGATCTGTTTCGGGGCCCAGATCGTGGCCCATGCCCTGGGCGGTTCGGTCGAACGGGCGGCCCGGCCCGAGGTGGGCTGGCACCGGATCGAGTCGGATGTCGCCGAGGTGGCCACCGGACCGTGGCTGCAATGGCACTTCGACATGTGCCGGGTTCCGCCCACGTTCACCGAACGGGGTCGTAGTGAGTCGGGGCCGCAGGTGTTCACCGCGCGCCGGACTCTGGCCACCCAGTTCCACCCCGAAGCCACCGAGTCGATGCTGGCTCGCTGGACCGGTGGGTCACCCGACGAACTGGCCCGATTGGGTCTCAGCCCGGACGGCATCATGGCCGACACCCGACGCTTCGTGACCCAGAGTCGCCCGGCGGCCGAACGCTTGGTCGACTGGTTCTGCGAGGCGATTGCGAACTCGTGAATGTGGTCCCCACGCTGGGGCGAAGTTGGGTCCGTTCGGTGGCCCCGTAGTAGCGTTTCGCTCCGATGTCGGACTTTCTGAGGTCGTACCTCACCGTGTTCTGGTTCGGGTTGGCGGCCCTCTTGTTGGCCTCCCTCCTGCTCGGCATCGCCGTCCTCGTCCGACCCTCGCGTCCCAACCGCGAGAAGCTGCTCACCTACGAGAGCGGTGTCGATCCGGTGGGCGACGGATGGTCGCAGAGCCAGATTCGCTACTACGTGTTCGCCCTGCTCTTCGTCATCTTCGACGTCGAAGCAGTCTTCATCTTCCCGTGGGCCACCCAACTCGAGCGTTACGCCGGCTTCGGCCTGGTGGAGATGGGTGTGTTCGTGGGTGTCCTTCTGCTCGGTCTCGTCTACGCCTGGCGCAAGGGCGTCCTTCGCTGGGTGTAATCACACAAGGAGTCACATGGGTCTCGTCGACCGCGGGCGGCTCCCCAAGCCGCTGAATTCATTACTCAATCTGGGTCGCTCCTACAGCCTCTGGGTGTACCAGTGGGGCCTGGCCTGCTGCGCCATCGAGATGGGCGCCGCTTTCGGTTCGCCGCGTTACGACGTGATGCGTCTCGGCGTCATTCCGTTGCCCGCGAGCCCGCGCCAAGCCGACCTCGTGGTGATCTCGGGAACCGTCACCGACAAGATGGCGCCGGCCATTCGCCGCCTCTACGAGCAGATGCCCGATCCGAAGTACGTGATCTCCATGGGCTCGTGCGCCAACTGCGGCGGCCCGTACTGGGACTCGTACTCGGTCACCAAGGGTGTCGACCAGATCATTCCGGTCGACGTCTACATCCCCGGCTGCCCGCCGCGGCCCGAGGCGTTGCTCGAAGGTGTGGTGCTGCTACAGCAGCGCATCCGCAACGAAGACATGGGTGCCCGTTGGCGTGGTGAAGGCAGCAAGCCGATCATCGTGCAGGACAAGTCGAGCAAGACCGCGAACAAGACGAGCGCGCCCAGTGTCGTCTGACGCCCCCGTGGCCGAGATTCCGGGCGACACGTTGCGCCAGCGCATCGTCGACGATCTGCGTTCGCACCTTGGCGCCGACTTGATCGACAGTGTGGTCAAGCCGGGTGACGACGTGTGGGTGCGCGTGTCGGCTTCGGCCTGGCGCGAAACCGCGCGCGTGCTGCGTCACGAGATGGGTTTCGATTACTTCTGCTTCTTGTCGGCCATCGACTGGATGCCCTCGCCGTTCGGCAAGGGTGAAGACGATCCCACCGCACCGCCGCCCGAACGCGACGACACCATTCGTCAGGGCTACGCCGGCGGCGACACGCGCCTGCAGATGCTCGCTCGCGTCACCAGCAGTGTTCTGCATGTGGGCCTGAACATCAAGTGCGATGTTGCCGACGCCGACGCCACCGTCGATTCGTGGATTCCGGTGTACGCCGGCGCCAACTGGCACGAGCGCGAAACCCACGAGATGTTCGGCATCGTGTTCGCCGGCCACCCCGATCTCCGCAACATGTATCTGCCCACCGACTTCGAAGGTCACCCGCTGCGCAAGGACTTCCCGTTGCTCGCGCGCATGGTGAAGCCCTGGCCGGGCATCGTCGACGTCGAACCGCTTCCCGGGGGCGACAACGACGAGGAAGGTGATGCCGAATGACGTCCACCGAATCGCTCATCGACCGCCGTCAGATGGCGTACATCGCGGCGCAGGCCTCCGATGCTCGCGTCAACGTCGAGCTCGAGACCGAGGGCATGACCCTCAACATTGGACCGCAGCACCCGGCCACGCACGGAACTCTGCGCATCATCGCTCGTCTCGACGGCGAGCAGGTGGTGTGGGCCGAACCGTCGTGCGGCTACATGCACCGCGGTTACGAGAAGCTCACCGAAGTGCGCACCTATCCGCAGGTGACCGCGCTCATCAACCGCATCGACTGGCTCGGCAGTTTCGCCAACGAGGTTCCGTTCATCCTCGCCGCCGAGAAGCTCATGGAGATCGAGGCGCCGCCGCGTGCACAGCACATCCGCACGATCCTGTTCGAACTCTCGCGCATCGCCAACGTGTCGTTGTTCCTCGGCGATCTCGGTGTGCAGTTGGGTGCGGTCACGCCCGTGTTCATGGCGTTCCGCGATCGCGAGTACGTACTCAACCTCATCGAAGCGGCCACGGGTGGACGCTTCCATCCCAACTTCGACCGCATCGGCGGCCTCAAGGACGATCTGCCGGCCGGCTTCGTCGACGAGACCCGCGTGGTCATGAAGAAGCTCCGCAACTTCTGCGACGAGATCGAGAACCTGCTCTTCGGTAACGAGATCTTCCAGAGTCGTACGCGTGGCATCGGTGTGATCCCCAAGGACATCGCTCTGCAGTACGGACTCTCGGGTGCCAACCTGCGTGCCAGCGGCGTCGACTGGGACCTGCGTCGCGATCAAAGTCTGCCGATGGCCTGGAACAAGGTCGACTGGAAGGTCTGGACCCACCCCGATGGCGACTCGTTCGCGCGTTGCTGGATCCGCTTGCAGGAAGTGCGCGAATCCACGCGCATCGTCGACCAGTTGCTCGACACCATTCCGTCCGGACCCGTGATGGCCAAGGTGCCGCGCATCATCAAGGTGCCCGAAGGCGAGGCCTGGGTGTCCACGGAGAATCCGCTCGGCGAGATGGGTTACTACGTCGTGAGCAAGGGCGATCTCGGTCCGTTCCGTACCAAGATCCGTTCGGCCAGTTTCAACAACATCTCGGTGGTGCCGTGGGTGATGAAGGGCGTGTACGTGCCCGACATCATCACGATCTTGGCTTCGCTGTACTTCATCCTCGGAGACATCGACCGCTGATGAACGCTCTTCTCGCTGCCGATCTCCCGTACTGGGCGCAGTCGCTTCTGCGCGTGTTGGGCGGCATCGTCGCCGTGCTGCTTCCGGCCGGAACGATCGTCTACGTGTTCTTGTTCAAGATGATGTCGTTCATGCAGAGCCGTCTCGGCCCCATGGAGGCCGGTCCGTACGGTTCGCTGCAGTTGGTCGCCGAAGTTGGTAAGTGGCTGCAGAAAGAAGACATCACCCCCGAGCGCGCCGACCGGTTCATCTTCAAGATCGCTCCGCTCGTCGTGTTGGCGTCCACGTTCTTGCTCGTGGCCGTGGTGCCGTTCGGACCCGACGCCTGGTTCACCAATTTCGAGGCCGGCGTGTTCTACATGCTCGCGGTGTCGTCGGTGAGCGTGCTCGGCATCCTCATCGCCGGTTGGGCCAGTGCCAACAAGTACTCGTTGCTCGGTGGTCTGCGCGCCGCCGGTCAGCTCATCGCCTACGAACTTCCGATGGTGCTCGCCGTGATCGGCGTGATCATCCAGGCCGGCACCATGAACCTGCAGCAGATCGTGGTGGCGCAGAACGCCGGCTCCATCTTCGGCTGGGACGGATTGGGCAACCCGTACATCCTCACCCAGTTCGTCGGCTTTATCATCTTCATGATCGCGGTGCAGGCCGAGCTCACGCAGACGCCGTTCGACATGCCGATCGCCGAATCCGAACTCGTGTCGGGCTACATGACCGAGTACTCGGGCTTCCGGTTCCTCACCTTCTTCATCGCCGAATTCGCCACCGCGGGTGTGTTCGCACTCATCGCGTCGGTGCTCTTCCTCGGCGGTTGGGGCATCCCGTTCGCCTGGTTCGACTGGAGCACCATCGACTCGGTCGACGACTGGATGAACGTGGTGGGCCCGCTCATCATGGTCACCAAGATGATGTTGCTCGCCTTCATCATCATGTGGGTGCGATTCAGCTACCCGCGCTTCCGCGAAGACCAGTTGCAGCGCTTCGCCTGGAAGGCTCTCGTTCCGATCTCGCTCGTCAACATCATGGTGACGGCCATCCTGAAGGTGGCGTTCTGATGCCCAAGCTTCCCGGTCTGGTCAAAGGTCTCGGCGTCACGCTGAACACCTTGGTGCGTACCACCACCAAGGGATCCAACACCATTCAGTACCCGCACGAGAAAGAGGCGCCGCCCATTCGCGCTCGCGGTGTCATCGCCCTGCGCGAAGACAACTGCACGTCGTGCATGCTGTGCGCACGCTCGTGCCCCGACTGGTGCATCTATATCGAGGGACACAAAGAACTCGCTCCGCCGCGTCGTGCCGGTGGCAAGCCGCGTCAGGTCAACAAACTCGACCGCTTCGACATCGACTACGCGCTGTGCATGTACTGCGGTATCTGCGTCGAGGTGTGTCCGTTCGACGCTCTGTTCTGGAGCCCCGAGTACGAGTACTCCGAACCGCACATCGCCGACCTGCTCCACGACAAGAACAAGTTGGGTGAGTGGATGGAGACGGTGCCCGAGGCCCCGGCTCTCGAAGCGGGCGCCGAGAAGAAGGGCAAGAAGTAATGGTCGCGGCCGACCTTCTCGTGGCCCAGAACATCGGGTTCGGCATCATCGCGTTGTTGATGATCGTCGCCGCCCTGCGAGTGGTCACCGTGAAGAACGTGGTGCACGCCGCGCTGTGGCTCGTGATCGTTCTGTCGGGCGCGGCTGCGCAGTATCTGTTGTTGTCGGCCGAGTTCGTGGCCATCACTCAAGTGCTCGTGTACGTGGGCGCCGTCATGGTGTTGTTCCTGTTCGGAACCATGCTCACCCGCGCCAAGATCGGCGCCGAGGCCGATCTGAACAACAAGAACTGGGGCATCGCCGTCCCGGTCTCGTTGCTCATGTTCGGAGTGATCACCTGGGTGCTCATCGACGGATTCGGCGACGAACGGCTGCCCAACCCCGACGAGCAGACTCAGGTCCCCATCCAGGTTCTCTCCGACGACATCTTCGGTCCGTACCTGCTGCCCTTCTGGGCGCTGTCTTTCGTCCTCCTCGTCGCCGTGATCGGCGCGATCGTCCTGGCGCGCAAGGACTGAAGGGGCTCACATGCTGACCGTTCAATTCCTTCTGCTCGGCGCCGTCCTGTTCTGCATCGGCGTGTACGGCGTGCTCGCGCGCAAGAACGCCGTGATGGTTCTCATGTCGATCGAGCTCATCCTCAACTCGGTCAACCTCAACTTGCTCGCCTTCTCGTCCCGCCTCGGGTCGATCGACGGCAACACCTTCGCTCTGTACGTCATCGCCGTGGCCGCCGCCGAAGTGGGGGTGGGTCTGGCCATGGTGCTTCTCATCTATCGCAACCGGCGCACCATCGCGCTCGACGAGTTGTCGGACATGAAGGGCTGATCGATGCTGGCTGCTGAAGCTTCGCAGGCCATGAGCCATTCGGCGGGCTGGTTCCTCGAGCACGCCTGGGTGATCCCGATCATCCCGGCCGTCGCCTTCGCGCTCATCATCTTCTTCGGCAAGCGCCTCCCCATGAAGGGGAGCGAACTCGGTGTGGCCTCGATGGTCGCATCACTCGTTCTCGCCGTTGGCGCGGCGTGGCAGTGGATCCAGAAGATCAACGACGCATCCGAGGGTGGCGTGTCGTATCTCACCCGGGCCGCGGGCGAGAAGACACCGTTCGTCGGACCGATCGTTCGCGAGTGGACATGGTGGCAGAGCGGTGGTTTCGAATTCGGAATCGGCCAGCACATCGACGGTCTCGCGCTCACGCTGCTGGTGGTCGTGGCGTTCATCTCGACGCTCGTGCAGATCTACTCGCTCGAGTACTTGAAGGGCGACCGTCGTTACACGCACTTCTTCGCCGCGCTCACGTTGTTCTCCGCCGGCATGCTCAGCATGGTGCTCGCACCCAACATGGTGCAGCTCATCCTCGGCTGGGAGATCATGGGCCTCTGCTCGTTCATGCTCATCGGCCACTGGTGGGAAGATCAGGCCAACGCTCGCGCCGCCCTCAAGGCGTTCTTCACCGTGCGCGTCGGCGACATGGGCCTGCTCATCGGAACGGGCGCGCTGTTCTTCGCCGCCAACAACTGGACGCAGGCCAACCTCGGCGTGAGTGGCTTCAACATCAGTGGCCTGTCGGCGTGGGCCATGTCGGGTGAAGCGAGCAAGAGCGTGCTCACCTGGGCCGCGGTCGCATTGTTCATCGCCTGTATCGGCAAGTCGGGTCAGTTCCCGTTGCACACGTGGCTGCCCGACGCCATGGCCGGTCCGACTCCGGTCAGTTCGCTGTTGCACTCGAGCACCATGGTGGTGGCCGGTGTGTTCCTCGTGGCCCGCCTCTACCCGGTGTTCTGGGAGGGACTGCAGATCGGTGACACCGGTATCAACTTCATCGTGTTGATCGGTGGCGTCACCATCGTGATCGCCGCACTGCTCGCCTTCGTGCAGAGCGACATCAAGAAGGTTCTCGCGTACTCCACCGTATCGCAATTGGGCTACATGATGATGGGGCTCGGCGCCGGAGCCTGGCTGCCCGCGGTGTTCCACATCTTCACCCACGCGTTCTTCAAGGCCTGTTTGTTCCTGGCGGCTGGTTCGGTGAGTCATTCCGGATCACACCACTCGTTCGACATGAAAAAAGACATGGGCGGCTTGGCCAAGAAGATGCCCATCACCGCCACCACGTGGATCATTTCCACGCTGGCCCTGGCTGGCGTGTTCCCGTTGGCTGGTTTCTTCTCCAAGGACGAGATCATCGACAACGTGGGCCACAACGGCTACCAGGCGTTCATGATCGTCGGCCTGAGCGGTGCGTTCCTCACGGCCGCGTACATGACCCGTGCTACCTACCTCACGTTCTTCGGCGAGGCCCGTGGTGCCGCCGCCGGCGAACACCACGACGAGGGCCACGCGACCGGTCACGGACACGATGCGCACGACGATCACGGTCATGACGCGCACGCGGCGCACGGCGCTCACGATTCACACGACGATCACGGCGCCCACGGTCCGCACGAGAGCCCGAAGCTCATCACCATTCCGTTGGTGATCCTCGCGTTCCTCGCGCTCACCGCTGGTTTCTCCAACGCGGTGCCGTTCGGAGCCAGTTGGGAACGCTTCAAGAAGTACGTCGAGCCGAGCCCGGCCTTCGTGATGCCCGAGCCGGTGAAGGCATCAGGCCCAGGTGAAGCGATCGTGGTGCTCGACTCCACTCGCGCGTCGGAGGGCGGCGAAGAAGGCGGCGCCAAGTCGGGCTGTTCGTACCAAGCGCCGGCCGAAGGCGAAGTCTGCTACTTCCCGGCCGTGAGCCACGCGAAGTTCAAGTGGAGCAAGGCGGCGCTGTCGCTGTTGATCGTGGCCGTGGGTCTCGTGTCGAGCTGGATGTTCTGCGTGCAGTACTACACGCGTCGTAACCGTCGCCTGGTGGGTCTCACCGAGCGCAACGTAATTCTGCGCGGTGGCTACACGTTCCTGGCCAACAAGTACTACCTCGACGCTCTCTACGAGAAGGTCATCGTTCGCGCCGTCGCGTATCCGATCGCACGGGCCGCGTACTGGTTCAACCAGAACGTGCTCGACGGCATCGTCAACGGTGCCGGCAAGATCTCACGGCGCACTGCCGGCTGGGTATACCGAAACATCGATCAGCACGTCGTCGACGGCGCGGTGAACGGCTCGGGCGCCGCGGCCCGAGGTACGGGTGGGGCGTTGCGCCCCGTCCAGTCGGGCAAGGTCAATCAATACGGAGCGCTGCTGTTCGCTGCGGCCGCCATCGGCGCTCTCGTACTCGTCATCGTGAACACCTGAGGAGATACGGCATGGAAGTACTCCGTGACCAGAACTGGCTGCTGACCGTCGGCACCTTCTTGCCCTTGGTCGGCGTGGTGGTGATGCTCTTCATCCCCAAGTCCGACGAGCAGTCGCACAAGTCGGTGGCGTTGATCACCGCTCTTGCCACGTTGGCGATCGGTATCTACACGCTGACGCAGTTCGACTTCGACCAGGCCGACAAGCTGCAGTTCTTCGCTGACGCCGAGTGGATCAAGGTCATCTCGAGCAACTACACGATCGGCCTCGACGGTATGAGCCTGCCGCTCTACATCTTGTCGATGATCGTCACCGTGCTCGTGATGATCTACTCCTGGGACCACATTCCGTCCCCCGGTAATCCCAAGGCGTTCCTCAGCCTCATGCTCATCCTCCAGACGGGTATGGCCGGAACCTTCATCGCCCAGGACCTCATCCTCTTCTTCGTCTTCTTCGAAGTGGTTCTGCTGCCGATGTACTTCATGATCGGTGTGTGGGGTGGCGAGCAGCGCCAGTACGCGTCGTTGAAGTTCTTCCTCTACACGATGTTCGGATCGGCGCTCATGCTCGTCGCGTTCATCGCGCTGTTCTTCAAGGTGCGCGGTGCTCTGCCCGAGGGTGTCGAGCCGTCGTTCTCGATTCCGATGCTCGCCGAGTACGGGGGCTTGCTCGGACGATCGGCGCAGATCTGGATCTTCGCCGGAATGTTCGTGGGCTTCGCCGTCAAGGTGCCGATGTTCCCGTTCCACACTTGGTTGCCCGATGCTCACACGCAGGCCCCCACACAGGGTTCGGTGATCCTGGCCGCCATCTTGCTGAAGCTCGGTACCTACGGTTTCGTGCGCATCGCGATTCCGATCCTTCCTGAAGGCGCGCGCGAGTGGGCACCCTGGATCGGTCTGTTGTCGGTCATCGGCATCATCTACGGAGCGTTCGGGTGTTTGGCCCAGAACGACATGAAGCGACTGATCGCGTTCTCGTCGGTGGCTCACATGGGCTTCGTGATGCTCGGTATCTCCACGCTCACCCCGATGGGCTTCAACGCCGCGCTGTTCGGAATGGTCGCGCACGGTCTCATCACCGGCATGCTCTTCTTCATCGCCGGCAGCGTGAAGGAGCGGTACCACACGCTCGAGATCGCTCGCCTCGGCGGCATGTTGAAGCAACTCCCGAAGTTGGGTTGGATCCTCGGCTTCTGCGCGATGGCGTCACTCGGTCTGCCCGGCTTGGCCGGCTTCTGGGGTGAATTCCCGGCCATCCTCGCCGCGTACTCGCCGGCACCCGGATTGTCGGAAGAGGTCTTCCGCGTGTTCATGGTGATCGCCGCGCTCGGCACGGTGTTCGCCGCCGCATATCTGCTGTGGCTGTTCCAGCGCACCGCGTTCGGTGAGCCCAAGCCCGAGTTCAGTGGCGGGCACGGTCACGACGGTCACGGTCACGACGGACACGACGATCTGCACGACGTGAACACCTACGAGTGGATCGCCTGGACGCCGTTCCTGATCGCCATCGTGGTGTTCGGCGTGTACCCGCAGCTGATGTTCAAGATCTTCGATCCGGCCGTCTCGGTCGCCCTCAAGGCTTTCGGAGGCTGATCCGTGCTCGCGTCGATCCTCGCTCAAGTGCCGTGGCAGGCGCCGACCATCGACTACCACGCCATTGCGCCCGAGATCGTCCTCGCTGCAGGTATCTGCCTCATCATCCTCGTCGACTTGTTCGTCAGCGAGTCGAAGAAGTGGATCACCGCCAGCCTCACCGGTTTCGTATTGCTCGGTGCGCTCATCCCGGTGCTCACCTTGGCGGTGTCCGACCCTGATGCGCGTTCGCTGTTCGACGGTCGGTACGTGATCGACGAGCACGCACTCACGCTCAAAGCCCTGTTCTTGATCGCCGGCTACGTAGTGGTGCTGCTGTCGCAGAATCACGTCGAAGAAGGCGACTATTACCAAGGCGAGTACTACACCTTGCTGCTCACATCACTCACCGGAATGGTGATGATGGGGTCGAGTCGCGATCTCGTGAGTATCTTCGTGGCGCTCGAGTTCTTGAGCATTCCGGCCTACATGCTCGCGGCCTGGCGCAAGCGCGACCGCAAGAGCAACGAAGCCGGCGTGAAGTACTACCTCCTCGGTGTGTTCGCCTCGGCCGTGATGCTCTACGGCATGAGCCTTCTCTACGGAGTCACCGGATCCACGTTGTTGTCGGAGATCGGTCGACAGATCACGGTCGAAGGCGACTTCGGCGGTGTGCACGCGTTGGCGATCGTGTTCGTGGTGGTCGGGTTCGCGTTCAAGGTGTCGGCAGTTCCGTTCCATACCTGGGCGCCCGACACGTACGAAGGAGCGCCCACTCCGGTCACCGCCTTCTTGTCGGTGGCCAGCAAGGCGGCTGGTTTCGTCGCCTTGGTGACCATCCTCTACGTGGGTGTTCCGCAGGCCAAGGACGTGTGGCAGCCGTTCCTCTGGGTGCTGGCCGCTCTCACGATGACGGTCGGCAACTTGCTCGCGTTGCGTCAGTCGAACATCGTGCGCATGCTCGCGTACTCGTCCATCAGCCAGGGTGGTTTCATCCTCATGCCGTTGGCGGTGGCCGGAACCGGTGATGCCGCTGGTCCGGCGTTGCAGGCCGTGGTCGTGTACTTGCTGGTGTACGCCGCGATGAACCTCGGCATGTTCGCCGTCGTGATCGCCGCGTCGCGCACCACGCGCAGCGGCGAGATCAGCAGCTTCGGCGGACTGTTCTCGTACGCGCCCGGACTCGGTGTGCTCATGACGATCTTCCTCGCATCGTTGGCTGGCATTCCGCCGCTCGGAGGCTGGATCGCCAAGTTCGCCGCGTTCCGCGCGGTGCTCGAAGCCGGGAACGGATGGGCGTACGGCATCGCGGTGATCGGCGCCATCAACTCGGTGATCGCCTTCGGTTACTACGGCAACGTGATGCGCGAAGTCTGGATGAAGCCCGCTCCCAACGGCGAGACGCGAGCCGTGGCCACACCCACGTCTCTCGTGGCCGCTCTCACTATCACCGCTGCGGCCACGCTGTTGCTCGGTGTGTTGCCCGGAACCGTGCTGCGCTTCGGCGATCTCGCCGACTTGGTCGGCGCCTTCGGACGCTGAGTTCGTGAACGCTCGTCGTTTCGACGAGTTCATGCACCTGGCCCTCTACGGGCCGAACGGCTTCTATTCGTCGGGTGGTCGAGCCGGTCGTCGCGGTGACTTCATCACGTCCCCCGAGGTGGGTCCGTTGTTCGGCGTCGTGCTCGCGCGTGCACTCGACGCCTGGTGGTTCGAGATGGGGGAGCCCGACGACTTTCGCATTTTCGAAGTGGGGGCCGGACCGGGCACGCTCGCTCGTTCGGTGATCGCCGCCGAACCGCGGTGCTTGGGTGGTGACGCTTCGCGCTACGTGGCGGTGGAGCGCGCGGCCACTCAGCGGGCCACTCATCCCGACGGCGTGACGTCGTGCGAGTTGTTGCCCGAGGGATTGTTGCGCGGTGTCGTGATCGCCAACGAGTTGCTCGACAATCTCGCGTTTCGTCTCTTGGTGAACGATGGCCAATGGCGCGAGGCCTGGGTGACCCCCGAAGGAACCGAGATCCTGCAGCCGATCGAAGGAACACCGCCGTTCGAACTTCCGGCCAACCCGCCGCATGGTGCGCGCGTTCCGTGGCAGCAACGAGCGGGTGAATGGGTCGGTGACGTGGTGTCGCGGCTCGACGGCCACCTCGTGGTGTTCGACTACATGGTGGCGCGTACGGCCATGCTCGCGGCGCGTCCGTGGCGCGAGTGGTTGCGCACGTACGCCGGTCACGAGCGTGGTGCGCACTACGTGCGCGAGGTGGGTCGACAGGACATCACCACCGACGTGTGCATCGACCAACTCGAGGCGATGGTGCGCGCGGCCGACGTGGTTCGTTCGCAGGAGCAGTTCTTGAAGCGGTGGGGGATCGACGAACTGGTGGACGAAGGCAAGCGGGTGTGGGAGGCCGAAGCGGCGCGCCCGGGTCTGCGGGCCATGAAGATGCGCAGTCGCGTGAGTGAGGCCGAGGCCTTGCTCGATCCGCGGGGGCTCGGATCGTTCACCGTTCTCGAGTGGGTGCGGCGCTCTCGGGACTGACAATCGTCCCGATCGGGCTCGGGCTCGGGGCCGGTCGCGCGTGACGACATAGAGTCGCGATGGCCGAACTCGTTCGCTGGGGGAACCATGAGCACCGAGAACAACATCGACGATCTGCTGTTGGAGAACCGCAAGTTCCCGCCGCCGGCCGATTTCCAGAAGCACTCATTGGTGGCCGGAACGTTCTTGTACGACGAGGCGCGGCGCGACGACGAAGGTTTCTGGGCTCGTCAAGCCGGTGAGTTGCTGCACTGGGATCAGGAGTGGAGCACCATCTGCGAGTGGAACCTTCCGTACGCCAAGTGGTTCTTGGGCGGGAAGCTCAACGTGTCGTACAACTGCCTCGATCGCCACGTGCTCGCCGGCCGAGGCGACAAGGTGGCCATTCACTGGGAAGGCGAGCCCGGTGACACGCGCACCATCACGTACGCGCAATTGCTCGCCGAGGTTCAGAAGTTCGCCAATGTCTTGAAGGGTCTGGGCGTCCAGAAGGGCGACCGCATCAACATCTACCTGCCGATGATTCCCGAGGCGGTGGTCGCGATGCTCGCGTGCGCGCGAATCGGTGCCGCGCACAGCGTGGTGTTCGGTGGCTTTTCGTCGCAGGCTCTCGCCGATCGCATCAACGATGCCGAGGCGAAGGTGCTCATCACCGCCGACGGTGGCTATCGCCGCGGTGAAGTGTTCGCGCTCAAGCCGGCGGCCGACGAAGCATTGGCCAACACGCCGACGATCGAACACGTGGTGGTGGTGAAGCGCGGCGGCAACGACGTGAACATGAAGTCCGGTCGCGACCAGTGGTATCACGACCTCATGGCGGGTGCGTCGGCCGATTGCCCGGCCGAGCCGATGGATTCCGAGCAGTTGTTGTTCTTGCTCTACACATCGGGAACCACGGGTAAGCCCAAGGGCATCATGCACACGACCGGCGGGTATCTCACTCACGTGACGTACACGCACAAGTACGTGTTCGATCTTCATCCCGATACCGATGTGTATTGGTGCACGGCCGACGTGGGCTGGATCACCGGCCACAGCTACATCGTGTACGGACCGCTCTCCAACGGGGCCACGCAGGTGATCTACGAAGGTGTGCCGAACCATCCAGGCAACGATCGTTTGTGGTCGATCGTCGCGAAGTACGGCGTGACGATCTTCTACACCGCACCCACGGCCATTCGTACGTTCATGAAGTGGGGAACCCAAGAGCCAGCCAAGCACGACTTGTCGTCGTTGCGTCTGCTCGGTTCGGTGGGCGAGCCCATCAACCCCGAAGCGTGGATGTGGTATCGCGACACGATCGGTGCCGGCACGTGTCCGGTCGTCGATACGTGGTGGCAGACCGAGACCGGTGGAATCATGATCAGTCCGTTGCCGGGGGCGACCACGTTGAAGCCTGGTTCGGCCACGTTCGCGTTGCCGGGTGTGACAGCCGAAGTGGTGGACGACGCGGGTCAGCACATCGAAAAGGGTGGTGGCTATCTCACGCTCACTCGCCCGTGGCCCGGAATGTTGCGCGGAATCTGGGGCGATCCGCAGCGTTATCAGGAGACGTATTGGAGTCGTTTCTCCGATCGATACTTCGCGGGTGACGGCGCCAAACTCGACGACGAGGGTTACCTGTGGCTGCTCGGACGGGTGGACGACGTGATGAACGTGAGTGGCCACCGCATCTCCACCACCGAAGTGGAGAGCGCGTTGGTGTCGCATCCGAGTGTGGCCGAGGCCGCGGTGGTGGGCGCGAACGACGCGACCACGGGTCAGGCGATCATCGCGTACGTGACGTTGCGTGGTGGTTCGGAGGCGACCGAGAACGATCTACGCCATCACGTGGCCAAGGAGATCGGCGCGATCGCCAAGCCGAAGACGATCTACTTCACACCCGATCTGCCCAAGACGCGCAGTGGGAAGATCATGCGCCGGTTGTTGCGAGATGTGGCCGAGGGTCGGAACTTGGGGGATACGACGACGTTGGCGGATGCGAGCGTGGTGAACGAGTTGCAACGCCGCGCCTCCGAATCCCCCACCGAAGACTGAATGGGTGCGAAACCCCGGCAAATTTGCCGGTCTGGTTCCCCAACTAATCGCGGAAGTTGTTGAACTGCAGCGGGATGCCGAGGTCGGCACCCTTCAACATCGCCATGACGGCTTGCAGGTCGTCGCGCTTTTTGCTCGTGACGCGCACCGTCTCGCCCTGGGTCTGACTGCTCACACCCTTCGGGCCCTTCTCTTTGATCATCTTGTTGATCTCGCGCGCCTTGTCGGACGAGATGCCGACCTTGATGGTGACCACTTGACGCACGGTGTTCTGCGTGGCGTCGTCGACCTTGCCCCAGTCGAGACCCTTCAGCGACACGCCGCGCTTCACGAGACGCTCCTCGAGCACGACCTTCAAAGCGTTGAGCCGGTCCTGGCTCACCGTGTGCAGGGTGATCGCCAGGTCTTTCTGCTCGATCGTCGAATTGGTGTTCTTGAAGTCGAATCGTGTGGAGATCTCGCGCTGGGCCTGGTCGATGGCGTTGCGGACTTCCTGGCGGTCGACTTCCGAGACGATGTCGAATGAGGGCATGTCGGAGATCGTAACGAGGTGGTTCGGAACCGGGCCCGGCGGTACGCTTTCGCCCGCATCATTGGGTCGATGCCCGAGCGGCCAAAGGGAGCAGACTGTAAATCTGCCGGCATTGCCTACGGAGGTTCGAATCCTTCTCGGCCCACCAGATGAAGCGGCCAGTCCTTCGTGGATCTGGGTGAAAAAAGCAGTCAAATCCGGCGACTTTTTCACCCGGATCACCAAGGTTCACCCGGATCACCCAGGTTCGCCCAGGTCACCCGGGTCATCAGGGGAGGGTGGGGGTCAGAGCATTTTTTGCATGAGGCAGACGTCCAGCCAGCGGTTGAACTTCCGGCCCACCTCGTGCTCGATCCCCACCTCGCGGAATCCGCAGGCCGCATGCAACGCCCGACTGGCCGCCCCCGAGGCCTCGATCCGGGCCATCACCGAATGGAACCCCGACGACCGGGCCAGGTCGCACACCTCGTCCAGGAGTAACCGGCCGATCCCGTGTCGCCCCAGGTCACGGCGCACATACACCGAATCCTCGACCGTCGGCCGATAGGCCGCCCGCTCCTTGTAGGGGCTGAGCGCAGCGAAACCGACCACCTCATCGGATCCGTTCACGAACAGGCCGTCGGCCCCCGGGCCGACCGGGCGAACCGCGACCAGGGCGGCGAAGGCCCCGCTGCGGGCCCCCAGCCAGGCCACCTGCTCGTCGAGCGAGCGGGGGACCAGGTCCATGGTGGCCGTGGTGTTCTCGACCTCGTAGTTGTAGATCTGCCGAATGGCCTCGGCATCCCCGGCCACCGCGGGTCGGATGGAGACGGGTGACGGGGCAGTGGCCACGCGCTCAACCTACTGGTCGTTTCCGATGAAGGCGCAGGTAGCCTGCGCAGTCGGCTCGCGGAACCCCGCGTTCCAGCGCCCTCTTAGCTCAGTCGGCAGAGCGTTTCCATGGTAAGGAAAAGGTCGTGGGTTCGATTCCCACAGAGGGCTCACCACTCGGTGACGGGTTGGAACAACCGGCAGCCCTCCGGCTGTACGCCTGGCGGCGTAGCTCAGTTGGTCAGAGCATTCGGCTCATAATCGAAAGGTCATCGGTTCGATCCCGATCGCCGCTACACAAGCAGATCCACCACAACAACATCGGCCTCGCGAGGGGCCGTTGACGCAAGAGAAAGAGATAACCCACCATGTCGAAGGCGAAGTTCGAGCGTACGAAGCCTCATGTGAATATTGGGACGATGGGTCATATTGACCATGGGAAGACGACGTTGACGGCGGCGATTTCGCGGACGTTGGCGGGTAAGGGTTTGGCGGAGTACACGCCGTTTGATCAGATCGATAAGGCGCCGGAGGAGAAGGCGCGTGGTATCACGATTTCGATTGCTCATATCGAGTATGAGACTGAGAAGCGTCATTATGCGCATGTTGATATGCCGGGTCACGCTGACTACATCAAGAACATGATCACGGGTGCTGCTCAGGTCGATGGTGCGATTTTGGTGGTGGCGGCGACTGATGGTCCGATGCCGCAGACGCGTGAGCATGTGTTGTTGGCGCGTCAGGTGGGTGTTCCGTACATCGTGGTGGCTCTCAATAAGTCCGACATGGTGGATGATGAGGAGTTGCTCGAGTTGGTGGAGCTCGAGGTTCGTGAGTTGTTGAACGAGTACGAGTTCCCTGGTGATGATGCGCCGGTGGTTCGTGTGTCGGCTCTCAAGGCGCTGGAGGGTGATGCGGCGTGGCAGGACAAGGTCATGGAGTTGATGGCTGCTGCTGATACGTATATCCCTGAGCCGCAGCGTGAGCTTGATAAGCCGTTCTTGATGCCGATCGAGGATGTGTTCACGATCACGGGTCGTGGCACGGTGGTGACTGGCAAGGTCGAGCAGGGTCGTGTTCATACGGGTGATGAGGTCGAGATCGTTGGTTTGCGTGATACGCAGAAGACGACGTGCACGGGTGTGGAGATGTTCCGTAAGTTGCTCGATGAGGGTCAGGCGGGCGACAACATTGGTGCGCTTCTTCGTGGCACGAAGAAAGAAGATGTCGAGCGTGGTCAGGTGTTGTGCAAGCCGGGTTCGATCACTCCTCATACCGAGTTCGAGGGTCAGGTGTATGTGTTGACCAAGGAGGAGGGTGGCCGTCACAAGCCGTTCTTCAACAATTATCGTCCGCAGTTCTTTTTCCGGACCACTGACGTGACGGGGACGGTTCAGTTGCCGTCGGGTACGGAGATGGTGATGCCTGGTGACAATGTGACGATGAAGGTCGAGTTGGGCAAGCCGATCGCGATGGACGAGGGTTTGCGGTTCGCTATTCGTGAGGGTGGGCGTACGGTTGGTGCCGGCCGCGTCACCAAGATCATCAAGTGACCGGAGGCCACGATGCCCAGAAATGACAAGCGGGTGAAGATCACCCTCGAGTGCACCGAATGCAAGCGGCGCAACTACATCACCATCAAGTCGAAGATCAACGATCGCGAACGCATGGAGATGAAGAAGTACTGCAGCTTCGATCGCAAGCACACCACCCACAAGGAGACGCGCTAGTTCACTGGCGTCGAAGGGCAGTAGCTCAGTTGGTAGAGCATCGGTCTCCAAAACCGACGGTCGGGGGTTCGAGTCCCTCCTGCCCTGCACAGAACCCGAACTGAGCGAACGAGAAACGAGCACAGCAACATGGCGATGGATCTGAACCGAGAGCAGAAGCGAACCCTGAAGAAGATGGGCGCGATCGATGAGCAGGGCAACCCGGCTCGTCAGGCTCCGACACGCCGTAGCCGCGATGAGCGCACGACTGCCCCGCAGTACATCCGTGAAGTTCGCGAGGAAATGAACAAGGTGGCCTGGCCCAAGTGGCCCGAGATCCGCCGGTACTCCCTGGTCGTGCTGGTCACGGTCGCCCTCTTCACGGCGTTCATCGGTGGCGCCGATACCCTCTTCGGTTTCCTCACCGATTGGCTGTACGAGAACTGATCATGACCGACGACATCACCACCGATCTCGAGACCGATCAGGTCTTCGATTTGACCGAGGACGTCTCGGAGGAGATCGAGGACGCCCCGGTTCATCCCTGGAACCTGCCGGGCCAGTGGTTCGTCGTGCACACACAGGCCGGTTACGAGAAGAAGGTCTCGGCCAATCTCGCCGCGCGTATCCAGTCGATGAACATGGAAGACAAGATCTTCGACGTCGTCATCCCGATGGAAGAAGTCGTCGAGTTCAAGGGTGGCCGCAAGCAGGTCGTTCAGAAGAAGGTCTTCCCCGGCTACATCCTCGTGCGTTGTCACATGGACGACGAGAGCTGGTACTGCGTTCGCAACACTCCGGGTATCACCGGATTCGTCGGGCAGAGTCAGAAGGGCCAGAAGCCCACTCCGCTCTCGCGTCGCGAAGTCGACACGTTCTTGTCGGCCAAGGGCGATGGTCAAGAGACCGCCGCGCGCCGCAAGCCCAAGCTCGAATACGAAGTGGGCGAGAGCGTGCGCGTGAAGGAAGGCCCGTTCGCCGACTTCTCGGGACAGGTCGCCGAGATCAACGCGGACCACATGAAGCTCAAGGTGCTGGTGAACATCTTCGGTCGCGAGACCATGGTGGAGATGGACTTCAGCCAGGTCGCAAAACTCTGATCAGGATCTCTCTCAGGAAGGCAACGCCCCATGGCGAAGAAGAAACTCGCAGCGATCGTCAAGATCCAGATCCCGGCCGGTAAGGCCACGCCCGCCCCGCCGGTCGGTACCGCACTCGGACCGCACGGCATCGCGATCATGGACTTCGTGAAGGCGTACAACGCCGCCACCGAATCGCAGGTCGGCACCATCATCCCGGTCGAAATCAGCATCTTCGAAGATCGCACGTTCACATTCGTTCTGAAGACGCCGCCCACTCCGGTGTTGCTGCGTCAGAAGGCCGGTCTCGAGAAGGCCAGTCAGACTCCGGGCAAGACCGTGGCCGGTTCGGTCACCGAGGCCGACATCGAAGAAGTCGCCAAGATCAAGATGCCCGACCTCAACGCCAACGATCTCGAAGCAGCCAAGCAGCAGGTTCGCGGAACGGCTCGTTCCATGGGTCTGGTCGTCAAGTAAGCAGCAGTTCTCAAGTAACAATCACACGTCTGGTTCGGGAACACCTCGCCCGGCCGACACAACACCCCACCGGAGAAGAACCGATGGGAGAGGGAGACAGTCATGTCAGGCAAGAAGTACAACGACGCCGTCAAGCGTTACAACCGTGACGAGCAGTTCAGCCCCACCGAGGCGCTGACGCTCGTGAAGTCGATGGCCACGGCCAAGTTCGACGAAACCGTCGAGATCGCCATTCGTCTCGGCGTCGACCCGCGCAAGGCCGAGCAGGCCGTTCGCGGAACCGTCGCGTTGCCGTCGGGCACCGGCAAGAACATTCGCGTGGCGGTGTTCGCCGCCGGTGAAGCCGCCGAAGAAGCGCGTCAGGCCGGTGCCGACCTCGTGGGTGCCGACGAACTCGCCGCCGAGATCGAGAAGGGCAACTTCAACTTCGATCTCGCGATCGCGACACCCGACATGATGCCGCTCGTCGGTCGTTTGGGTCGTGTGCTCGGACCGCGTGGTCTCATGCCCAACCCCAAGACCGGAACCGTCACCCAGGACGTCGGCCGGGCGGTCGGCGAATTCAAGGGTGGCAAGGTCGAGTACCGCACCGATCGCTACGGCAACGTGCACGTGCAGCTCGGCAAGGTGAGCTTCTCGGTCGAGCAGATCGAGGCCAACTTCCGCGCCGTGCTCGACGAGATCCAGCGCGCCAAGCCGGCCTCGGCCAAGGGCCGCTACCTCAAGAAGATCACCGTGTCGTCCACCATGGGCCCCGGTGTGAAGGTCGATACCAACCGCCTCAAGGTCGAAGCCGTCTGACGCCCCGAGGCATCGGGGCCCCGCCCCGGTAGTTTTTCCCACACAACTGAATCGCTTGCCAGAGACAGTCGGTCCACCTCCGGGTGGCTAAGGAACCTTCGGGTTCGCCAACCGAGGCGGATCACAAGAGCCTGTCGCTCCTCGTGGTGCCGCATCTGCGAGCGCCCGAGTCGAAGCGAAAGGAGGAAAACATGGACAATCCCCGTCCGGAGAAGGTTGCGACCGTCGCCGAGATCGCGGCGAAGATGTCGACCACCAGCACGATGTTCGTGTCCGAGTACCGCGGTCTCACCGTGGGCAACTTGGCCGACTTGCGTCGTTCACTGCGTGGAGCCGGCGCCGAGCACAAGGTGTACAAGAACACCCTCGCTCGTCTGGCTGCTGTCGAGACCGGAAACAGTTCACTCGTCGACTTGCTCGTCGGCCCGAGTGCTCTCACCTTCGTCGATGGAGACGCGGCTGCTGTCGCCAAGGTCCTGCGCGAGTTCGCCAAGACGAACCCGTTGCTGGTTCTGAAAGGCGGCGTACTCAGCGGAGCGGCACTCAGTGCCAACGACGTCGAGGCTCTCGCCGATCTGCCGCCGCGCGAAGTTCTGCTCGCCCAGTTCGCTGGCGCACTGCAGGCTCCGCTCGTCAAGACCGCGGGTCTGTTGCAGGCTCTGCCGCGCAACATGGCGTACGGCTTGAAGGCTCTCCACGACCAGAAGGCCGCTGCCTGACCGTCGCGACTCTCATCGCAATCACACACATCGTCAACAACCGGGCAACGTGCCCACACCACTCAAACTTTTCAAGGAGAAACGAAAATGTCACTCACCAAGGATCAGATCCTGGACGGCATCGCCGCCCTCACCGTCATCGAACTGAAGGAACTTCTCGACGCGTTCGAGGAGAAGTTCGGCGTGACCGCCGCCGCCCCGGTGGCCGTCGCTGCCGTTGCCGCTGGTGGAGCCGCTGGCGGCGCCGCTGCCGCCGAAGAGAAGGACGAGTTCGACGTCATCCTCGTCGATGGCGGTGCACAGAAGATCCAGGTCATCAAGGTGGTCCGCGAGCTCACCAGCCTGGGCCTCAAGGAGGCCAAGGACCTCGTCGACGGCGCCCCCAAGCCCGTCCTCGAGAAGGCCAGCAAGGACGACGCCGAGAAGGCCAAGGCCAAGCTCGAAGAGTCGGGCGCCAAGGTCGAACTCAAGTAATTCGGCCTCCAACCAGGAGTTTTCGGTTCTCGACCCGGGGGAGACCCCGGGTCGAGCCACGTCCGGGGCTTGATCCTGATGGGGGTCGTCGTTGCGACCGCGAGGGTCCTTGAATTCGAGTACCGGGTCGCCCTACGGTGTTACCCACGACCAGGTCCGCCCAGCAAAGGTGCTGGTGAGCGGTTGGTTTCGTGCGCCCTACAGGGGTAGGCTCGGCCTTTGCCGTGCGTGGTCCCTGTCATGTGTCGTTCTTGATCTCTGTTTTGTCGCGCCCTGCTTTCTGTTCCGTTCGCCCGCTGATCTGAGGAGTACCCCGTGGCCCGTACGCGCGAGCGTTATTCATTCGCCGACCTCGACGAGCGGTTGGAGATGCCCGATCTGCTCGACATCCAGCGGCAGAGTTTCCAGCACTTCTTGAAGTTCGGTCTGTCCGAGACGTTCCGTGACATCTCGCCGATCGAAGACTTCGCCGGCAACCTGCGTCTCGAACTCGAGTACGACCCCGACGACGAGTTCCTCTGCCCGCCGCCGAAGTTCAGCGTCGAAGAGTGCCGCGAGAAGGGCCACACCTACCAGTCGTCCATTCTCGTGCGCGCGCGTTTCTCCAATCGCGCCACCGGTGAAATCCGCGAACAGCTCGTGTTCATGGGTGACTTCCCGATGATGACCGAGAAGGGCACCTTCATCATCAACGGCACCGAGCGCGTCGTCGTGTCGCAGCTCGTTCGTTCACCCGGTGTGATCTTCGAACCCGGTGAGCGTTACCGCCTCCGAAATCTTTCGAAGCACCAGCTCGTGAAGGGCACCATCCATCCCCAGCGCGGTGAATGGCTCGAATTCGACGTCGAACAGAAGCCCGGTAAGGACGTCACCGCGGGTACGCGCGTGGCTCGCAAGCGCCGCATGGGTGTGTTCACTCTTCTGCGCGCGCTCGGTTACGACGAAGAGCACGTTCCCGGTTTCCTCGATCGCTTCGTCGCTCACTTCGACTTCCTGCAGGGCCAGTGGGACAAGGAGCGCAACATCGCTCCCACCCAGAACGAAGCCCTCGTCGAGATCTACAAGCGCGCTCGCCCCGGTGAGCCGCCGTCGCTCGAATCGGCCCGCGCCTACTTCAAGAACGCGTTCTTCGATCCGAAGCGTTACGACCTCTCGCGCGTGGGTCGCTACAAGATCGACCGCAAGTTGGGCGACGAACTCGCCAAGCTCGACACGATCTTCGGCAAGGGTGCATTCGCTGCCGGCTCGATGTTCCGTGCCGACTCCGACGATCCCAACAAGCGTCCGGTCGAGTCCGATCCGAACGAACTCAACGTTCTTCGTCCCAACGAAGTGTTGGCCGCCATCTCGTACATGCTCCACCTCGTCAAGCAGGAGCCGGGCTACCGCCTCGACGATCAGGACCACTTCGCGAACCGTCGTATCCGTTCGGTGGGCGAACTCATCCAGAACCAGGTACGCATCGGTTTGTCGCGTATGGAGCGCGTCGTTCGCGAGCGCATGAGCACGCAGGACGTCGAGTCCATCACGCCGCAGTCGCTCATCAACATCCGTCCCGTGTCGGCCGCCATCAAGGAGTTCTTCGGAACCAGCCAGTTGTCGCAGTTGATGGACCAGGTGAACGCCCTGTCGGGTCTCACCCACCGTCGTCGTCTGTCGGCTCTCGGACCCGGTGGTCTGTCGCGTGAGCGCGCGGGCTTCGAAGTTCGCGACGTGCACTTCTCGCACTACGGACGTATGTGCCCCATCGAGACGCCGGAAGGTCCGAACATCGGACTCATCGGTGCGCTCTCCACCTACGCCAAGGTGAACGAGTACGGCTTCATCGAGACGCCGTACCGCGTGGTCAAGAACGGCCGCGTCACCAGCGAGGTCCGCTACATGCCGGCCGACGAAGAAGAGAAGTACGTGGTGGCGCAGGCCAACACGCCCGTCAACCCCGACGGCACCTTCAAGCAGGACAAGATCCTCGTTCGTCGCGCACCGCAGGCCGCCAGCCTCGAACAGTTGAAGGGCATGCTCGAAGCCGAGAACTTCTTCGGTGCCACCACCGACATTCTTCTCGTCGAGCCCGACAAGGTCGACCTCATCGACGTGTCGCCCAAGCAGATCGTGTCGGTCGCGACGGCCCTGATTCCGTTCCTCGAGCACGACGACGCGAACCGCGCGCTCATGGGCGCCAACATGCAGCGTCAGGCCGTTCCGCTCATCCGCACCGAGGCTCCGTACGTCGGCACCGGTATCGAGCGCAAGGTCGCGTCCGACGGCGCCGATCTCATTCTCGCCACCGACGACGGCGAAGTCACCGAAGTGTCGGGTTCGCAGATCACCGTTCAGTACAAGAACGACGGCAAGCGCGTGTATCACCTCGCCAAGTTCCGTCGCTCGAACCACAACACCTGCGTCAACCAGTTGCCGCGCGTGGTCGAAGGCCAAAAGCTCAAGAAGGGCGATCTGATCGCCGACGGTCCGAGCACCGATCAAGGCGAACTCGCTCTCGGCAAGAACCTTCTCGTGGCGTTCATGCCGTGGGAGGGTTACAACTTCGAGGACGCCATCATCCTGTCCGATCGTCTCGTGCGCGACGACGTGCTCACGTCGATCCACATCCACGAGTACACGATCGACGCTCGTGACACGAAGCTCGGTCCGGAAGAAATCACCCGCGACATCCCCAACCTCTCCGACGACATCCTTCGCGATCTCGACGAGCGTGGTGTGATCCGCGTCGGTGCCGAAGTGAATCCGGGTGACGTTCTGGTCGGCAAGGTCACGCCCAAGGGCGAGACCGAGCTCACCCCCGAAGAGCGTCTGCTCCGCGCGATCTTCGGTGAGAAGGCGCGCGAAGTTCGCGACACCTCGCTCAAGGTTCCGCACGGTGAGAGCGGCAAGGTCATCCACGTCTCGGTCATCGACCGCGAAGAGGGTGGCGAACTCAATCCGGGCGTCAACCAGATGGTGAAGGTCCTCGTTGCCCAGAAGCGCAAGATCAGCGTGGGCGACAAGTTGGCCGGACGCCACGGCAACAAGGGCGTCATCTCCAAGATCCTTCCGCAGGGCGACATGCCGTACCTGGCCGACGGAACGCCGGTCGACATCATCCTCAACCCACTCGGTGTTCCGAGCCGAATGAACGTGGGCCAGGTGCTCGAAGCGCACCTCGGCTACGCGGCTCGTTGGGGCTGGAACGTCGGTGGCAACGCCGTCGGCGATAAGCCGGTGCGCGGAACCGAGTCGAAGACTCGCCCGAGCACTCCGCCGGCCACGTTCATCTCCACGCCGGTGTTCGATGGTGCGCACTGGGACGAAGTCGAGAAGTCGGGTCAGCACCCCGCCATCGTCGACATCTTCCGCAACCTCAACCCCGAGTCGGAGGGTGCCAAGCCGCTTATCGGCCTCGACGGCAAGACCGAGCTGTACAACGGTCGCACCGGCGAGAAGTACGACAACCCGATCACCGTCGGGTTCATGTACATCCTGAAGCTGTCGCACCTCGTCGACGACAAGATCCACGCGCGTTCAACTGGCCCGTACAGCATGATCACCCAGCAGCCGCTCGGTGGTAAGGCGCAGTTCGGTGGCCAGCGCTTCGGCGAAATGGAAGTGTGGGCTCTCGAGGCCTACGGCGCGGCGTACTGCTTGCAGGAACTCCTCACCATCAAGTCCGACGACGTGCTCGGTCGCGTGAAGGTGTACGAGGCCATCGTCCAGGGCAAGAACATTCCCGAGCCCGGCATTCCCGAGAGCTTCAAGGTGCTCATGAAGGAAATGCAGGCCCTGTGCCTCAACGTCGAGGTCTTGGCCAAGGACGGATCCGAGATCGAGATGAAGGAAATCGACGAGGAAGTGTTCAGCACGACCGAGTCGCTCGGCATCGACATCAGCCGCCCCGAACGCGGCAGCGACCAAGACGACCGCGAGCGTGCCGGTTTCCGGCGCTGATCGTCAGACCACGAACGAATCGACCAGAGAGAGAACACCATGCTCGACGTGAACATGTTCGACCAGCTTCGGATCGGCCTCGCAACGGCCGACGACATCCGCAACTGGTCGAGTGGCGAGGTCAAGAAGCCCGAAACCATCAACTACCGCACACTGCGCCCCGAGCGCGAAGGTCTCTTCTGCGAGAAGATCTTCGGACCCACTCGCGACTGGGAGTGCGCCTGCGGCAAGTACAAGCGTGTGCGTTTCAAGGGCATCATCTGCGAGAAGTGCGGCGTCGAAGTCACTCGCTCCAAGGTTCGCCGCGAGCGCATGGGCCACATCGAACTGGCCGCGCCCGTCGTGCACATCTGGTACCTCCGCGGTACCCGTTCGTGGTTGGCCTACTTGCTCGCTGGCATCGAGCCGCGTGAAGAACTGAAGGCCAAGCAGCTCGAGAAGGTCATCTACTTCGCGGCTCACCTCGTCACCTGGGTCGACGAAGAGCGTCGTCACGACGAACTCAACAGCCTCGAGAACGAGTACATCGGCGAGATCGAAGCCATCGAGAAGGAGCGCGATCTCGAAATCGATCGTCGCTTCAAGGAACTCGAGAAGGAAGCGTCGCGCCTCGAGAGCAGCGGAGCCAAGGACGCCGAAGTCAAGGCTCTCCAGAAGATCGGCGATCGCGACTTGGCCGCCATCCGCGAGCGTTACGAGAGCGAACTCGACCTCGTGAAGCGTTCGTGGGACGAGTTCAAGGGTCTCCACTCGCGTCAGATCATCGAAGACGAAACGCTGTGGCGCGAACTCCGCGACCGCTACTCCGACTACTTCGAAGGTGGCACCGGCGCCGACGCCATCAAGTCGCTCATCGATCGCATCGACTTCTCCGAAGAAGAGCGCAAGCTCCGCGATGCCATCGATCCGAAGGATGGCCGCAAGCCGCTCAGCGCTCAGCGCAAGCAGAAGGCCATCAAGCGTCTCAAGATCGTCGCCTCGTTCAACCAGCGTGACGAGAACGGCCGTTTGAAGAACGATCCGAAGGCCATGATCCTCGACGTGGTTCCAGTGATCCCGCCCGAACTGCGCCCGATGGTTCAGCTCGACGGTGGTCGCTTCGCGACGTCCGACCTCAACGACTTGTATCGCCGCGTGATCAACCGCAACAACCGTCTCGAGCGTCTGCTCGGTCTGGGTGCGCCCGAGATCATCGTCAACAACGAAAAGCGCATGTTGCAGGAGGCCGTCGACGCATTGTTCGACAACGGTCGCCGTGGTCGTCCGGTCACGGGCCCGGGCAACCGTCCGCTCAAGTCGCTCTCCGACATGTTGAAGGGCAAGCAAGGTCGTTTCCGTCAGAACCTGCTCGGTAAGCGCGTCGACTACTCGGGTCGTTCGGTCATCGTGGCCGGCCCCACTTTGAAGCTGCACCAGTGCGGTCTGCCCAAGTTGATGGCCCTCGAACTGTTCAAGCCCTTCGTCATGAAGCGCCTCGTCCAGATCGAGTACGCCCAGAACATCAAGAGCGCCAAGCGCATGGTCGAGCGTCGCAACCCGCGCGTGTGGGACGTGCTCGAAGAAGTCATTCGCGAGCATCCGGTTCTTCTCAACCGCGCACCCACGCTGCACCGTCTGGGTATCCAGGCGTTCGAGCCGGTGTTGGTGGAAGGCAAGGCCATCCAGATCCATCCGCTCGTGTGCACCGCGTTCAACGCCGACTTCGATGGCGACCAGATGGCCGTGCACGTGCCGTTGTCGTCGGAGGCTCAGGCCGAAGCGCGTGTTCTCATGCTGAGCGCCAACAACATCTTGTCGCCGGCGTCGGGTCGCCCGATCGTCACGCCCACCCAGGACCTCATCATCGGTGCGTTCTACCTCACCGCCGACGAGCCGGGTGCCAAGGGTGAAGGCCGCGTGTTCCGCCACAACTGGGAAGTGTTCCGCGCCGTCGAAGAAGGCACGCTCAACCTCCACGCCAAGATCACGATGCGCAAGAGCGGTTCACCGTTCGAGACGTCGGCCGGTCGTCTGCTGTTCGAAGAGGCGCTGCCCGCGTCGTACGTCGACGAGTTTGGCCACATCTCCGAGCCCATCAAGAAGTCGGAGATGGGTGTTCTCGTCGAGCGTCTGTCCGATCACTACACGAACGCCGAAGTGGCCGAGTCGCTCGACCGCATCAAGGACGTCTGCTATCGCTACGCCTCGCAGTCGGGCCTCACGGTCTCCATCGACGACGTCAAGACTCCGGTCCTCAAGAAGGACATCCTCGACAAGGCCGAAGAGCAGGCCGCCAAGGTCGAGTCGCAGTTCCTCCGCGGCGTCATCACCGACGGTGAGCGTCGTCAGCAGGAAGTGCGTATCTGGACCGACGCCACCAACGACGTGCAGAAGGTCATGGTCGATGCGTTCCGCGCCCAGCGTTTCAACCCCATCGACATGATGGTCGGTTCGGGTGCTCGCGGAAACATGACGCAGATGCGTCAGATCGCCGGCATGCGCGGCCTCGTGGCCAACCCCCGCGGTGACATGATTCCGCGTCCGATCAAGAGCAACTTCCGTGAAGGTCTCGAGACGCTCGAGTACTTCATCGCGACGCCCGGTGCCCGTAAGGGTCTGGTCGACACCGCTCTGCGTACCGCCGACTCGGGTTACCTCACGCGTCGTCTCGTCGACGTGGCCCAGGAACTCATCATTCGTCAGGAAGACTGCGGCACCAATCTCGGTGTCTGGATCGAGAACGTGGAGCCCGACACCGCCAACCGTCGCGCGTACCTCGAAACGAAGTTGTACGGCCGTTCGCTGGCCGCCGACATCACTCTGTCGAGTGGTGAAGTGGCGACTCGCAACACACTGGTCGACGACGACTTGATGCAGAAGCTGCGTGATGACGAGTCGATCACGCGCGTGCGCGTGCGTTCGGTTCTCACCTGCGACGCCGAAATCGGCGTGTGCTCGCTGTGCTACGGCCGTTCACTCGCCACCGGTAAGGCGATCGAACTCGGCGAAGCCGTCGGTGTCATCGCGGCCCAGTCGATCGGTGAACCCGGTACTCAGCTCACCATGCGTACCTTCCACACCGGTGGTGTGGCCGGTAAGGACATCGCCGGCGGTTTGCCGCGCGTGGTCGAACTCTTCGAAGCCCGTACTCCGAAGGGCTTTGCTCGTCTGGCCAAGGGCAGTGGTCTCGTGCGTATCGGTGTCGACGAAGGCAAGGGTTTGCCCGTCACCGTCGTCGAAGACTCCGGTGAAGAGCACCTCATCACGCTGCCCACGGGTAGCCGCCCGATCGTCACCGACGGTCAGGAAGTGGTCGCTGGTCAGCCCATCACCGATGGCCCGTTCGATCCGAAGGAACTCCTCGAGATCAAGGGTGTGCGCGAAACGCAGCTCTACATCGTGGAAGAAGTCCAGAAGGTGTACCGCGACCAGGGTGTGTCGATCCACGACAAGCACATCGAACTCATCGTTCGTCAGATGACCCGCCGTGTGAGCGTGCAGGCCCAGGGCGACACCGGCTTCCTGCCCGGCGATCGCAAGGACCTCAAGACGTTCACCGACACCAACCGTCGGATGGTCGAAGAGGGCAAGCAGCCCGCCGAGGGTCGTCCCGAACTCATGGGAATCACCAAGGCGTCGCTGGCCACCGATTCGTGGCTGTCGGCCGCATCGTTCCAGGAGACCACGCGCGTTCTCACCGAGAATGCGATCGAGGGTCGTCAGGATGGTCTCATGGGCCTCAAGGAGAACATCATCATCGGCAAGCTCATCCCGGCCGGTACCGGCATGATGCGCTACCGCGACTTCGGCATCGACGCGCCCGACTTCGTGCCGATGGAGACCTACCACAGCGGTTACGACGAGGATCCGTCGTCCATCCTGGCCCAGCGCAGCATGGACACCGACGTCTTCTCCGACTCGATCGAACTCTGATTCCACCCCGGTTCGGGGGCCTCGACCTGGCGTTCTGCGTCGGGAAACCGGCCCGGAACCGGCTGTGGGCAGGGTTGGAGACCGTCACGGGACGCTCGTAACATCTCAGGGTCCCTGATTCGTATGAATCGGGATTCTGGGTCGGCTCATTCGTGAGCAACCCACCCACCAGAACGAAGAGGATCGAGAGTGCCCACCATTCAGCAGTTGGTCCGCCAGGGCCGCAGCACGAAGTTCAGCAAGACCAAGACGCCGGCCCTCAAGGGTTCGCCGCAGCGTCGCGGTGTCTGCACTCGCGTGTACACCAACACACCCAAGAAGCCGAACTCGGCGCTCCGCAAGGTGGCTCGTGTTCGTCTCTCGAGCGGTGTCGAGATCACGGCCTACATCCCTGGTGAAGGACACAACTTGCAGGAACACTCGATCGTTCTCGTGCGCGGTGGGCGTGTGCGCGACCTTCCGGGTGTCCGCTACAAGATCATCCGCGGTGCTCTCGATGCCGCCGGTGTGAAGAACCGCAAGCAGGCACGTAGCCGTTACGGCGCGAAGCGCGCCAAGTGATCGCGAAGGAATTGGTGAACTGACATGCCCCGTAAGGGACCCGCACCCCGCCGAGAGCTCCACCCCGATCCGGTGTACCGCTCGTTGCTCGTCACGCAGCTCATGAACAAGGTCATGCTTCGCGGCAAGAAGAGCGTCGCCGAGAAGATCGTGTACGACGCACTCAAGATGGTCGAGACCAAGACGGGCGCCGAGCCCATCGCCACTCTCAAGCGCGCTGTCGACAACGTTCGTCCGCCGCTCGAAGTACGCAGCCGCCGCGTCGGTGGCGCCACCTATCAGGTGCCGGTCGAAGTGAAGCCGCGGCGCGCCAACACCCTCGCCATCCGCTGGCTCGTCGAGTACTCACGCGCTCGTCGCGAAAAGACCATGGCCGAGTGCCTCGCCAACGAACTGCTCGATGCCGCCAACGGCCTCGGCGCTTCCATCAAGAAGCGTGAAGACATGCAGAAGATGGCCGAGTCCAACAAGGCCTTCGCGCACTACCGCTGGTGACCTCCACCACCGCGTCGTTCACATACCGAACGTCAGCACCCCGGCCTCGCCGCCGGGGTGCGGCTATGTCAGACCCCCCGAAGAACAAGAACAGAAACCGAAAGTGACCGACGATGGCAAAGCGTGAGTTCCCCCTCGAGCGCACCCGCAACATCGGCATCATGGCCCACATCGATGCCGGTAAGACCACCACGACCGAGCGCATCCTCTACTACACCGGCAAGACCTACAAGATCGGTGAAGTGCACGAAGGCGCCGCGACCATGGACCACATGGCGCAGGAGCAGGAACGTGGCATCACCATCACCTCGGCTGCCACCACGTGCATCTGGAACAACCACCGCATCAACATCATCGACACCCCCGGCCACGTCGACTTCACCATCGAAGTCGAGCGCTCGCTGCGCGTTCTCGACGGTGCCGTGACGGTGTTCGACTCGGTGGCCGGCGTCGAGCCGCAGACCGAGACCGTGTGGCGTCAGGCCAACAAGTACCGCGTGCCGCGCATGTGCTTCGTCAACAAGATGGACCGCATCGGCGCCGACTTCTACCGCACCGTGCAGATGGTGAAGGACCGCCTCGAGGCGACCTGCGCCGTCGTCCACTTGCCCGTCGGTGCCGGTGGCCCCGAGAGCAACAAGCCGTTCGCGGGTCTCGTCGACCTCGTGAAGATGAAGGCGCTCATCTGGCGCGACGAAGAACTCGGCGCCAAGTGGGACGAAGTCGACATTCCGGCTGACATGGTCGACCAGGCCAACGAGTACCGCGAGCAGCTCCTCGAGACCATCGCCACCAGCGACGACGAGTTCATGGAGAAGTACCTCAGCGGCGAGCAGGTCACCGAGGCCGAGATCAAGCGCGCCATCCGTCAGGGCACGCTCGCGTTCGACTTCGTGCCGATCCTGTGTGGTTCGGCGTTCAAGAACAAGGGTGTGCAGCCCATGCTCGACGCCGTGGTCGACTACCTGCCCAGCCCGCTCGACATTCCGGCCGCCCAGGGCGTCAAGCCCGGTGACGCCGGCGAGCCGGCCGAGCGTTCGGCCGACGAGAACGCACCGTTCGCCGCGTTGGCGTTCAAGATCGTGGCCGACCCGTTCGGCAAGCTCACCTACTTCCGCGTGTATTCGGGCCAGATCAACAAGGGCGACGAGGTCTACAACTCCACCAAGGAGCGTCGCGAGCGTCTCGGTCGCATTCTGTTGATGCACGCCAATCAGCGCGAAGATCTCGACACCGCCTTGGCCGGAGACATCGTGGCCGGTCTCGGTTTCAAGGAGACCACCACCGGTGACACACTCTGCGATCGCAACAACCCGATCATCCTCGAGCGCATGGAGTTCCCCGAGCCCGTGATCCACGTGGCCATCGAACCCAAGACGAAGGACGACCAGGACAAGTTGGGTAAGGCCCTCAAGTCACTGTCCGACGAAGACCCCACGTTCCGCGTGCGTACCGACGAAGAGACCGGCCAGACCGTGATCTCCGGAATGGGTGAGTTGCACCTCGAAATTCTCGTCGACCGCATGCAGCGCGAGTTCAACGTGGACGCGACCGTCGGTAAGCCGCAGGTGGCCTACCGCGAGACCGTCACCAAGCTGGTCGAGCAGGTCGAGTACCGCCACATCAAGCAGTCGGGTGGTTCGGGTCAGTTCGCCGTCGTGAAGATCAACATGGAGCCGAATCCGGGCAAGGGTTACGAGTTCGTCGACAAGATCAGCGGTGGCCGTATTCCGCGCGAATACATCAACCCCACCAACCAGGGTTTGCAGAGCGCGCTCGACAACGGTGTGCTCGCCGGCTACCCCACGGTCGACGTGAAGGTCACCTTGGTCGACGGCCAGTACCACGACGTCGACTCCTCGGAAATGGCGTTCAAGATCGCCGGTCAGCAGGCGTTCCGCAAGGCGGCCGAAATGGCCAAGCCGGTTCTGCTCGAGCCGATCATGGCCGTCGAAGTCGTGACTCCCGAGGAGTACATGGGCGACGTGATGGGCGACTTGTCGAGCCGTCGTGGTCGTATCGAGGGTATGGAAGCTC
>Ga0194116_10000784_pt1 | contig 51926 bp, 45 predicted proteins | sample TA2MahsurfametaG_4_FD_148617 | JGI IMG/M metagenome (GOLD analysis project Ga0194116, IMG submission 148617) | Freshwater microbial communities from Lake Tanganyika, Tanzania - TA2015008 Mahale S9 surface | ecosystem: Environmental > Aquatic > Freshwater > Lake | place: Tanzania: Lake... | reverse complement strand
CTCTATTCAACTGATCACGCAATGAGACCTGAGCCAAATAATCATGGAAATCCAAGGTCTTGAAAATGTACAAAACCAAATCAATCACTTTTCCTATCTCTTCCTTGACTTGCTCTGGTGTGCAGAAAATATGCGCATCATCTTGAGTAAACCCGCGAACGCGCGTTAATCCGTGCAATTCACCTGTTTGCTCATAGCGATAAACGGTTCCAAATTCTGCCAATCGTAATGGCAAATCGCGATATGATCTGGGTTCAGCGCTGTAAATTTCACAGTGATGTGGGCAGTTCATGGGTTTCAACATGTACATCTCGCCTTCCTGTGGTGTGTGTATGGGCTGAAAGCTATCTGCCCCGTATTTCGCCCAGTGACCGCTGGTTTCATACAATTCTTTTGAACCAATGTGTGGCGTAATAACGGGTAAATATCCAGCTTTCTTCTGGGCTTCTTGTAGGAAGGCTTGAAGTCGAGTTCGAAGATCTGTCCCTTTCGGCAGCCACAAGGGAAGTCCACTTCCCACACGCTGGGAGAAATGAAACAAGCCCAATTCTTTACCCAATTTTCTGTGATCGCGTTTCTTCGCCTCTTCAACCTGCTTCAAATACTCATCTAATTCAGCTTGCTTCGGAAAGGTAACCGCGTAAACCCGGGTTAGCATCTTGTTCTTTTCATCGCCTCTCCAATACGCCCCCGCTACATTCATGAGTTTAGCCGCTTTGATGAATCCAGTATTCGGAATGTGCGGACCACGACACAAATCTGTAAAGTTTCCTTGCGAATAGAATGTTATTTCTCCGTCTTGAAGCCCTTCAATTAACTCCAATTTGTACTGATCACCCTTTTCTGTAAAATACGAAACGGCCTCAGCTTTAGAAACTTCTTTTCGAATGTACTCATTCTTTTGACGAGCCAATTCCAACATTAACTTCTCTACTTTCGAAAAATCTTCTTGTGAAAAAGCATGCCCATTGAAATCAACATCGTAATAAAATCCGTTTTCAATGGGAGGACCAATGGCCAACTTAATTCCCGGATACAATGACTCTAAAGCCTCTGCCATAAGGTGCGCAGAACTGTGCCACAAAACAGATTTACCGTTCTCATCATTCCACGTCAACAACTTCAATTGTGCATTGGCTGGAAGGGGACGCGAAGCATCAACCACTTCTCCATTAACCTCAGCAGCAAGCACGTTGCGCGCAAGGCCTTCACTAATTTGAGCTGCCAATTGCAGTGCATTTGTACCCTGCTCTACTTGACGCACACTACCATCTGGCAATTGAATATCTAGCATAATAAAATTTAAGGTGCAAAGATAATCAGAACCCTTTAATTACTTGATAAACTGCGCAATATTCGGTTTGAAGTAACGGTCACTCTTCATCACCTTCCCATCTTCTCTGTATATTGGCTCACCATTGGCATCCAATTTACTCATGTTGCTGCGCTGAATTTCTTCAAAAACTTCCCCCATAACATCTTGCAAACCATGTGCATTGATTGTACCGCACAGTATATATAGCATATCACCCAATGCGTCTGCTATTTCAACTAAATCGCCGCGCTGTGCAGCCTCAAGATACTCTTCATTTTCTTCTTTCATGAGATTGAAACGAAGTGTTAGTTCCTTTTCAGACAATTGACCTGTCTGTTCTGTTCTAACAGGAAGTTTGAATGCGTTGTGAAAGTCGGCCACATGCGCTATGAGCTGACTTAGTTTGGGATTGGTTTCATTTTTCATCAACGAAATGTATCAAAGAATTTTGAATTGGCACAATTTTAATAGAAATGACATCGTTACACACGTAACATCCCATTCTGGGAAGTATAGGTTTTGGTTAAGGATTCAGAAAAGCTCTTCAACGGAAGGGCTTTTTTGATGCAAAAAAAACTCCCCAAATTGGGGAGTAAAAAAATTAACCGTTTCGACTTTGGCTTACGCCTCTGCAACAAAACGCTTCTTCTCTTGAATACGACTTGCCTTACCGGTAAGACTGCGCAGGTAGAAAATACGTGCACGACGCACACGACCACGCTTGTTTACTTCAATGGTGTCTAGTATAGGTGAAGCGAAAGGAAAAATACGCTCAACACCAACGTTTCCACTCATTTTTCTGATTGTAAACGTTTCAGTTGTTCCAGTGCCACGACGCTGAATAACAACACCGGTAAAGGTTTGAAGACGCTCTTTCGTTCCTTCAATAATTTTATAAGTAACAGAAATAGTATCACCAGCTTGAAATGATGGCCATTCTTTAACTGGATTCAATTTCTTTTCTAATTCTTTAATGCGATTCATAACCGTAGATTTATTTCCTCAATTAAGGGGTGCAAATATACAAATCAAATTCAAGTAAACAAGACTTCCCTATATTTTTTCTGAAACATCCGCTTTTGTCCAGGTTCTAACCCCATTAGGCTGCTTGTTTTGATGTTTCCATCGTTTGTGTGTCCACAACCACAAATAAGGCACTTGTCGAATGTCTTCTTCAAGAAAGGTACTAACGTATTGAATCAGCTCACCGTCTTCGAAAGCCGTTGGATTTTCAGTAACCACGCTGTATCTGACTGTGTAATGCCCCCGCTTGATTCTTTCTGCATGCCCATAAACCATGGGCCAATTGAGTTCCTTGGCGTGTTTCTCAGCCCCAAAGTAAGCAGGACTCAATTGTCCTAAGAACTCTATCCAAACCGATTTTTTAGGGTCTGCAGGTGATTGATCAATGGCGAAAACCATCCCGAAATTTCTTCCTGCATTTTCCTCTAAAAACCCTTTAACCTCGCGGGTTGGCACAAGATCTAAACCGGTCTTCCTGCGTGTTTCTCGCATTTTCTCATCCAAATATGCATCGGCCAAGCGTTTGTAAATCGCAACCAAAGGCATTTGTGTTTGTAATGGAGTGGAAACACCCCACATTTCCCAATTGGCATAATGCCCGCCACAAATAATAACCCCTTTGCCTTGATTGAAATAGTGATCTAGAACTTCAGGATTCAAATTCACAAAGCGCTTTTTCAGTTCCGACTCCCTCGCTGAAAAATTTTTGATGGCTTCTACTACCAGGTCGCAAAAATGTGCGTAAAACTTGCGTGCAATTGCATTTCTCTCTGAGTCTGACATTTCCGGGAATGCCATTTTCAAATTTCCCAACACCACCTTTTTGCGGTATCCGATGCATCTGTATAAAACAAAACAGAAGAAATCAGAAATGCCATAAAGCATCCAGTAAGGGAGTAAACTCAGAGGCTTCATTACAAGCCAATACAACAACCGACCACTCATGTCTGAGTTAGAGGTTTTGAATAAATTGCTTCTTCGGGTATTTAACCGTGAAGCGCAAGTTGCGTTTAATGGTCGATTCAGGCTCTATTTTTTCCTTCCACGTAACCAATCCTGTTTTTACATCTTGAACTCCCATACTCAACTCATCTACCACCACCTCTATCTCTGCGTTATTGCTCATTGGAATTTGATCAAGGATCTCCATTTGAATGGCTTTCTTTTTGGTGTTCATGACACTAATTTCAAACGCCTTGGTGATGGTTTTTTTCCCACCTAACACTCCTGTTTTACAGAAATCTTTCAATTGATCTCTTTTAACAACAATGCCTGCGTCTTTACCCAAAGAAAGTTGCAAGGTATCATTGGCCATTGCGGGATCAATGTATCCATTTCCAACAAAAGTTCCCTGGAAATAAATGTTGCTTTCTCCTGGCAATAAACTGTATTGCATCCAGTCTGTAATCTCAGCTTGTAAATATGCAGACAGATCCAGTTTAGGAATGCACACGTATTTATAGTTTGCTTTCAACTTTTGTTTTTGCATCACCACTTCCACCGGTTCATTGTCACTGTCAATATCATACTTCACTCCTATTTTAAACTCAACACTAACAGATGAATTTACAATGGTTGTATAACTAGCAGTAGTAGTGTAGCCGTTGGTTAACTTGGATGAAATTGATGCTTCATCTTTATACTCCAGCGCTGCAGCCGGAGCGCCATCTAGATATGGTTGGCGATAACCTTCCGAACGGTTGCGCCTATCGTATACTTGGGGTGTATAGAAATTGACATACCATGGACTTATGGTTGGAGCTTGTGCTCCTGCAGATGGATTTCCTGTTGACAAGGTCAGATTTACGCGCTTCCAGTCGTTTCCAGTACTGTTGTATACTTTGGCCCGGTATGTAAATTCAATATCAGATTCAATGTCTTCTGAACGCAAATCATAATAGGGTGTCCAACCCGCTCCGTTGGTGATGTATGCAATCTCTACTTCCGATTTTTTCTCATCTGCTGACTGGAGAACAAATTCAATCTCGCTGGGATTCGTGCTATTCTGAGAATTCAATTGAGAGAGTTGCTGTTGCAATTTTGAAATCTTCTCATTGGACTCCCGATCGTTTTGATTCAACTCCAAGAGTTTATATTCAATCTCCTTCATTCTTGAACGGTAAAAATCTGCCATTTCAGCAAGATCTTCTTTCAGAAGAAGGGTGTTTTCACCTTTAATTGATCTGTTGGTTTGAAGAAACGACTTTTCTTCGTTGTATACATTTCGCATACTGGCGCGTTCGGCATTTTGAAAGGCCAATAACTTCAGACTATCTTGAATGGATTGAACACGAGCGTTTGATTTTTTTGATTCATAATTGAATCTGTGTTTTACACTTAAGATGACATAATCTGGGTTGCCAATGATCTGAATGGAATTCACATCCATATTCGCAGTTAATCCAGAGAGAATCAATTTATTCTCACCCTTCTTCAAAGTTACACTTCCCTTGTGTCTGATTTGGGCTCCCGCTAAGAAGACTGTTACATCTGAAATGTTGGCTTCAATTTGTTTTTGAGCGAACGTTGTGGTCATTGATGTGCAAACGAAAAGCACAATCCAAGCAATTTTTTGCATGTACTAATTTTTTTGTAAAGTTATTAAAGGTGAAGAATCTGATTGCAATAAAGCTTGTTCAGTTCCAATTCATGTGAACAGATGACAACTACCTTGCCTCTTCTTGCCCAATGCGATAAATATTCATAGACTTTTTTTCGCCAAGTTGAATCGAGCATCGCAGCCGGTTCGTCCAATAATACAACATCTGGATCTTGTAAGATGAGACGCACAAGTTGCATTCGAATATATTCCCCGTCTGACAACGATTGAATAAGTTGATTTCGTTTTTCACTCAATTCGAATTCATGAAGCAGATGGTCAATCTTCGGAAGCTTTTCTGTTCGAGCCCCTACCTCGACCGCTGTTTCTACATCTATCCAACCCGAAAGCATGCGCTTACTTGGCATGTAGCCCAAATGATTCTTTCGATCACTGATGGAAATGTGTTCAATGTTTATTTCATTCAAATGAACACCGCCCTGACCGGGTTTCAGAATACCTGCCAATATTTTCAAGAGGGTGGATTTACCAGCTCCGTTGTTGCCTTCAATGGCCCAAAAATCCCCTTCCTTTCCCACCCAATTCAATTTTTCAAAGATGACCTTATCTTCAAAAAACATGGAGATATCTTTTGCTTCAATTCTCAGCTGATCCATGCTTGCGCGTATTTGGAATAAAGGAGTAGATAAATCATGATTGGCAGCCCCGCCAATGCAAGCACTGCATTAATAGGCAGCCCATAATAGCGCGAGCACACATCTGCCAGAACCAAAAAAATTGCTCCAGTCAATGGAACAATTGTGTTCAACTTCTTTAAGCTACCAGACCCAACATATATTCTTGCAAGGTGTGGAGTAACAAATCCCACAAAAACCAGAGGTCCACAAAACGCCGTTATCGTAGCAACCGAAACACCGATACATAAAAAGAAAAATAGTCTGAGTCGACCCACATGAACACCCGAGGTCATGGCAATTTCGTCTCCCAACGCATAAGCGTGCATGGCCTTCGAGTAAAAACAAAGTGGTAAAACAGGCACTAAGCCTCCTATGAATAAAAGTGGAAGTTGTTTGGTTTGAAGTGCGTCTAAAGACCCCATGCCCCAGAATACAAAAGTTGTTCTTGCCCCATCCGTGGCAGACCTGAGTAAAATGGTTTCAATTGCTCCAGTTAAATGAGCCAGTAACATTCCAACAACAAGAAGAGCTGTAACATTGGTGAATTTTCTTGACATAGATGCCATTAAAATCAATACTACAAAGGCACCAAGAAAAGAGGCTATGAGTTGAGAACCTATGAGGTTGCCTACAGTGCCTGGCAAGAGAACAATCAACGCCATTCCCAAACTTGCGCCATTGGTGACCCCTAAAACCGAAGGGCCGGCCAATGGGTTGCGAAAAAGCCACTGCATGAAATGTCCGCAAAGGGCCAATGCTGATCCCGCAATGAGCGCTCCCAAAACATGTGGCAATCGAGATTCTAAAATAATCCAGTTATTCCAAGCATCTGTACTTCCGAAAAAGATGGCCAACGCAACGCTCGCTCCCAAGAAAACAAGAATTACGAATAGTCTTAAAAAGTATGATTTCAAGGAGTTCAATTTTGGCAAAGTTGCTAATTGCAATGAGATGTGACAAAAAAAAGTAAAACTTTGTTGATTCCTTCCGACTTTTGCACCTCAATTGAAGATATGAAATTTGATAAAAACACCATCCTTGGGCTATTGTTCATGCTACTTCTAGCTTTTGGATTTAGCTGGTACAGTGCCAATGAAGCTGCCAAAGAACAGGAACAAACTCAGGAAAATGCTACCCCTAGCCCAGCTCCCGAACAACAAGCACCGCAGAGTCAACCGGCGCCTCAGCCTACTGCTGCAGTTATAACTGAGCCATCGGGATTAAATACAGATCGCTATGCATCTCTTGCCACTTCTGCTTCTCAATCGAGATTTGAATTGATCACTTTGAAGAACGATAAAGTCTCTGTTCAAATAAGCACCAAAGGCGGTCACCTGCATCGGGCCACTTTAAATGAGTTCACAAAATATGGCTCAGAACAACATATTGAGTTGTGGGATACCACCAATACCATGATGAATTTGAATTGGAAAAATGGAAAAGGTGAGACCGTGCAATCTTCAGAACTTTATTTCGAACCAAACGCCACTCAAGTCGATGCCACTTCTCAGAAAGGTGAAATTCGTTTAAGAGCCAAGGGAGTTTCTGATGCACAATATATGGAATGGGTATACACCCTAGAACCCAATTCATATCAGGTACAATGCCAATTGAATATCGTTGGCTTAGAGAACGAAGTGTTCAATTCACCGCTTGAATTGGACTGGAAATTACTTGGTCACACCAACGAAAAAGGACTGCAAACTGAGAGAAGTAAATCATCTATTTTCTTCCATACTCCGGGCGAAGATAGAGATTACCTCAGTGAAACGGGCAATGATTCTGAGACATTGGAAGTACCATTGCATTGGGTAGATTTAAAACAAAACTATTTTTCTGTTGCTCTGATTTCAGACAACGGTTTCGATAAGGGAGCCAAATTGGATGTTTATGTTTTGCAGGACTCTACGAGTAACAAATTGTACTACGCCAAACTACCGTTGACTACCCCAAAATCGAACAACGCACAACTTAACTTTAGTTATTACTTAGGTCCGAACTCATATGAGGCGCTTGCAGCTACCAATATTGAGGAGTTCACAAATATCATTGACTACGGTTGGTGGATCATTGGCTATGTAAATAAATACGCTATTCGTCCTTTGTTCGAATTTCTTGCAGAGCACATTGGGACTTTCTCTTATGGCCTAATCATTTTAATTGTTACGCTCCTCATTAAAATGCTGCTTTTCCCTATTACTTGGAAAAACTTTTTGAGCGGCGCAAAAATGCGCGTTTTAAAACCAGAAATTGACGAGATCAATAAAAAATATGAGGGCAAAGAAGCTGTTGAAAAACAACAAGCGACCATGGCTTTGTACAGACAAACAGGGGTGAATCCATTCGCAGGATGCATACCTGTGCTTTTACAGATGCCTATTCTTTATGCGATGTTCAGATTTTTCCCTGCGGAAATTACCCTACGCGGAAAATCATTTTTATGGGCAGATGACCTTGCTGCCTATGATAGTATTCTAGACTTGTCATTCAACATTCCCATGTATGGTTCGCATGTCAGCGGATTCACATTGCTCATGGCTGCATCTACCTTCTTGTACTCTAAGATGAGTATGGGGTCTCAACCAACTATGACGCAACCTGGCATGCCGAATATGGCTGTGATGATGAACATCTTCAGTTTCATGATGATCTTCTTCTTCAACAGTATGCCTGCCGGTTTAACTATGTATTATTTCACTGCGAACATGATTTCAATTGGGCAAATGTGGGCCATTAAGAAATACTTCATTGATGAGAATGCCATTCGAGCTAAAATTGAAGAGAACAAAAAGAAGCCAAAGAAAAAAGGTGGACTTGCCTCACGCATTGAAGAAATGCAAAAAGCGCAACAGGCTAAGCTTGATGCTCAGAAATCGAAATTAAAAAAGAAATAAAAACCAAAACCAATAATCAATCTTTCTATTTAACCATGAAAAAGAAACTTCTTATACTCATCACTTGGATGTTCATAGCCTCAACTTCTGTATTCGCAACGGAAGGTATGTGGGTAGTTGCCATGTTGAATAAAATCAACGAAGCCGAGATGCATAATCTTGGATTAAAACTTTCGAAAGAAGACATTTACAACATCAACAAAGCTTCCTTGAAAGATGCTATTGTTCGATTTGGTGCTGGATTCTGCACTGGCGAAATTGTGAGTAATCAAGGATTGATTTTCACAAACCACCATTGCGCTTATGATGCCATTCAATCTTCTTCAACCTTGGAAAATAATATTTTGAAAAATGGTTTCTGTGCGAAATCCTTTTCTGAAGAAATTCCAATTCCAGGATTAACACTTTCCCTCTTGGTGCGTGTTGAAGATGTAACCGCAGAGATCAATGCTAAATTGAACGACGGCATGACTGAAGCCGAACGCAGCAAGACCATAAGTGCAGCTCAAAAAGATATTGTTGCGCGTATTAATGAAGCTGAAAAAGGAAATTACAACGCTGAAGTGAAGGTTTTTTATGGCGGAAACGAATTCTATCTCTTCATTTATCAAACATACAGGGACATCCGTCTGGTGGGTAATCCGCCCGAGTCTGTAGGGAAATTTGGTGGCGACACAGACAACTGGATGTGGCCAAGACATACCGGAGACTTCAGTATGCTTCGCATTTATGCCGGCGCAAACAACTTACCTGCCGACTACAACAAAGAAAATAAACCTTATTCTCCAAAACATTTCTTCCCAGTAAATCTTGGAGGAGTGAAAGATGGTGATTTCGCAATGATCATGGGATACCCTGCACGCACATCGCGCTACCTCACTTCGTATGGTGTAGAACAGGCGATTGATGTTCAGAATCCTATTCTAGTTGAATGCCTTGGATTGAAATTAGAGACATGGAAGAAAAACATGGATGCGAATGAAGGTACACGTCTGATGTATGCTGCAAAATATGCATCTACCGCTAACTCTTGGAAATATTACATAGGACAAACGAGAGGATTGAAAAGGCTTGATGTTGCAGGAAAGAAAACAGAAGTTGAAGAAGCGTTTACAAAATGGATGTCTGGAAATGAATCGGCTAAAGCAAAATACGGAACCGCTCTTCCACAATTAAAAGAGTATTACACTGCAACCAATGAGATTCAGAGAAAAGCTTTGTATGCGCGGTTGGCTGGTAATGGTGCAGAATTTTTAAGTTTGGCTTCTAGCATCAATGGTGGACTTGAAAAATATTTTGCTGAATCAGATGAATCTAAAAAGCAGGAAATTCTCAAATCTTTAAGAGACGAAGCCGAAGTTTTCTACGTAGAGTTCAATGTGAATACAGATCATGATGTATTTGTTGCGTTAATTAATTTGTACAGATCACGCATCAATGCAGAGGACAGACCGTCTTGGCATTCAGATTTATTAGACAAGGAATACGGGTCAGATGTTTCCTTGTTAGCCAATTCATTGTTCGGGAATTCAGTACTCATGAACAAAAACCAGTTGTTGCGTTTCCTTTCGAATCCAACACAAGAAGTTGCGTCAAAAGATTTAGCATTGATCATAGCAAAAAGCAATGCATCGCATATGGCACCAATGGACGCGCTGTTCCCAAGGGAGAAAATGTCTAAGGGACAACGCCTTTTCATTGCCGGACTTCGTGAAATGAATCCGAAAAAACAATATGCACCCGATGCGAATAGCACCATGCGTATTACCTATGGAAAAGTAAGAGATTATCAAGCTGCAGACGCAGTGCGCTATAACTTCTATACCACTTCAAAGGGAATTCTTGAAAAGAAAGACAACAGTAACCCTGAGTTTGAAGTTCCGGATGCGTTGGCAAAAAAATTAGAGAATAAGGAATTTGGTCGCTATGCAAATAAAAAAGGCGAGTTAGTGACTTGCTTCATTGCAGATCTTGATATTACCGGTGGAAACAGCGGTAGTCCAACTTTAGATGCGAAAGGAAACATTATTGGTATTGCCTTTGACGGCAACTGGGAGGCCATGAGCGGTGATATTGCCTACGAGCCTGCACTTCAACGTACAATAGTGGTAGACATTCGCTACGTGTTGTTCATTGTAGAGGAATTGATGGGTGGAAAAAACATCATTGAGGAATTGAAATTTGTTAATGTAAAATAACAGATGGGAATAAAAAAAGGGGCCGAGGCCCCTTTTTTTTGACTTTTTTTTTCACAAATGCATAAAAGCTTTTTTCTGAAGTAAAAACTCTTCCGTCTCTCTGAAATCTGGATCATCTACACAACAATCAACCGGACATACGGCTGCACACTGTGGCTCATCATGAAAGCCCATGCATTCGGTACATTTATCTGAAACGATGTAGTAAACATCCATACTTTTCGGATTGTTTAGTCCATCGGCATCCAATTCCCCACCACCATGGATTGGGGTTATGATACCGCGCAAGCCTGTACCTTCACTGTATTTCCATTCAGCACCACCTTCGTAAATGGCATGATTCGGACATTCCGGTTCACACGCTCCGCAATTGATGCATTCATCTGTAATCATTATTGCCATAGCACCTGTTTTTTAATTTCTAATTGTAAATTCGCCACAAAAATAATACAGCGCGAATGAATTCAAAGAAAGAACAACGCATACTAGCATTTGTTCAAATTGGCAAAATCTTGAAATTGTGGGGAACAAGCGCCGTTTACCCTGGTTATTCATGTGGATTAACAGAAGATGAGTATGCCGCCGGAATGCATATTGTTGAGACATCTTACACCTATAACGGTTGGTTTACTTCGGAAGAGGTGCGAAAAATGTTCTACAATTGGTCAGAAGAACTAACTGAAGAAAAATTACTTGCTTGGACTTCCCCCTTCACTTATGCCCTTGAGCCGAAAACCGTAGCCATTATCTGCGCAGGAAATATTCCAATGGTTGGCTTTCATGATATTTTAAGCGTACTAGTCATGGGACATCGCGCATTGATAAAGCTCAGTAGCGATGATGCCATTTTGATTCCTCTGGTATTAAAAATTGCAATGAAATTTGACAATTCACTTGAAAATGATTGTCAATTTGTTTCGGGAAAGCTTGTTGATTTTAACGCCGTCATAGCCACAGGGAGCAATAGTTCTGCCGTTCATTTCGAAACTTATTTTGGAAAATACCCGCATATTATTCGCAAGCACAGAACAAGCATTGCCATTTTAGATGGCTCCGAATCGGAAGAGCAGCTTCATCTTTTGGGTAAAGACATTTTTGATTACTTCGGTTTAGGTTGTAGGAACGTGACAAAGGTTTTCATTCCTGAAGATTTTGATTTAGATCGAATTTTCAAGGCTCTTTATTCGTTTAAAGAAATAAAAAACCACAACAAATACGCGAACAATTATGATTACAACAAAGCCGTTTGGTTATTGAATAAGGAAGATTTACTCGAAAATGGCTTTATCATTTTCAAACAAGATTCCAATTTTACCTCGCCCGTGGCTTCGCTCTTTTATGAGAGATACGCGAATATGGCATCATTGAGACAGACTTTGGATTCGAGAGAAAATGAAATTCAATGTGAAGTTGGAAATCATGGCGTTCCATTTGGAGAGGCCCAAAAACCAAGTTTAAACGATTATGCCGATCAAGTAAACACCTTAGAATTTTTATCTCATTTGAACTGAAAATTATAAGAAAATCAAGAAACAAAGCAACGCGACATCGTGTATCTTTAACCCCATGAAATTTCTAACCTATACTTTTTTCGGAATTCTGTTCGCAAGTTTATTCAACGCTTGCGAGACTGATGTTGATTTGAATGCCCCTTATAAAAGCACTACCATTGTCTTTGGATTATTAGATCCCGGTGCTGATACGCAGTTTGTGAAGATTACGAAAACTTTTTTAGGCAATGGAAACAATCTTGAATACGCTCAAATTCGCGATAGCTCTGAATACCAGTGGGAAGAATTTAATTTCATTCATTTGGAAGAATACAACCCCAATACCGGAAATGTATTGAATACGTTTACTCTTCAAGAGATGAGCATCACCAACAAAGATGTTAATGGTATTTTCTATGGTCCTGAGCAAACGGTTTATTTCCTTCCAACACCAAATGGCCTGAACAGCAACGCCATGTATAGAATCGTAGTTGATTTTGTGAGCAGACCAGATGTTCAAGCTGAAACGAATGTGATTCCAGCCACCAGTGTATTCTTTCAGAGTCCGCAAGAAAATCTTGGACTTTCATTGGCGAGTGTTAACACCGTAACAGGTGCAATTGATTATAGAGATGAGGTAAGTATTCGTTGGACTCCAATTGATAATGCGGAAATTTATGATCTTTCTCTGCGCATGTATTACAAGGAAAAGGTTTATGCCGATGATGCCTTGACTGTGCTTGTTTCAGAAACAACGAAATTTGTTGACTGGAACATTGGAACATTCAACGCCGATGATTTGGATTTGAATTCTGGATACTACAACTTAACCTTTAATGCGGAGCCATATTTTGCTTATTTAGGAAATTCAATTCCAACTGACAATCGTGTTCGCAGAGAGGTTGGAACCTATGATGGAAACAAAACACGCGCTTTTGAATTGCGCATGGGGTTGGCCAATGAAGAATTGAAAACGTACATCAATGTGAATTCACCGGTAACTGGAATCATTCAAGAGAGACCAAGCTATACGAACATCTTAGGAGGCCTAGGATTATTTGCTTCTCGTGCTAGCTCATATGTTTACAACATTCCCCTCGAAGCCGGAAATAACACAACAAATATCAATGCTTTGGTGAATGGTATTTACACAGCAGATTTAAACTTCTGTGATCCCAATCCCAACAACAACGAATTCAGTTGTAATTAATTCTTTACAATGAATTTTTCGGCATTGCCCAACTTAATGAGGTACAAGCCGTTCTGAAAATTGCTTAGTTGAATTTCCTCTCCATCAGACACCTTTCCTGATTGGACTGCTTGACCATTCGACGCATAAATCATGTATGGCATTTGATACAGGCCACGTTGAGCGATACGAACAAAATCAGTGGTTGGATTTGGGTAAATTTCGAATTCGCTTGGCGTAATCTCGGCAACACTATTCGGTGTTGTTGCAATTAAAACTCCTGATTGAGTTCCTGCAGTATAGTTGACTTGCACAACTGGAACGCGCCATTCATGTACCAACCATTTGTATTCAACAGCAACGGGTCTGTCAAATTGAAATCCGAATCCAATAAAATCGACATAAACTGAATCAGAAGCATAAATGGTAGTCTTCACTCGCAAGGCATCATATGATGTTCCAAAGACATTCACTGTTCCCCAACCATCTACCTCGTTTACTCTGGTCTGTTCAGTCTTTCTGTAACCCAAGGTTGGTATCTCTATGATCTGTTGAGAATCATGCGACATATAATCACCAAACGCAAGTGGATACTGATAAATGATATCAATTGGATTTCCTTGTGAAGGAATTGGAATACCATTTACAGTTACACCAACACCTGTGATAGCATAACGTTGATCTGTATTCTGATAATAATTGTATAGATCTTCCAGCGTAATTGGAAGCTGTCCAAAATTCCCTCCTAAAGAAGTTAATCCTTGAGCGAAATCTGAATTGTGATTCGGATCGAATGGGCTATTGAAAAATATTTGATATGCGAAGGGGGTTGTTGCAATATCAATACATTCTGTCTGTGTTACATTTCCGGTAAGTTGAATGTTCGACTCATCGAAATTCCATATGTAATTCGCACCTGTTGCGGCCTCATCGAAAGTACCAACGTACGTAGCGTTTTCTTGGGCTAAAACATCATTCGCATGTGGCAAATCGTTTTGACCAATTGTGATTTGAGCATTCGATTGCATCGCAAACAAAACGGAAACTGAGAAAATAATTTTTTTCATTTTTTATAAGGTTGAAACGAAGGTATAAAAATCGTTAATAGCTTGTGAGTAATTTTTTTTCTACTCGAGTAAAGTAAAGGTGTTCGTCAAATAAATTCGCATAGCCAATAAACCAAAACTCATTCGTGCAACAAATGGATAAATACGATTTCGTGATACTGGATATTATTCAAACATTCCGTAAAAACAACAAAAACCAGTACATTAAATTGAATCAATTGGAAGCTAATTTCTGGACGCGTATTCAACGTGACGCGGCACACCAGATGCACAGCACGCAACTTGGTGAACGTGTGACTAAGCTTTATTTAAATGGCTTTATTGTGAACAAAAGCGGCTTGGGTTACAATTTAACCAAGAAGGGCAAGGAAGAGCTCGTTCACACGATCATTGAATAACTACAGCATTTCGTTGGCTAGGTTGGCTAAAGCACTTCGCTCACCTTTTTCTAATGTAATGTGACAATATAAACCTTGTCCTTTTAATCTTTCAATAACGTAAGACAATCCATTTGAATGTTCATCTAGGTAGGGCGTATCAATTTGTCTTACATCTCCTGTTAAAATCACCTTGGTATTTTCACCCGCGCGAGTAATAATGGTCTTCACTTCATGCGGGGTTAAATTCTGTGCTTCATCAATAATGAACACACAATTTGACAAACTTCTACCGCGAATAAATGCCAATGGTGTAATCACAATTCGTCCTGAATTTTGCATTTCCTCAATCACCTTTCTTTTCTTTTCATTTTCAGAGTATTGTTTTTTGATGAAATTCAAGTTGTCGAAAAGCGGCTGCATATATGGACTAACCTTCTCTTCTGCATCTCCAGGTAAAAAACCAATTTCTTTATTTGACAACGGAATTATGGGTCGTGCAAGAATCAATTGATCGAAGGTATTTCGCATCTCGAGAGAACCAGCCAATGCCAACAGTGTTTTTCCTGTTCCTGCTACTCCGGAAATGGTTATCAGTTTAATATCAGGATTCATGATGGCATCTAACGCGAAAGCTTGCTCAGCATTTTTCGGTTTAATTCCAGAGGCATACACTTTATCAATTCTCCGCAACGCACCTTCAGCAGCGCCGAAGAAACTCAACGCACTGGAGTTTCCACATTTCAAAATGTAAAAATGATTGTTTAATTTTTGCTTACCTAGCAGAGTAGTTTTCTTCAAAAATCCATCGGTATAAAGCTTTCGAATGGAGTCTGCATCTTCTGTTTCTATGGTAGAGATTCCACTGTACATCATGAGGCTCTCTTTCACTTTACCCGTCTTATAATCTTCCGCTACAACATTAAGTGCCTTTCCTTTCAGACGAAGATTTATGTCTTTCGTAACCAAGACCACCTTTTTACGCTTTTCAACTTTCTGAAGTTGAATGGCAGCGTTTAAAATCTTATGGTCGTTTTTATGATTTGCAAAAACGAACTGGGCATCTTCATGAGCAGATAAATTAATATCTAAAATGATCTTTAGTTTACCTCCGTTTCCATTGTCGAGTGGTATCCATTCATTCAACGTATGATTTTCGGACAATCGATCAATAATTCGAATACATTCACGCGCTTCAAAATTCTTCGTTTCGTTTCCAACCTTGAATTTATCTAATTCCTCCAATACTGTAATTGGAATAGCCACGTAGTTGTCTTCAAAATTATTTATGCTATTGTGGTCATGGAGTAATACGCTTGTATCGAGTACAAAAATCTTTGGAGTTTTACGTGGTGCCATGGGGTGTTTTTTACGAATGTAACAAACGCCATGTCAGTCTTATTTTAAAAATTACAGCGAGTTATCAACGAAGCAACTTCATTTCTTCACGTAAAACTTAACGCCCAAATAACTCACTGAAATAAAAAAGAAAAACTGAAGCGCAAGACCAATTCCCCCATAATCAAACCAATGACTTATTTCCTTTCCAACTATGTCGGGACTATTGAGCACGAAAGGAATAAATACAAGAAAGATTAACCCCATACCGAATAATCGTTCGGGCAATCCATTCAATTTCCAAATGAATAACATTGCTATGGCGAACATGGGCAAAGACCACATGAAATGCTCGGTATCTGTGTGCAATAAGATCGGAATCAATGCAATTAAAACAAAAACCTCTATCGAAGAAACCCCTTGAACCTTGCGTTTCCAAATCCAAAAAAGATAAATCAACGCCACTATAACAAGGGTACTCATCACTACAACTTGGGGTGAGTAAACAACATGTAAATTACCTAACAACTTGGTAACACTAGCGTAGATGGTATTTGGACTAAATGCCAAGTGTCCGTTGTGATCTTGAACTGCTTTTAACCATTGAAGATGAAGTGGAATGATTCTACTTCCTACTAGCAAAAGAAATAGGAATCCCGATGCGAACATTGAAAGCAGCATCCCTTTCAATAAGACCCACTGACGTTTCCAAAGAAAGTAAGGCAAGAGAATTACAAAATGAATTTTCAATATCAGCACCATACCGAAAAACACACCGGCTTTGAAATATTTATTCTCTTGAGCAAAACGCAATAGCAACAGAATTAAAAACAAAATCAAAGCATTCACATTCCCCAAAAAAAATTCTCTTTCAATAAAATCAGCTCCTAGAAGCAACGTAAAAAAAACGATCCACTCTGCCGTTCTTTCATTGCACTCTTGGAAATGCAGAAGCCTCTTAAATTCATTAGCGATTCCAAAAAAAACAAAAATGGTCATGATATAATACATCACGGCCGCTAGAACATAAGGCATAAAGCTGAAAGCTAAAAAAGGCATCAACGCCTCTGGCGTATATTTATAAAAGCCGCTACTTAAGCCAAAGGCTACTCCATAGACTTGATCTGAATTTCTTAAAGCTTCTGCAGCTCCGTAATAGACGTTGAAATCACTGAGTTGAAATCTTCCATTGACAAATAAAAGAATCAAATAAAGCAAAGGAAAAAGCACAACCAAAGTTGTGCTTTTCCAATTATATCGAGTAAAAATTTGATACACTACTTAACAATTAACTTAGAAGTTTCAAAGTTAACTGAATCTGTGGTTGTTTGAATCATATACATACCTGAACTTAACGACTCAATGTTTAACTGAGCTGTAATTTGATTCGCTTGAAGAACCAGCTGACCTTGAAGTGTGTAAATGTTCACATTCTTTAGAACAGTGTTCGTGAAATAAACAACATCTTCGGCTGGCTGAGGGTAAAGACCACTTTCCTCCCACTCCATTTCATTCACATTCACCATTGGAATAACTACAGGCGAGGTGTTTTGACATCCATTGCTAACACCGGCATACACATGCGTTGGATATGTTGAATAAAGAGCCAAATTCAATTCTGGACCAACAACCCCATCCGCTTCCTGGAAGGTTATTCCACCGTCTATTGATGTGAACCACTCTACGTAACTTGTACCATCATAATTATTCACATACATCATCATTCCTGATTGTTGAATCTGAGGAGTAGCCGGAGCTACTTCAGATATTGGAAAAGTTCCAAGTGTGTAATATGACGTATACCCGTCGGCCGTTTCGTAAACCAAACGCACATTATAATTCCCGGGAGTCTGATACGTGTATACGGTTTCAGTTGCAGGAATTGTATTCCCATCACCCATATCATAGAATGCATTCGCTATTGGCATTGCAACACTCGATTGATTCTCGAGTTCAATGGTTCCACAAACGACGGTGTAATCGAAGTCTGCTTTAATATTGGAGAGCAAGCAAGTTGCCGAACCTCTTTCTTGATCTTCCAATAGACCTACAGTGCAGAATTGTTGGAAAGAATTTCCTCCTAAGAATACAAATGAATCAAGCGCAGAATCGCTAGCATCTGCGATAGCAAGCGTAATGTGATACGCCTCACCAACGGTTAATCCGCCAATTGCGGCAAACATGGGAACCGTGTAGCCATCTACCATGAAGTTTTGTAGGTTATTGATATTATCAACATACAAATTGGCGTTCTGGGTAGCGTTAATTGTATTGATGGAAACAAACTCACCAGTTCCTGGGACTACTGCAATGTTCACGGCGCCGTTGGTAAATGTACCTGCTATACCGGGGCCACTTAAGAAAAACCCGAATATATCATTGAAACTACTTCCCACCCATTCTGGATATTCCACCGAAGCAAAAACAAATTGAAATGTCATGCTGTCACCGGTTGCAATGAAATCGAAATCAATTTGAGCTAAGTCTTGTGTAATGAAACCAGTTAAGGCGCTTAAATCGGCATTGCTCGAAACTTGTCCATTATTAATGAAGTACGAATTACTTGACATCGGACTTTTGGCATGCCCCGTAGACATAACAATACCTGAAGTAATTCCAAGATTGACATTGTCTCCATTTTGAAAAGTTCCAAACTGTGCCGAATCGCCTTGAAAAACGATGTTGTTTACGAAAATTCCGTTTGACAAAAAAAGATTTTCAATTGCAGTTGCTTGATTTGCGATGGAATCGATTTGAATTTGAGACCAAATAGGACTAACCGCAATAGAAAACAGAGCTAAGAATAACTTTTTCATTGTAAAGGATTTACAACGAATCTACAACTTAAGTTTTAAACTTGAAAATTTAGTTGACGAATTCAGAAAAGCGTTTTTTGAACTTTTCCAATTTGGGTGTTATCATGATTCTGCAATAGGGTTGTTCACCATGTAATTCGAAGTATTGCTGATGATAATCCTCGGCCTTATAGAAGTTTGTGAATGCCGTAATTTCTGTAACTGCAGGAGCGCCCCATTCAGCTGTTTCATTTACAATTTGAATGGCTGCCTCAGCCACCTTTTGCTGCTCATTGTTGTGATAAAAAATAGCGGATCTGTATTGTGTCCCTACATCAGGTCCTTGTCTATTCAAGGTAGTTGGATCATGCACCACAAAAAAAATCTCTAGCAACTTGGCAAATGAAATAACCCGTGGATCGAATGTAATTTGAACCGCCTCTGCGTGTCCCGTTGTACCATTGCAAACTTCCTTATATGCAGGATTTTTTACAAAACCTCCGGCATAGCCCGATTCTACTTTGTAAACTCCTTTTGTGTTGGCGTAAATGGCCTCCACACACCAAAAGCATCCTCCGGCAAAAGTTGCAACTTCCGTTGTATCATTCATAATCACTTCTGTAAAATTTGTAATTTCTTGTTTAGCATTCATTTGACAGCTCACTCCGAAAAGGGTCGCTGCAAACAAATAAACGAATATCATGCGCATATTTCGGTAAACAAGATGATGACCAAAATGTTGTCAATTCACCTTTTTTATTTTCGTTCCGAGATGAATTTTTTGCAGGGTTCTTTTGCCACGGGTAAGCTTGCCAAATTGCGTATACCTACCGTTTAAATGCGGTGTTGCAGACAAGGTTATAAAAAACTGAGCACTCTCTGTATGCTTTCCTGCACTTGCCATACCAATGGTATTTGAGTCAAATCCTCTATTGCTTAATTCAGAATATATGACAGAATTCAATCCACTCATGCCATCGCCGCGTGTGCATCCCGCCTGCGCAACAAATTCTGGTATAACTCGATGAAATGCTATGTTTTCAAAGTAGCCCTGTTGCGCCAATTGCTTGATATTCGCAACACTCATAGGGCATCGTCTTCCATCTAGACGCAGCACCATCTTACCTTGATCGGTATGTATTCGAAGAGTAGAAACCTTATTTCTTCTCCAGGTTTGGTAAGATGGAAATCGCTGAGCAATGGCCAAAGGTTTTATATAAACATGTTCAGGGTCTATAGACCCCAATGCTTGAATGATGGCAATTCGTGTTTCAATGGTCTTATCACCATTGAGGTGGCTCAATTGATTAATAAAAAGATCAATTAATTCTTGATTACGCACAAATTGCGCTGGATTCGAATGAATAAAATCTGCTACCAAAGATTGCACACCATAGTCTTTTGCGTGCAGTAGAATATTTTCTTCAAATGAATATTGCCCTGGAGTATTCAAATATTCTCCAGTGCCCAAAGCCGTTTCTGCAATTGCATATTGAACCGCAGGTTCGAAGCTTTCCAATGATAGCACTAGGCTATCTAACAAGTGATACGAATTTGTCATGCAACGCACCCATTGCATGCGCTCAATGGTATTTTCCGTTTCAAAAAAACGGAAAAGAATTGCATTCTGAGCATCTATGTGCCCGTTTTTATTCCATGCTTTCGTCAAGGTAACTTTTTCATCAATGGTCCAATTTTCTTGATTCAGTATTGTACGAATCTGATCAAAATCAATCTGTTCAAATTGAATTTCTAACCAAGCTTTTGCAAATGAATTTTCACATTGAGAAGTCCAATTAATTGGCAACCACTGAAAGACACTGCTACTATCCAATTGGGTCAATTGAGCGCATGCTGAAAAAGACAGTCGTTCATTCTTATTCAGAAAATCTTGCGATAAAAGTTGGCCCTGGCCACACAAAGCGAGTGGGCGATGCAGCTTCATTCTAACTTGATCATTTTGCTCGGCTGCATCCCATTCGCGAAGCCAAGCAACAAAATCATTCTGTTGTCGAATTGATTTAAAATTTAATTTACCAATTGCAACTGCCAAAAGCAAACGAGACTTTACATTCATGGCGGCAACTGGTGAGACGCGGACAATTTCGACAAACCAATTTTGGGGATTACATTTTGCAAAAACAAGTGCTTGTGACATGGCATTGAGTTTTTGTGTTGTTATCTGCTCGCCTTCCTTCCAGAATTGAGGCAACTCCTCGTGGGGATTAATGCATTTCGCAAGAGCGAGGAGAGCTGATTCTCCGTATTGAAATTGTTGATCCAATTGAATGAAATTTTCAATGGGCTTGACTGAACTCATGCTTCCAATTTGACCTATGGCAAACAGCGCTGCATGTAGCGTTTCAGGGCTGCACTTTTTCTCCAAAATCATTTGATGAAGTTGACTCAAATGTGATTCTCCGCCCCAAGTAGCAGCAAGGTGACAGGCTTCCAACTGAATTTCTGAACTTTCTGAAGTCAATGCATCTTGAAGCGCTTGACCCTTAGATTCAACCACTTTCTTTTGCAAGTTGTAAATATTCTGTTGAGCCTGAGAGTGAAAGGAAAGAAAAAGAAAAAATAGGTAAATGAAAAGAGTTTGAGGAAACAAGAGAGCAAGCAACTTGCGCATTTATTTTTCTACTGTTGGAACAGAAACACACATTTGAAAATACGCCATTTCATCTGGCATGACAGAAAACGTGTACCCCCAACCCTTCTCTGCTTTTTTCGCTATTGTCAATAGACCAAGGCCTGCGCCACCCTTTTTACTGAGTTCATCATTCAATAGTTTATGCCGAATTTCAGATTTAAAATCCAATTTATCGTAATCCACTAAAAGTTCTATTCTTGACATGAGCACCTTCGCTTGGTTCACATCGAGCATATTGCCAGTGCAAATTTTAAAATAATCTTTCCCTTTGGCTATGATTACGTAGGCGTTCATTTTTTGGGAACGATCTCTCTCTCCATGAATACTCATGTTCTGCAGCATCTCAACAAGTACGGTGACAACACGCTTCATTGTTTGGCGTGTATTTCCAACCTTTCCTAAATCAGTGCATGACACTGCTTCAATAATGTGATCATTTCTGTTTGGGGTGAAATCACCAAAATGAGCAAAAACGAGTAACTCGTCCGATTCAGGACGAATGACTGAAGAAACTGACTGATGGTAGTCAGCTTGAATATCGGTTACTCTTTTTGTACTTGTAGACATAGGCTTTGCGTCAAAGATAACTTAACCTTTGACCAAATTATTACTCCTTAAGTACGATATTTTATGAACAGGGTTTCGTTGTTATCCTTTCAAGATATCAACACATGTGATTTCGGGGGGTATTCCAACACGACCTGGGAACCCTAAAAACCCGAAACCTCTGTTCACGTAAAGAAACTGCTCACCTTCTCTATACAAACCGCCCCATCTTTTGTAACCAAAAAGTGAACTCGGGCTGATTTTGATGTGTAACATGGGAGCTTCCAATCCGAACTGTGCTCCGTGTGTGTGGCCGGAAAAAGTGAGGGCAATATCTTTTTTACCCAGAACTTGTTCTTCCCAGTGGGTGGGATCATGAGAAAGTAAAATTCGAAATGCCTCCAGTCTTGACTGCTGCATGGCCAATTCCAAATCACCATGTTTACTGAATCTTCCTCTTCCCCAATTTTCAATTCCAATCAATTCAATGTTTTGATCACCCTTCTCCAATAAAACCATTTCATTGCGAAGTAATCTGAATCCCATTGCCTTGTGAATACCTTCCAATTTTTGCATATTCGCCGCTCGCAATGGAAGCGTTAATTCATCATTTGGATCATAGACATACTCTGCATAGTCATGATTTCCAAGTATTGAGAATTTACCAAACGGAGCCTGCAAACGAGCAAAGGACTCGACCCAAGGCTCTGCTTCTTCCGCGAAATTATTTACCAGATCACCGGTAAAAAAAATAACATCCGGTTTTAGACTGTTGATGAGATCAATGGCGCCATTCACCTCGTTGAAACTATTATCTAGAAAACTTCCCAAATGTGCGTCGCTGATTTGAACAATTCGTAGTCCTGAGAAACGTGGGGGCAAATTCTTGAATTGGATTGATTCATTTATGGTCCTGAAGTCATACTTCCCTTGAACAATTCCATAGAGCGTTCCGCCAAAAGTGACTGCCGCAGCGCCGAGACCCACTTGGTTAAAAAACTGAATGCGCGTCATTTTTTCAGACTCCATTGCATTTGGATCAACTGAAGCGACTTCAGATTTTTTTTGAAATTTCTTTCGGATCCAGTTTAACAATCTCAAAAAATCATTGAAAAAATGAAATATCAAAAAAATAGTTTTTGGTAAAAGAAATAAGAAGATGAAGCCAGTAGCGAAGTAGAAGAATCCGAATGACTTATTGTTTACGCTGTCACGCGATCCTGAAGCCAAAGTGATGATTAGCGTGAGTGTTAAGATGGAAGGAATCCAATAAAGCCAACGAAGAAACTTTCGTTTTCTGCCCGACATGCGGTACGTTAACTGTTTAATACCTTGATAGCCGTAGAAATCAACAATAAAAAAAATGCAGCTAAAAACCGATAAAAAAATGAAAAATCTGCTCATTGCTTGGGCAAAAGTACTACTGACTCTGCCTTTACAACAAGATTTCCTGCAAACGGTTCAAATAGGTAGTTCCAACCGGTATTTCCTGACTACCAACAAGAACAGATTTCGATTTCAGTTTAACTATTCTTCCTCGATTTAAGATATAAGAACGGTGAACGCGAACAAAAGAATGTTTGGGCAATGTGTCTTCAAGAGCTTTCATACTCATTTTTACAACAAGCATTCGCTTTCCGTCCAATACAAATTTGATATAGTCACCCAAACTTTCGGCATACACCAATTCCTTAAAATAAATTTGATGCAATTCAAAGTCGGCACGCACGAATAAAGAAACATCTTGCTTGTTTAACGCGCGACACTCTTCAACTTGAATAATCCAATTCTGTGCATTGATCTGAACATCATGTTCAATGAATTCTCTTCGCACCGCATTGATTTGAGCAATTTTCGAGATCAAGAGTATAATGAAAGTAATGTTCTGCCCTTGATTTAAAAGCAATGCTTTTTGTTCTAATTTTGATTCATTCAGAAAGACAAGATCAACTGGAAACTTCGTGAAGTAACGCAATGCGTCTGACACTTCTTGAAACTTCTTCACAACTTTTATTCTGCTCTCAGTTCCTTTTAATTGATTGCAAAGCACTTCAACATCTGCCGTGTGCTCATCAATGACAATTGCTCGAATCATGGCGTTATGACTTCATCTGCCACTGAAAAGTTTTCTCAACAAAATTGAAAATCCCAATTTATCGACGAATTTCAAGAAACACCATTGAAAACGAACAACTTAAATTTTTCTTATTTAGAATGATTTCACTTAACTTATCTTCGCCAAATGATTCACATTGTCATTGCCGATAAAAGTCAGATCACGCACAGTGGATTAAGTAGCATATTCTCTAGTTATGAAGATCTATGTATTGTTGGTCATGCTCATGCTGAGGAAGAGCTCATTGCTATGTTATACGAATTCAAAACAGACATTGTTTTCATTGATTACACAGCACCTGAATTTTCGGTCAATACCATTAAGCGAATCAAGGATCAGTTTCCAGCTAGTAAAGTAATTGCACTTACAGAAGACCAAAGCGGTAAAACACTAGTCAACGCCATACGTGCGGGAGCGTTGAGTTATTTGAGAAAAGATTGTGACATTCAGGAAATAATTGAAAGCATTTACGATACGCACCGAGGTGATGCATTTTACTGCGGAAAAATTATTGAGCGGATTCGCAAAGAATCAATTGACATTTCCGACTTGGATTCAATCGCATTCACATGCGAACCCACACCTATTTCTCAAAGAGAATTGGAAATCATTCAGCTCATTGCTGAAGGATACACCAATACTGAAATAGCTGAAAAACTTTTTCTCTCTACACATACTGTAAACACCCACAGAAAAAACATTATGCAGAAATTAGGTATAAACAATACCGCTGCCTTGGTTATGTTTGCTGTTAAGATGGAGTTGGTGCATCCCAATAAATTCTTGTTTGCTCAGGAAGTCAATTTCTGATATTGCACTTAAATTCTTATTTTTGAAAAATACCACCCCTGCAAGGGATGAAATTTAAAGCTCAATGATAGCTGAAGTAAATTCAATGCGTTTTACGCGCACAGCACATTCACGTGTGCAGGAAGTTGATTGGAGTAACCTAGGGTTTGGAAAAATTTTTTCAGATCACATGGTTGTCATCGAATATCACAAAGGTACTTGGCAAGCTCCGGAAATTAAGCCATACGGTCCAATTCCTTTTTCTCCTGCCATTAGCGCCCTGCATTATGGCCAAGCATTATTTGAAGGATTAAAGGCATACAGAAATGATAAAAACGAAGCTTTTGTTTTTCGTCCTGCGGAAAACGCCAAAAGATTGAACGCCAGCGCAGAACGTCTTTGCATGCCTTCACTTCCAACTGAACTTTTTTTATCGAGTTTACATGCACTTTTAGAAATTGACAAATCATGGATACCAACTGGTCCTGGTGAAGCATTGTATATACGACCACACATGTTCGCTATTGATGAATATGTTGGAGTTAAACCAAGCGATAGTTATTTGTTTGTCATTTTCACATGCCCCGTTGGAGCATACTATACTTCTGAGTTAAAAGTGAAAGTAGAGAAAAACTATACTCGAGCAGCGAATGGTGGAACAGGAAGTGCCAAGGCGGCTGGTAATTACGCTGCTGCATTGCTTCCAACTAAAAAAGCCCAAGAAGAAGGATTTCAACAACTGCTTTGGACCGATGCTAAAACGCATGAGTATTTGGAAGAAAGTGGTACCATGAATGTCATTTTCAGAAAAGGTAACACTCTGATCACTCCTGAGCTCACCGACAGTATTCTCAGTGGTGTAACCCGAAACTCCGTGTTGCAATTAGCGATAGATTGGGGGTATGAAGTTGAAGAAAAACGAATTGCTGTTAAAGAACTAGAAGACGGACTAAAATCTGGTGAAATACAGGAGGCCTTTGGTGCTGGAACAGCTGCAACGATTGCACCCATTCGCGAAATTCAAATTGGAGATGCGCTCTATACGCTTCAACCGTGGGACTCTTGGGAATTCGCTCCTAAAGTATCGAATCATTTAGATGCGCTTAAACGCGGCTTGATCGGAGACGAGCACAATTGGAATTTTCCTATTTAAAGTTTTTCTGAGTAGATATACCACGTTTCTCTACTTTCGAAAGGCCGGTAGAGATAATAGACTTTACTCTGGTGAACAGTTACGTGTTTCGTGTAGTTCCAATACAAAGTCTTCATCTTTTCAAGCTTGCCCGTTACTGAGTTAGATTGAAACAGATCTACATATCCGTTCTTTCCTTTCACAATAAAAATTAGATTTCCATTAGACATTTTCTGAATGGAAACGACCTCATGTTTCTTTTCCAACTCAATCAAATCAGCATTGAAATCCGTGGTGACAATCTGACCCACTGAATCAACTGTTGTTTTTCTGCTTTGAGAGAAGTTATAAATTTCCCAAGACGATTTCAGTTGAACAGCGATTGCTTTGGGATCATGATAATACAAATCATGCTGAAAACCTGTCATATAACCTCCAACAATTTCTTTCGGGATGCCGGTGTCGAGTTGAATTTGCAACGCTTCTTTTTTCTTGTAGCCTGGTAAATATTTGTATTGTGACTTAAACAACTCCAAAGTCATGGAGTCTGCCACTTGTTCTACCAATTGAGCGCTCTCCTTTCCCTTTTCATAGAAGTAGTAGGCATATTCCGGAAAATCTTCCGTAAAGGTTTGAAAGATGATCTTGTTACCCACACTACCGCTAATGGGTAAAACTTGTTCGCGAAAAAACTCAGATGAGACGAGAACAAGATTTTTTGAAGGCTCATTCACCAATTGAAAAACATGATTCTCTGTCAGCAAATAGCACTCACCTGTTGGACTCAAGTGCAATCGTTCAGCGGGTTCTGAAATGGCAAAAGAAAAAGTGATTTTACCTTTTTCATTCATTTGTGCAATCCACGCCCCCTCCCATAATTCTCTTCCCTCGGTTGACTTTTTAAAATACTTTTCATGCTCGTACAAGAGCATGGTCAATTGATTATTCCAAAATACAAAGTCCGCAACATGGTATTGCTTGTGTCCAAATACAGAGTCAGGAGCACTCGAAACAGAAATACTAGGTAGCGCATAAATGGATTGAATTAGAAAAATAGTATCGGGTAGAACAGTCAAGTTTTGCGACTCGAATCCAATGGATTGGATGATATACCCCGACTTGCTTTGTGCTATTTCTATTCTTCCTTGCTGATCACTAACAGTGGCTTTTTTCTTATTTCCCCATTCAACCAAAACACCTTGTATGGGCTGCCTTATTTCGCTTTCAACCACCACAGATTTCACCTGAGCCTTCAAGTTAACTGCAACGAAACAAAGCATTATGATTACTACTCGGATCATGCCCTAAATATCGGGGTCAGTGAAACACTGTACTATCAAAAAAATTGCAATTATTTCCTTTCTTCAATACCCCACTCGAGCAGCTCATCTACTGTATTTTGAGTAACGCTGTGATAAAATGGTCTGGTATGCAGATAGATATTTACAGCAACTGACTTGTATCCGCTTATAACCAACGCTTCAAACAAAGGAGCAACAAATTTCCTTCTTCCAACCTTTTCCAAGAATTGAGCTAAATCTGCGAATACTGCTTCGTTTTTTGCTTGAATAGACAACATGAACCACGCAAACAAAACTTCTGAATTTCCAATTTTGGAAATATGAAAATCCGCATCCAAGGACTGAATTTTACTCAACGACAAATTGAAATTCACGTTTGACAAAAATCGATACCGTTCTTGATAGCTCCAATTGTTCCAAGGCAAATCATTGTTTTGAATTTCTTCACCTTCCCACATTAAACGAAGGGCATCTACCTTATTCAATTCCCCTGATTCCACAGTTGCGGTATTTGAGGGAAGACCTGGCGAGTAAATCCATTTTTCCAAACCGATAACTTCAGCCTCTTCTGTGTTAAGAAGTTCTGATGTTAAAATATCAATAAATCCTTCAGTGGTCATTACACCGAAAGCATGTGATTGAAAATAATTTTTCAAAAACGCATCGAATTTTTCTCTTCCAACTTTTTCTTCGATGGTGCGCAAGAAGAAATATCCTTTATTGTAAGCGATGTCATTCATTCCATCGTCTGGATTTCTGTTTTCCAAGGCCAGTTTCAAGTGGGTATCTTCCGCTGGAAGCTCTGCAAGGGTAGCATTCAAGTCTTGACGCGCAAGCGTAGCCAGCATTTCAGCTTTCGACTTTCCGTACAATGATTCCATGATGCGTTGTTCGAAATAGACCGTGAATCCTTCATTCAGCCAGAAGTCGTTCCAGGTAGCGTTGGTGACCAAATTACCGCTCCAACTGTGAGCGAGTTCATGCGCAATGAGTGAAACCAGCGATTTATCTCCAGCTAAGATTGTTGGTGTGGCAAAAGTTAATCGCGGATTTTCCATTCCTCCGAACGGAAATGCACCAGGCAGCACAAGAACATCATAGCGCTCCCATGCGTAGGCTCCATACAATTCTTCGGCAACATTCACCATGTTGGGCATGTCTTGAAATTCTGCATGAGCAAAATCTAAGACTTCTGAAGTTGCATATACACCTGTTCTTTCATCGAGTGATTTAAAGGACAAATCTCCAACTGCCAAAGCAAATAAATAAGCAGGAATAGGCTGCTTCATTTCAAAATGATATTTACCCGACTCCGATTTTTGCTGTGGATTCTCTGCAGACATCAGAGCAATCAAGCCTTCGGGAACGGTAACATCTGCGCTGTATGTAAAACGAATGGAGGGGCTATCTTGACAAGGCAACCACGTTCGCGCCAGAATCGCCTGTGATTGGGAAAACATGAATGGCGCCTGTCCTTCTGTTTTCACCCACAACAAGGCTTCTGCATTGGCTTCTGTAACATATTCAATCTCTATTTCTTTCGAAGAAGATTCAATTGGAATGTGCAATGCTCTTCCCAAATAGGGAACATTTTCACCCAAGGTAAACTTCACTTTTTTCCCATCGACACGAACCTCTCCAATATTTAAATTTTTGGTATCCAAAACAATTTCTTCAGCATCCGGTTTCGTTTGAATGGTGTAGTTAGCCGTTGCAAAAATCATTTCAAGTTCGGTATCAACCTTTGCAGTCCAATTCAAGTGTTTTACAATGGCATTGGATTGAGCCGCAGAGTGCGGATCAAAAGAAAGAGCAGAAGATTTCATAGGAGGTACGGAGTGAGTTGTTTCTTTTTGATTGCTGCAAGACCACAAGAATAAGGGTATGATAAGAAGCACAAGTGCGCGTTGCATTACTTCAATTTTTGAATTCGTCCAAAAACACCTAAAGGGAGAACGACTCCGCTTTTTCCTGACAAATAAAGTTCGCCAATTGTTAAGTTTTTCCCCGCAAACGGACGTAACAAATTCTCTACAATGAGAGGTGAAAGTCCAAGGCTGTATGCATTTAGAACTAAAAAATGTTCTTGATCATCGAGCAATTGCAATACCCCATGCAGCAGTTCAGAAATTTGTTCTTCTAACTTCCATTTTTCTCCTTTTGGTCCATGACCAAAAGCGGGGGGATCTAAAATTATTCCGTTGTATTTATTCCCTCTTCTCACCTCACGTTGAACAAACTTCAATGCATCTTCTACCATCCAACGTACGTTTACATTTCCCGAAAGCTGCGCATTTTCATTTGCCCAGGTCACAACCTGCTTAATGCTATCAACATGAGTCACGTCGGCTCGTTCCAATGCACATGCTACTGAGGCACCGCCAGTGTAGGCAAACAGATTAAGCACTTTGGGCTTGGGCGTTTTCATATTACCCAGAACATTTACACTAAAATCCCAATTCGCTGCTTGTTCTGGAAAGATTCCAACATGCTTGAATGAAGTCATACCCAATCTCATGGTCATATTGGCATTGTTCGGAAGTTGATATTTGATCTTCCATTGATCGGGCATTTTCTTCAGTTTTTGCCATTCGCCGCTGTTGCTTCCTTTTTGAACGAATCGAACATGCGCTTGCGTTTTCCAATCTTGATCTGACCATTTCTTTGGCCAAACCGCTTGGGGTTCAGGGCGAATGGTTACGAATTCCCCAAAGCGCTCAAGCTTTTCAAAATCTCCACAATCTAAGAGCTCATACTCTTTCCAACGTGTTGGCGTATCTAATAAAACCGATAATTGCATAACTACAAAGGTATGCTTCTTCGGTGTATCTTCGCACACGTATGCGAATTGCACTTATTGGTAATGGAAATCTTGCGTGGCACTTAAGTCACGCCATACGCAATGCGGGATATAGAATAGACTTGCATTTGGTCACCGAACGGAACCCAAGTAGTCCGTGGCTTTCTACCACGGATATGAATGACCTGGTGAACGGTAGATTCCATATGGTTTTACTTGCTGTGCCTGATAATCAAATTGCTCTAGTAAGTGCACAACTACCTGAAGAAGTATTTGCAGTTCACTTTTCAGGTGCAACCTCGTTGACGTCTTTGAAGCAAACGAATAGAGCAGTTTGTTGGCCTTGCCAAACACTTACACAAGGAACAAGCATTGACTACAAGAAGATTCCAATTTTATTTGAGTCATCTACGCCTGAAATGCAGACCTACCTAGAAGCCATATTGAAACCCGTTTGGGGTATCTGGATGCTTGCTACTACTGAACAACGTCAAGTGGCGCACTTGGCAGCCGTTTTCAGCAACAATTTTTCAAATTACATGCAATCCATTTCACAAAATCTTTTGAGGCGTGCTGGCTTGTCTGAAAATTTACTTCTCCCCATGTTGAAGGCACACATTGAATTGTTGGAATCAAATTCTGCGAGCAGCATTCAAACGGGTCCAGCGAAACGTAAAGATGAGAATACCATGCAACTGCATCAATTCTTGCTTCAGCATCACCCAGAACTGCAAGATTTATATACGCTCATCTCGAAGCAAATACAAGACACTTACAACAATTCAAATGAACTATAAAGAACTGCTAGGCAAAATAAAAATTTACATTTTCGATGTCGATGGAGTTTTCACCGACAATACGGTTTGGCTAACTACAGACGGAGAGCAAATGCGAACTGCCAATGTTAGGGATGGATATGCCGTTCAATTGGCCGTTAAATGCGGATATCAAATTGCAGTTATTTCAGGAGGAAAATCAGAAGCTGTTCGCACACGATTTGAAAAGTTAGGTGTAACCGAAGTGAATTTGGGTTCAGCAAATAAAAAAGAAGTCTACGAAAAGCTCAAAGCAAAATGGTCATTTGAAGACCATGACGTTTGTTACATGGGAGATGACATTCCAGATCTTCCTTTACTTCAACGTGTTGCACTTTCATGTTGCCCGGCTGATGCCGCTCCAGAAGTAAAAGCCGCTAGCGTTTACATTTCAAATAAGAACGGTGGCGAAGGTTGCGTTCGAGACATTCTAGAACAATCATTAAAATTGCAAGGACATTGGTTAAAAGACGAAGCATTAATTTGGTAATTATGAAAAAATATATTTTTCTCCTGACGGCGCTTTTATTGTGGAGCCAACTCATGGCAAAAGACGGATATTGGCAACAACGTGTCAATTACAATATCAATATTCTTTTAAATACGGACAAACACAGCTTCACGGGTAAAACCGTTCTTGAATACACGAACAACAGCAATGAGGTGTTGTATGAATTGTACTTCCACTTGTATAACAACGCCTTTCAACCCAACAGTGAAATGGATGTTTTTTCGAGAACTGTTCAAGATCCTGATCGTCGCGTGGGTGACCGAATTTCAAAATTGAATGCCGCTGAGGAAGGGCACATGCATGTCACAAACATACTTGTCAATGGAATTCCATGTGAAGCAGAGGAACAGGGCACTATTTTACATGTGCGGGTAGAAAAAGGCATTACTGAAAAGGCCACCATTGAATTTGACTTTTCAGGTCAAGTACCCATTCAAATCAGACGCAGTGGAAGGAACAATGCTGAGGGTATTGAATATAGCATGAGTCAATGGTATCCGAAATTATGTGAGTTCGACACCGATGGTTGGCATCCAAATCCATACGTAGGGAGAGAGTTTTACGGAGTGTGGGGCGATTTTCAAGTTTCAATTACATTGCCCGCGAATTATGTTGTTGCAGGTGGTGGAATATTACTCAATGAAAATGAATGCGCAGTAGAAAAGGAAATGAAAAAATTCAGAACCAACACTTGGAAATTTAAAGCTGAAAACGTTCATGACTTTGTCTGGGCTGCCGATCCTGATTATGAGGTAATCAGCAGTCAAGTTAAAGACGGACCACTTTTGAAATTTTATTTCCAAGGGAATCAACCTTATGCAGAGACGTGGAAACAAGCAACTCAACTGCTGACACAAGCTTTTGAGATACTGAGCAGCAATTATGGAAAATATCCATACCCGGTTTACAATTTTATTCAAGGTGGTGATGGTGGAATGGAATATCCGATGGCAACACTGATTACCGGAAATAGAAAATTACCAAGTTTGGTTGGTGTAGGTGTTCATGAAGGAGCTCACTCTTGGTTTCAAGGTTTATTGGGTACCAATGAGAGCCTTTATGCATGGATGGACGAAGGCTTCACAAGTTATGCTTCTACTGAAGTGATGAATAGACTTTTTCCAACATCTGCCGAACCGCATCATGAAGACGGTGTGAGTGGATACGTTAATCTCGCCCAGTCAGGAATGGAGGAGCCTTTAACCACTCACGCAGACCATTTCAAAACAAATTATGCTTACAGTCTTGCTGCATATAGCAAAGGAGAAACTTATTTGCATCAGGTGAGAACCATTGTAGGAGAAGATGTATTCAAGAATGTTATGCTTTCTTATTTCAACAACTGGTCTTTCAAGCATCCTACTTCGGGTGACTTCATTCGCATTGCTGAAAAAGAAAGTGGGTTGGTAATGGATTGGTATGATGAGTATTTTGTAAAAACCACAAAGACCATTGATTACGCAGTAGACACAGTCATACAAACCAAACAAAAACTAAGCATTGTATTGGATCGAATTGGAGACATGCCCATGCCATGTGAGGTAACGATTCAGTTTCAGAACGGAAAATCATGTGTTTACTACATTCCATTTGAATTGATGCGAGGTGTAAAGAACAAAGGCGTTTTACCTGAAGACTGGCGAACTGCCAAGCCATGGCGGTGGTGCGATAAAAAATACACGTTGAATTTGACAACCAGTGAACCCATTACAAAGGTGATAATCGACGCCAATCTCGGTGTTGCAGATATTGATCTTTCCAATAATTCATTCCCGAAAAAATAGATATGTTTCAGCAATACCTTCCTTTCAAAAGCAAACCAACATTATCCTTTTTCATAGGATGTCTGATAAGCATTATTTTATTGACCACAGTTGGCCCCCTGGTGTTGGACATCAATTCCATTATTCAAAGCGATACCGGACAAGAAGCATTGAATTATGCACTGTATAATATGCCATTTGCATTGACAACTGTTTTTGCCGTAGGAAGTGCAATTTGGTTCGGGTGGGCAATTGGGTTTACAAGTGTCTTGATTTACATTGGTCTGGGACTTGCGGGCCTGCCTGTGTTTCAAGAGTATAAGGGAGGGTTATTTATGCTCGACATTAAACACATCGGTGAGCTCGGTGAACTCTTTGGCATGTTGGCATCAGCTTTATTAACCGGTTACATACACAAGAGAATTCCGAAATACAAATCTCTTTACACCTTATTCCTTTGGACTTTCGGACACGCCATCATTCTTGTATTTAGCAGCATGTATTATTACAGACTGCAACCTGAAATGGCTTGGCCTTTTGTTAAAGTTCAATTGGGCTCAACAGCAATTAAAATTGCCATGGGAACCATACTCACTTTATTTCTACTGCGCATTGCTCAAGGAAGAACTTCTTATTACAATCAAGAACAACAATGACAACCATAGAACTTAAAATTGAAGGGGCCATTGCCGTTGTCTCATTAGATAGACAAGAAAAATTCAATAGCTTCAATAGGCAAATGACTTCAGAACTTTTAGAAGTTTTGAATAACATAAAGAACCGAACAGATATTCGGTGTGTGGTCTTAACAGGAAAAGGTAAAGCTTTTTGTGCGGGCCAAGATTTGGGCGAGGCTATAGATAAAAATGGTCCTGGTTTAGAGCGCATTTTGAAAGAAGGGTACAACCCTTTGATTCAAGCCATGCGCAATTTACCCATACCAATTGTTTGCGCAGTGAACGGTGTTGCTGCTGGAGCCGGAGCGAACATTGCCTTGGCATGTGACATCTTGGTTGCAAACGAGAACGCCAGTTTCATTCAAGCTTTCACAAAAATTGGATTAATTCCAGATAGCGGCGGAACGTACTTCTTACCGAAAATCATTGGCACACATAGAGCTATGGCTCAAATGCTTCTTGCCGACAAATTAAGTGCTTCAGAGGCCAAAGAAATGGGGTTGGTATATGCAGTCTATACGGATGAACAATTTATGGAAGAAACCATGAAGTTAGCCCAGCGACTCGCTGATATGCCCACTCAAGCTTTAGCCTTCACCAAACAAGCCGTTTATGCCGGTTGGAATAATACGTTGGAAGAACAACTTAAACTTGAATTAGAACTGCAAATAAAAGCCGGAAAAACAGAAGATCATCATGAAGGAATTGCAGCATTTCTTGAAAAAAGAACTCCACAATTTAAAGGAAAGTAATGAAATGGATTGCACTTTCTGAAGAACTTCCTGAGGATGGGCAACGTGTTTTGGCATTTGTTCCGAATCATCAATTTCACGCACCTGGTAAAACCGGAGACGTGGAATTGAGAGAAGTCATGATTTTACATTTTCAAAAGAATTTTTTTCTGAATGACCCCGTTAAAATGGAAAAGTTTGGTGTTCATTTTTGGAAAGGTGAAGGACATTCGAATCAATATTTCAATGCAGTTAGTCATTGGATGCATTTACCAGATCAGCCTTGAATGTAAAGAAAACGAATGAAGCAACTCTTCCAAAACATTCAACTGTTTAAAATTGCAAAGCTGGCATTTGCAACGGGGATTGGACAGCTCATTACCTACGCAACAGCTCCACTTTTAAGTAGGCTCTTTACGTCACACGATTTTGCAGAATTCGGGCTATTCTATTCTTTAATTATTACGCTTGCTGTGGCTGCCACGTTGAGAATTGAATACTTAATTCCGAGCAGCAAAACAACAGAGGAAGCAATTGATTTCGCGCAGCACGCCAATCATACTCTATGGAAGTTCACTGGCGGACTTGCTGTTTTTGTGGTATTGTTTTATTTAGCCATTGGTCAATTGAATTTATTCGTAACACTAATTCCACTTGGTGTTGTAGCTGTTGCTCAGCCACAAATTTTCAATTTACTTTCTACAAAACTTGAACGTTACAATTTAAACGTTAGCTACCGCATACTAACGAACATTGGCGTGAATGGATTATCTATTCTATTTGGTTATTTCTATATGGGTTCAAACGGACTCATATTGGGCTTCCTGATTGGTCAGTTTGTTTCTTTATTCTTTTTACGATTCGGAATAGGTGCCAAGCGTGTTGGAAAAGAAATTTCGAATTGGAAAGAAAAATGGTTAACGCTTAAAACGCATGCCGTATTCAACACCACTCAAGGCATCATTGAAACATTGCAATTAAGTGGAACAATTTGGCTACTTAATATCTTATTCGGTGGGCAAGAAGCGGGATGGTATTTCATGACTTGGAAATTAATTCAAGCTCCAGTTACGTTGGTAAGTAATACGGTATTTCAAGTGCAGTTCAACAAGGCATCTGAACTTCATCACGAAAAACAATCCTATCAGCATCTGATACTAAAAACGGCTGGATTGCTCTTTATCATGAGTTTCGTTTTTGCTATTTGCATATTCATTTGGGGTCCTGAATTGTTTGCTTGGTTCTTCGGGGAAGATTGGACCATGTCAGGCATTTTTGCTCGATACCTCTCCATCTATTTTGTATTCAATTTCTGTGTATCACCTTTTTCTTTTGTGGCCATCTTAGAAGAAAAGCAAAAAACAGCTCTAGTGTTTACCTTATTCGACTTGGTTGTTAAACTTGGAACACTTCTTTATGGTGTATATGTACGAAGTATAGACATTGCGTTAATTGGCTATTCCATTGGTAGTGCACTTGTGCTTCTCATTCAATTTGGATGGTATCTTTATTTATCTAAACCAAGACGGTGATTCAGGTTTCAAAATATTCAAAGAATTTCATTACACTCTTCTCAGGGAACATTCTGAGCCAACTCATTCCATTTCTAGTTGCGCCAATTCTTGCACGATTATACTCTCCAGAAGATTTCGCCGTAGCAGCCAATTACATGGCTATTGTTGGTGTATTCGGAATTGTGGCCTCAGGTAGATTGGAAATGGCCATACCCATACCCGCCTCTGATGATCATGCGAAAGAAATTCTTTGGAATGCATGGGGGTTTGTTGGAATCACATTCTTTCTTTCGACTTGCGTTATTTTTTTTCAAAAGGAAATTGCATACTTGTACCATGACGAAACCCTCGCATCTTATTTATGGCTTGTACCACTGGGTGTGCTTAGTTACGGACTTCTGAATATTTTCAGTAACATACAAGTTCGCAAACACTCGTTAACAATCTTGCGGCGGCTGCATTTGGATACCTTATTTGGGGTGTAGATGGACTCATTTTGAGTTGGCTACTTTCTCAATTCATGAACGCCATCATGCTTATGTTTCAATCTAAAATTGAAAGTAAGAATTATAAAAAATTTTCGTGGGAACGTTTAAAGGAATACCGCGACTTTCCGTTGATTAATTCACTGCATGCCTTTACAGATATGTTTGCCACTCAATTTTTACTTTTCTGGATCATTACTTTTTATTTCGGAAAACTTGAATTGGGACTCTTTGCTATAATGCATCGCTATGTTCGAGCTCCAATTACATTGATTACGGGCTCTTCATCTCAGCTCTTTTTTGCAGAAGCTGCTCAGCACAAAAACAACAACACTTCCATTCATCAGCTACTAAAGAAAACTCTTTTCACTTCAGCCGTTTTCGGATTGCTATTTCTACTTGTCACACTATTTTTCGGACCAACTATTTTCAGCTGGTATTTGGGTGAAAAATGGACGTTGGCAGGGCACTACGCGCAAATAATGTCACCGGCCCTAACCCTGCTCTTTTTAACTTCCCCCCTATCTACAACCCCGCTTATTTTCGGCAAACAAAAACAAGCGTTTCTGTTTAGCTTATTGGGGTACGCAATTACACTGAGCCTGTTACTTTTCACGGCAATTTGCAATTGGAAATTCGAAGATGCATTGTGGTCTTACTCTTTGAGTTTTGTTGGTTATTATTTATTCATTCTCTTGTGGTATATTCACTTAATTCGAAAACACAATGCGCGTCATCATTAGTGGATTGCCCTTCTTCGGGAAAGACCTGTCTCAAAAGTTAAGCACTGCATACCCTGAGAGCAGTTTTGTTTTTTTGAATACGTATTATTCAAAATGGGATCAACTTCGCTTTTTACTTTTTGTACCGTTTGCAGATCTTGTCATATCAATGAACGGAGTAACAGATAAAAGCGGCAGTTTAAATTGGGTGCTTTTCTGGAAAAAGAAATTGCTCATGCAGTGGCAAGGAACAGATGCACTGCTTGCCATGGACCGATTTAAGAATGGCACTCTGGAAAAAAAATATATTGATTATGCCACGCATTTCGCAGATTCTGATTGGTTGGAAGACGAATTAAAAAGCGTTGGCCTGAGTCCTGTTCGACAAACTTTCAAATGCATAGAGTCCATTGACCGTATTGAACAATACCAGCAAATCAAAGCCATGACGTACATTGCTGAGAACCGTCAAGATTTTTACGGATTTACATACTTGGTGCACCTTGCCCAACATTTTCCGAATATTGCATTCACTGTATGTGGAATGGAAAAACCAGAACAGGCAGTACCAGAAAACATTCGCTTTTTGGGTTGGGTCAACCGCAGTATTTTCATTCAAGAACTTCGTGAGCACCCCATTTTTCTCCGTTTAACAGCGCATGACGGATATCCCGTTTCAGTTATTGAAGCTATGAGCACAGGTGCAGAAATTTTAATGACATTGCCTGATGAACATGTGCTGTTGTGTAAAACGAAAGACGATGCGGTTCGTCAATTTCAAATTGCTATACAGAGAATTGAGGATAGAAATTTAGCTCCCCGCCATGAAATAGCCGAAAAAACAAACGAAATTTACAGCTCAGAAAATATCCTAACTTCATACTACAACAAAATTAAAAACCTTGTTCAGTCGTAAGCGAATAGCCCTCATTACCACATGGTACCCACCCATTTCAAGTGTGGCCACTTTGCGCATGGAGGCGTTTGCTACTTACTTAAATGAAGATTTCGATGTAGTTGTTTATACACTCGGAGATACAATTTCACTTGCCGATCTGAACGATATCATTCAAGTGAATCGTTTTCCTTCTCACATTCTTTTATCGAAACTGAAGAGCAGTACAAATGATTCTAAACTTGCGCATCAGATAAAAACCGCGTTGAGAATTATTGTTGGAAAGGTCATTCGAAAGCCTCTAAAGCAGTGGGTGAATAAGGCCTTAAATAAACTAGTGACTGATCACGCAGAGAGACCATTTGATTGCATCATCTCTTCATTTGCACCGCAAGAAGCACATGAAGTGGCCATTCAATTTAAAAATGCATTTGCTAATATTCCTTGGATTGCAGACATGCGCGATGAGATGTCGGGAAATGCGCTTGCAACACCGAGTGCACGAGAAAAATTTGCAGCATTTGAAAAACAGTTGGAGCAACATGCCAACGCAATTACAACCGTAAGTTTACCTATTGTAAATTCGTTTGAAAGCAAGTGTTCGAAAGTTCCACGTATCATTGAAATACAAAACGGATACAACCACTCTATTCCAACTGTACACATTGAAAAGGGTGATACACTTCGACTTGGTTATTTTGGTACGTTTTACGGAAGTAGAAAACCCACCACACTTTTCCAAGCATGGGAGAATGCATTGCAAAAACATGAATACTTACCCATTGAACTTCATTTAGTAGGAGCGCATGCGAATTTCTCTATCCCTGAAAAGCTTCGCCCGTATGTGCATTTGCACTCAGGACTTCCCTATGAAAAGGCAATAGCAAAAATGCAAACCATGCATGCCAACATACTGATACACCCGAGAACAGAAATGAAAGGTTTCTACACTGTAAAATTGTATGATTATCTTTCTGTTTGTAGACCTGTACTCGGTTTGATCGACAAAGACGATGTGGCTGCACAATTAATACATTCCTTGCATGGGGGTTATGTTGCTGAATTCTCTTCAGTTGAAGAAATTGAAAATGAAATTTTACAACTGATTGAAGACTGGAAGAGCAACAACCTGCGAATTCCAAATCACGCGCAAGTTCAATTGTTGCATCGAAAAGAAGGTGTGAAGCAACTTAAACATCTCATTCTTGAACTTTGTGAAATATGAAAATTGTCATAGTTGGAGCGAAATCCATTCACAATAAGAATTTCCTGGATTCACTTCCAGAACAATGTGAAATACATTTTATTTCAGAAAGCGAAATTGATTACCCACAAGTTCGCACGCAGGGTGCATTTTCATTTCGTTCACTGAATCCCATTCAATGGATCATCAATTATCGAAAATTAAAACATTGGCTTCGAGATTTAAATCCCCACCTTGTTCATATTCACCAAATCAACAGACTCGCATATTTTGCAGCACTAGCAGCGAGTAAATTGGGTATTCCAATTGTTTCAACCTCTTGGGGAAGTGATGTTTTACTGATGCCGAAAAAAAACATTTTATTCAAATGCATAACCAAACGAACTTTAGAACGCAGCGCATGCATTACGGCTAACTCGAACCAAATGATTCAGGCTATGAAAGAAATTCACAGTCATGATTCAAAGTACCGCTGGCAACAATATGGCATTGCTGAAGTTCCTGAACTTCAACAAAAAGAAGACCTTGTTTTTTCGAATCGATTGCATGAAAAGTTGTATAACATTGAATTGATCATTCAATATTTTATTGAGTTTAAGCAAGCACATCCGACATGGAAATTAATAGTTGCAGGTAGCGGACAAGAAACAGAAAATTTGAGGCAATTGGTTAATCAGTGCAACGCACATGATTCCATTTCATTTGTGGGATGGCTGAGCCCAGAAGAGAATGCCATGTGTTATAGCAAGTCTAAAATTTACATATCCATTCCTCAAAGCGATGGCACGGCAATAAGCATGCTTGAAGCTCTAGCGCATGGGTGTTTGCCGGTGCTACCCAATTTACCTGTGACCAAAGAATGGATAGAGGATGGTAAAACAGGAATTATTCGAAAAGAAAATTCCAATCCATTATTTGAGGCCATTACCCTTCTTGATGAAGACTATGCAAGTGTTAATCGAGCGAAAATTAAAACACTGGCCATTCGAAAAGAATGCGGTGAAGCGTATTTCGAATTATATAAAAGTCTAATTCACGCATGAGCACTTTCAAAAAGGAAACCGTATGGTTTGTGAGCCAATATGCAGGTGCACCTAACATAGGCATGCAATACAGACAATATCAATTCGCAAAAGAATTGATAGCCAGGGGCCATGAGGTTGCCATTCTTAGTTCAACCTATTCCCATTTATTTCGAAAATTACCTCCGAACAACAATAAGTTCAATTTCGAAAATCGAGAAATGATTCACTACTGCTGGGTGCGCACACCTGCATATGCGAAAAGTATTTCCATTGGCAGATTTTGGAATATGCTTGTTTTTGCTTGGCGCTTGTTTTTTCTCCCCACACATGAATTGCCTCAACCCACTATCATTGTTGTTTCTTCACCATCTATGCTTCCCATTCAAGTTGCTTTGAAGTGGAGAAAGAAATTTCAAGCGAAAGTATTTTTTGAGGTTCGAGACATTTGGCCTTTAACGCTCATGGAACTCGGTGGACTATCGAAGTATCATCCGCTGGTGGCTTTTATGCGTTATTTCGAAAAGAAAGCCTATCGGAAAAGCGATAAAATTATATCTCTGCTGCCATGTGCAGAATCGCACTTTTTGAACGGTGGTATGCAACCCAATCGCTTTGTATACATTCCCAACGGAATAGATTCAAGCATTTCTGCGGGTGCAATTCAACCGAATGAACATTCGAAAAAATTGGTTATCGGTTATGGTGGATCTTTAGGAAAAGCCAATGCACTTGATTTCCTGCTTGATGCCGCCGAAGAATTGAAAGATCGGCAAAACATTGAATTTATTCTTATGGGTAAAGGCGATGATGAAATACATTTAAAAGAAAGAGCGAAAAAAATTAAAAATGTCACTGTATTACCTCCAGTTGAGAAAAAAGATTTTCTAGAAAAACTTGGAACATTTGATATCTGCTACTTGGGGCTTCGGGCAGACCCACTCTTTCGATTTGGAGTTTCTCCGAATAAACTATTCGACTACATGCAAGCAGCAAAACCAATTATTTACAATATTGATTCGGGTAACAAGCCTGTAGATGAAGCACAATGCGGAATTTCTGTTACGCCGGGAAATAAGGAAGAATTGATTACCGCAATTGAAACCTTAGCTCAGTTAACGAATGAAGATCGAATAGCCATGGGCCAACGCGGAAGAGCGTTTGTACTTGAACACCATACTTACCATTCGCTTGCTCAAAAATTAATTGAAAGTGCACAAAATTAATTTCACCTTAATTCTTTATCTGCTCATGAATTTACATTCATTCGCACAAACGGCAGTACAGTCGCTCAATTCAGACGTTGTCTATTGGGAATTTCACGAATTCAATTCAACAGAAATCATGTCTGCTCAAGTTCCGGGTAATGTGCATACTGACCTGATGAATAGCATGATTATTCCAGAGCCCTTGATTGGAACCAATGAACGCGAGGTGCAATGGGTTGAAAGCAAAACGTGGGTGTATGAATTGAATCATTTCGCCATTGACTCAGACATTCTCGAAAAAAAAGAAATCTATCTGCAACTTAACGGCATTGATACACACGCAGAAGTGATCTTGAACAATGTTGTTCTTGGAAAATGTAACAATGCATTTACACGATACCAATTCGATGTAAAAAAAATAATTCAACCTGAAAACAACCAACTCACCATTCGGTTTTTTCCTGTTGTTCCCATTGCACAAGAAATCCTTCGCAACCGCATACTGCCCCTACCTGGTGACAGCGTGCGTGCGGTAATTCGTAAACCACAGTATCATTTTGGGTGGGATTGGGGTCCAAGACTCGTTACGTGTGGAATTACCAAGGACATCAATTTGATTGGCAATAATGGCTTTGAAATTCAATCGAGCGCCATAGAGACCATGTCTGTTGAGAATGACACCATTCAAGTAAGACTGCATGTCTTTTACAACAACACGAGTGAAAAAGCGTGCAAGTTGAAATTGGCTTTTGAAGATGAGATTATTTTTTCTGATAGCATACCCTTGTTATTTGGAAAACAACATAAATTCTTCGACCTACAATTGCCTTCTGAAGTTCCACTATGGTGGCCAAATGAAAGTGGTGATCAAAATTTGATTCAGTTCCAATTGACTGTTGAAACGGATGATTCTTCCTATGAAAAAGAGATAAAAACGGGCATTCGAACGGTGAAATTGATTAACGAAAAAGACAATCAAGGCGAATCTTTTTACTTTCTAGTCAATGACAAACGTATTTTCATGAAAGGTGCCAATTACATACCCTTGGTAATGTTACCTGAAGTTCCAGATGAAACGAAGTATAGAGAATTGCTTCAAAAATGTAAAGATGCGCATTTCAATATGCTGCGAGTTTGGGGCGGCGGAATCTATGAGCATGATATCTTTTATGATTTATGCGATGAGATGGGGATACTCATATGGCAAGACTTCATGTTTGCATGCAGCATGTATCCGGGAAATTCAGACTTCCTAAACAACGTTAAACGCGAAGCAGAACAAAACATTGAACGAATTACCTATCACCCCTGCATTGCTCTTTGGTGCGGAAACAATGAGAACGCAGAGGGTTGGGAAAAATGGGGATGGAAAATTGGTTTACGTGAAAAAAGTGTTGCAGGTATACAAAGTGAGTATGATGCGCTTTTCGAGAAGCTACTTCCTGAAACGTTAAAAAAATACACCATCATGAGCTATTGGCCTTCGTCTCCCCGATTTGGAAGAGGCGATGCTGCATCGCAGCATGAAGGGGATTCGCATTATTGGGGACTTTGGCACGATGAAGAACCGTTTTCCGTTTTGGAAAAGAAAATACCGCGCTTCATGAGTGAATTTGGCATGCAAAGTTTCCCAAGTGAAGATGTATTGTATTTAATGAGCGGAGATCTCACCAAGCCGTTGAATGATGTTGGTTATTTGCAACATCAAAAACACAGCAGGGGTTTTACTTTAATGAAAACATATACCGAAAGATGGTATCCAAAGGCAAGTAAGAAATCATTGCTGGAATTTGGTCAGCTCACCCAACGCATGCAAGCAGAGGGCATGTGCAGGGGAATTGAATCGCAGCGTGCGAATGAGCGATGCGGAGGTACCTTGTACTGGCAGTTGAATGATGTTTGGCCTGCATTCTCATGGAGTAGCATTGATTATTTGGGAATTGAAAAACCTTTTTTCAATGCGCTAAAGACGAGTTATGCTCCTCAACTACTCACGTATATAAGACGAGCTGACGGAATTGAAATTGTTTGGATTGATGATCAATATGAATCAGAATACATCATTGATGTTGACATTAAAATTGAAGAATATCTTCCAACTGGAACAATCAACACCATGAATTCAAAAAACATTTCAAAATGGCAAATTGAAATCAACCAGCACCTTCAGACCATTTGTTTCATTCCTTGGAAAGAGTTACGAATGAATCACTCATTATTGGACTTGCGATTAACCTTAACCCATTATTACGGGGAGGGATTAACGCGTGAATTGGTCATTCGAAAAAATTAAAACGGCACATCGCCCCCACCACCTTGGTAGTTGTAGTCTTCGTCGTCTAATTCATTCATTTTCGACGAAACAGTAATGGTTGTTGGTCCGCTTTGCATAAAATCTTGATTTGAAAAAATGCCTCTACTTGCGGGCTGCTGGGCAAATGGATTATCGAAATTGTATCCCTCTGGATCAGCGAATTTGGCCAAATTGGAAAGGAAACGCAAGCGAATGGCATCGAGGCCTCCGTTCCTGTGCTTGGCAATGATAAGTTCTGCCATACCCTGAGCGGGGGAGCGTTCATTGTCATTGAACTCTGTGAATCCGTAGTATTCCGGACGATAAATAAAACCAACGATGTCTGCATCTTGCTCAATAGCTCCCGATTCACGGAGGTCTGAAAGCATGGGGCGTTTATCACCGCCTCTGGTCTCTACAGATCTTGAGAGCTGGGATAGAGCAATTACGGGGATATCCAATTCCTTTGCAATTTGTTTTATGCTTCGCGAAATGGTACTAATTTCTTGTTCGCGATTACCGCCCTTGGAGTCTCCGGCAGACATCAGCTGCAAGTAATCTATGATTACGAGTTCAATACCCGCGCTGGACTTCAAACGGCGGCATTTTGCTCTTAATTCGAACACGGATAAAGCGGGAGTGTCATCAATGAAAATGGGCGCCTCTGATAATTTGGTGATTTTCTGTGTTAACTGATGTACTTCGTGCGATTCCAATTGCCCTTTTCTTAATTTCTCTGAATTGATTTCAGATTCACTAGCCATGAGACGTTGTACCAACTGCACACCACTCATTTCTAGAGAGAACACAGCTACTGGCTTTTGAAAATCCACGGCAATGTTTCGAGCCATGGATAAGACGAAGGCCGTTTTCCCCATACCAGGTCTTGCTGCCAATACAATCATATCTGAGCGTTGCCATCCTCCGGTTAATTTATCTAAACCTGGGAATCCTGTAGGGACTCCGCTGACACCTGATTTATTTTGTCTTGCTTGCTCAATAGCGTCCATGGCTGCTTTAACAAGATTGTTCATCTTGTCTGAGTTTTTTCGAATGTTCCCCTCTGCTACTTGGAATATATTTCCTTCTGCGCGATCTAGTAAATCAAAAGTGTCTGTAGTTTCTTCATATGCGTCGTGAATAATATCACTCGACACTCGTATAAGTTCTCTCTGAATAAATTTCTGAGAGATGATGCGGGCGTGGGTTTCCACATTGGCCACGGAGGTGACCCTGTTTGTTAATCGGGCCAAATAGAGTGGGCCTCCGACGTATTCGAGTTGACCTGCCTTTTTTAAATTTTGGGTAATGGTTAGAATATCCGTTACCTCTCCTTTACCGAACATTTCCCGAATGGTATTGAAAATAATTCCGTTGGCTTCTTTGTAAAAAGATTCAGGCTTTAGAATATCGATTGCTGCGGTTATGGCATCGCTTTGCAACAGCATGGCACCAAGCACAGCTTCTTCGAGATCTAGGGCTTGTGGTGGCAGTTTACCGGCCTCAATGGATGCAAATTGTTGCGCGGTTGTGGCTCTATCTTTTCGTGTAATACGAGTATTTCTTTCGGCGGGCATAGGTTCAAATATCAGTTTCAAAAATGGGAGAAGCGGAATACAAAAATACGTTTGTGCATAAGTATTGTGGGTAGAAACTTCTGCACATACCGATTGAAGAAAAGTTGTGAATAACTTGAATTGCTTTTCAATCAATACGCTTTTCGGAACAAATAGAGCTCCTTAGATTACTTGCAAAGCAGACAAAGAGCACAAATTTCGATACTCACAAACAGCGAAAAAAGCATTATAATTAAATTCCCGACTCTCTGTTTGTTAACAATACGATTTTTAACTAAATTCACTTTCAATTTGAATAACTTTCGAAATGGAGAGTTCAAAATTAGTCTGGGAAGAAGATTTAGAAATTTCTTCCTCGAGATACCATAGGTACGGCGCTTGGATAGCGGTTATTTTTGACCCTGTGTTTGGAATTACGGACTATTTCAACATCCCACAGGCCTTCAATCAAATCATGTCGCTGCGCTTAAGCATTTCAATCATAAGTGCACTCTCTTTGTTGGCTCATAAGCACAAATTCATTAATTCTAAAACACTTATTTTCATACCCTTTCTGCTTATTTCTTTGCAAAATGCTTTCACATACAGTGCTATCAATGCAGACGATTTAACAGGGCATTCACTCAATTACCTCGCCTTATTCATAGGCGGAGGTATGTTTGTCATGTGGAGTTGGCATTACTCATTAGCCATCATAATTATTTCAATTACTGCAACGGGCTATTTTTTTCAAATGAACCATCAATTGAATACACAAGAGGCTCTTATAAATGGTGGACTACTGCTTATTGTTGTGGCTATTTTTATGTTCGTGCTCATTGAGACACGCTACAGACTAACCATTTCGAATATTAAATTCAAAATAGCCTTGATTGAGGCCAAAGATGCGTTGGCTGGTGAAAAGGCCCAATCAGATAAATTGCTTCGCAATATTTTGCCCGATGAGATAGCTGATGAACTTAAATTGACAGGGAAGGCCAGTGCGAAACACTATCAAAAAGTCACTGTTCTATTTACAGATTTCAAAGGATTTACTGTAAGTAGCGCAAGCAAGACGCCTGAGGAAGTGATTGAAGAATTGAATAGATTTTTCTCAGCTTTTGACGCAATTATAGAAAAATACAACCTTGAAAAAATCAAAACCATTGGAGATGCATATATGTGCGCGGGGGGATTACCGATAGCGAATGACTCCAACCCTGCAGATGCGGTGCGCGCTGCTCTTGCAATGCAAGAATACATGACAGCTTACAAAAACGAGTGCATTGCCAAAGGTGAAACTTTCTATGAGTGCAGGCTTGGCATCAACACTGGAGAAGTCGTAGCCGGAGTTGTTGGCACTAAAAAGTTCGCATATGACATCTGGGGTGATACCGTAAACACTGCTAGTAGAGCAGAAAGCACTGGCGCGGTAGGATTCGTAAATATTACCGAAACAACCTACGAGTTGGTTAAGGACATCTTCACTTGCGAATATCGCGGCAACATTGAAGTGAAAGGCAAAGGACTCATGAAAATGTATTTTGTTTTAGGCGAAAAGCAATACCATGTGTAAAATTGAAGTAATCAAATTGAACCTGGATCTTCAAGAACATTGGCCCTCGAATTCTCGAGATGAAATCATTCAAATTTTGGATAAAAAGAAATAACACAAAAAAGCCCTCTTTCGAGGGCTTTTTAATTACTTAATTCCAAATATCTTTTTGAAATTCTTCGAGGTCTCTGCCGTCTCTTCCCATGGGAACAGATTCACCTTCATGGTTTTTGGCTTCTGACCATTCGGCATCTTAAAAGTCTTCGTTACTGTCTTCGGAGTTCTTCCCATGTGACCATAACTCGCTGTTTCCTTGTACATGGGTGTGCGTAAATTGAAACGTGTCTCAATTTCATATGGAGTTAACCCAACATGCTTTGAAATTAATGCCGCAATTTCACCATCTGTTTTCTTCACTTTAGCTGAGCCATAGGTATTCACATAAAGTCCAACAGGCTTAGCAACACCAATGGCATATGCCACTTGTACTAAAACCTCGTCGCAAACTCCGGACGCCACCAAATTCTTAGCAATGTGACGCATGGCGTACGCTGCACTGCGATCTACTTTGCTTGGATCCTTTCCACTGAATGCTCCACCGCCGTGAGCTCCCTTCCCGCCGTATGTATCTACAATAATTTTTCTTCCCGTTAAGCCAGTGTCGCCGTGTGGACCACCTATTACAAATTTTCCAGTTGGGTTCACATGCAATTCAAACTTCCCGTTAAATAATTTCTGAATGCGCTTGGGTTGCTTTTTAATGACACGCGGTAATAAAATGGTGCGAACATCTTCCTTAATCTTCGCCAACATCTTCGCTTCCTTATCGAAATCATCATGCTGTGTGCTCACTACAATTGCCGAAATACCCATCGGTTTATGATCGTCTGAATACTGGATGGTTACTTGGCTTTTTGCATCTGGACGCAAATATTTCATTTGCTTTCCTTCTCTGCGAATTGCAGACAATTCGCGCAACAACGAATGCGCCAACTCCAATGGAAGCGGCATGTAATTGTCGGTCTCGTTGGTGGCATATCCGAACATCATTCCTTGGTCACCAGCACCTTGATCTTTTTTGTTCTTCTTGTCAACTCCTTGGTTAATATCAGCAGACTGTTCGTGAATAGCCGACAAAATTCCACATGACTTCGCTTCAAACATATACTCACTTTTCGTGTATCCAATTTCTGATATGGTTTCACGAATAATATCTTGCAAGTCAACATAAGCTTTTGATTTCACCTCTCCAGCAACCACCACTTGCCCTGTGGTAACCAACGTTTCACAAGCTACCTTCGACTCTGAATCTTGCGCTAAAAATGCGTCAATTAACGCGTCTGAAATTTGATCGGCAACTTTATCTGGGTGGCCTTCTGATACCGATTCTGATGTAAAAAAATATGACATACTTTACGTGTACTTTGAATTAATTACTATTTAATGATTCTGACCATTTGGTCCTGGTCGGTGGAACGAAATCTGCATCTGCCGGTTTATTGGCATCAAATCCGAATAATTTGTTATCCTTGATAATGGAGTCAACATAAGTAGGCACCATACCTTCCCAACCGGTGTGTCCATGCTGAATCATATCTATCACATCTTTCGAATAAATGGACAAAATTTCCGGGTTGAAATCTTTGATGTCTACAATGCGTTTGTTGTCTACTAAATAATCAAACAACGGTTTAAGTCTTGGATGCACCGGACAGTTCTCGGTTGTATATAAAATCTCATTTTCCTGATCAAACCACGGATACAAATAAATTTTAATATCTCGAGAGAATAAAATTCCAAATGCAGCTAGAATTCCACCGTTCAAATTGCGATAGTATTTCTCATCGAATAATTCAACCAACATGTTTGTACCCATGATGATACCCATGCGTTCTGTCGTGTATTTCGAAAAATAATCTGCTAATGCGTAATATTTGGAATAATTTGAAATCAGTACGGTTTGGCCCAACGAACAAAGTAACTCGGCGCGATCCAAAAAATCTTGCTCATCTATCTCACCTTCGCTTCTCAAATTGTTCAGGGTAATTTCAAACAAGACTTGAACTTTATCTTCTTCTACTTTAATATCGGACTCGAATATTTTAAGTCCTTTGGTAATCATGTCTATGTTCACCTTCGTAACCGGACGAAATGAACCTCTGAGTGCCAAGATGTGCTTTTTGTACAAAACATCAGCCGCTTGTAAATTTTGCCCGTCTGGTGAGAAAATTACTGCTTCCGTCATTCCATTTTTAACCAGTTGCAAAGACATTAATCTGTTATCAACTTCTGCAAAATCTGGTCCTTCAAACTGAATGGTATCAATTTCAACTTGGTCGCGATTCAAGTTGTCATAGAGTGATTGTAATAAATCTTTGGGACGTTGGTGGTAGTAAAAGCATCCATAAAGTAGATTAACACCTAAGGTTCCAACTGTAGCTTGTTGAAGCAATGCATCACTCTCATGAAGGCGTGCATGAAGAATAACAACATTTGGTTCCCTGTCAGCTGCCGTTTGAAACTTCACGCCCATCCAACCGTGTCCTTGAATGGTTTTCTGAAAATTAATGGTTGCAAATGTATTTGCGAAAGAGAAAAATTCTTTTGTAGCGTGATCTTCCCTGTTCAATCGTTCCTCCATGAGCTTATACTCATGGTTTAACATGTTATCTAAACGAGGCTTACACACATACCTTCCCTTTTCCTGCTTGCCATAAATGGCATCGCTAAAATCTTTATCGTACGCACTCATTGCTTTGGCAATGGTACCGCTGGCTCCACCCGCTCGAAAGAAATGACGAACAACCTCCTGGCCCGCCCCAATTTCGGCGAAAGTTCCATAGATGTCTTTGTTCAAATTAATTCTCAACGCTTTTTGCGCCGGAGACAATATGACTCTTTCTAATTCCACCTTGCAAATGTTTATGTAAAATTACGGATAGCCTTCTAAATTATTGTAGCACGAAGCACTATTTCTTTTTCTTAATTTCTTTTACAGCTTGCTCTAAATGCTCCATTGCCGCTAAGGTCGCCGGACAGCGATGCAAATTCGAAGCATACAATTCAGTTTGATCGTAAAAATCAGAGCGATACAAATGAGGAAATGTAGCACAGTCATGCGGTCTACGTTCATATACACCACAAAGTCCCTTTTCTAAATCGAAAAATTGACACGGCGTTGAATTGTTACAAATATCTCCAGTCTCTTCATCAACCATGAGCCATTTTTCAAAAAACTCATTGTAGGTCATGCCTAAATGCGAAGCGAGTCTATTTACTTCTGCCTTCTTCCAAGTTGGAGTCATGGTCTTGCAGCAATTTCCGCAAGAAGTACAATCAATCAGTGCCCAAGCCACTTGCTCAGACTCTTTCATTACTTTTTTGCCGTAAGAAGGTTTTTCTTTTGTGAATTTTTTTAGGAAAGCCGACAATACCTTTTTCTTTTGGTACGCCCTTCTACGAGATTTATCAGCGAAGTCTGAGGAGTTCATGACACAAACATAAAACAAAAAAAAGAAGGCAAGCCCCTCATATCGCACCGCTACAACCGCCTACCTTTGCTGCCTTCCGGCCCTGGAGGATTTGGCAGGAGCTGGTCGTATGAGACTTGCCTTTGTGCAAATGTAAGAAATACAATTGGGAACACCATAACCTTTGCTATTTTTGTGAAAAGCTTTTACATGCCACAGTGTAGCCTTGTCATTCCTTTGTTTAACGAAGCTGAATCGTTACCAGAGCTTCACGCTTGGATAAAGCGCGTCTGTGAGTCAAATGCCATCACGTACGAAATTTTGTTTATTGATGATGGTTCGAAAGATCATTCATGGAAAGTGATTGAGTCTTTGAAAACAACTGATTCGAATGTTCGGGGATTCAAATTCGCCAGGAATTACGGAAAATCTGCCGCTTTACATGTTGGCTTTCAAAATGCAAGTGGCGAGGTTGTTATTACGCTTGATGCCGATTTACAGGACTCTCCGGAAGAAATTCCAGCCCTGATAGATATGATTCAAAATCGAGGTTATGATTTGGTAAGTGGATGGAAAAAAGAGCGATTCGACCCTATTACGAAGACTGTTCCAACCAAGCTTTTCAATTGGGCTACAAGGAAAATGACCGGCATTTCATTGCATGATTTCAACTGTGGATTGAAAGCTTATTCGCTGCAAGTTGTGAAATGCATTGAGGTCTATGGTGAAATGCATAGATATATTCCAGTTCTTGCTAAACGAGAAGGGTTCACAAACATTGGCGAAAAAATAGTTCAACATCAGGCAAGAAAATTTGGAACAACAAAATTTGGTGTCAATCGATTCATCAATGGTTTTCTCGATTTATTATCCATTACCTTCATGTCGAAATTCGGGAAACGTCCCATGCATTTTTTCGGAGCTTGGGGATTGGTTATGTTTCTTGCTGGACTCTCTTTGTTCATGTATCTCGGCGGAAATAAGCTGTGGGCCATGTACTCAGGTGAACACGCCAAGAATATTGCAAATCAAAGTTCTTTCTACATTGCCCTTACCTGCATGATTATTGGAACGCAACTCTTTTTAGCTGGATTTATTGGCGAGCTCATTTCTAGGAATAGTTCCAGCCGAAATGACTACACCATTGCGCAAAAAATTTAACGTGTTCCGAAAATAGATGATCCAACACGAATATGTGTTGATCCTTCCTCTACAGCTATTTTCCAATCACCGCTCATGCCCATG
>Ga0194116_10000780_pt1 | contig 52055 bp, 57 predicted proteins | sample TA2MahsurfametaG_4_FD_148617 | JGI IMG/M metagenome (GOLD analysis project Ga0194116, IMG submission 148617) | Freshwater microbial communities from Lake Tanganyika, Tanzania - TA2015008 Mahale S9 surface | ecosystem: Environmental > Aquatic > Freshwater > Lake | place: Tanzania: Lake... | reverse complement strand
TATTTTGTTTAAATGCATTAGTATTTCTAGGACCTTCCCAAGTTTTATTTATATTCGCATTAGCATCATAAGCAACACTAAATTTTTTTACAAGTTCTTTCAATAATTTAATAATATCTTCTTCTCTCAAATTTCCATTATTTCCACTAAGAACTTTCTTAAATTTTTCAAGTGTTCCAGCAAATATTTCTTTTAGTTCTTGGCTAGAATTTATATATTTTTCATAAATTTTTCCAAATTTTTCTAACCACAAAATATATTCTCTAACATTATCAACATTCATACTCGTATAATATATTATATAAAAATTTTGAATTACTCTTCTTCTTGATATTCTAGTTCCTCTTCCATAATAGGAACTAAACTAGTTCCAGCAGCAGATTGTATTTTATTTAAATCTACAACTTTATCCATAATTCCAAGGATTTCTTTATCGTGAGTAATAACAATTACAGTTCTGCCTCTACAAAATTCATCAATTAATTTAATTGTATTTTTACGAGAATTACTATCTAATCCAGCGAGTGGTTCATCAAATACAATAACATCAGATTTTTTCAAAATACCACGGACATTCATAATAATTTTTTGCATACCTAAACTAACATTTTTTCCATTAACACCAACATCAGAATAAACGCCATTTTTCAAAGATTTAAAATTATGCATAAATCCATATTTTTCCAGCAATTCAATTGTTTTCTTATCATCATAATTGTTACCATATTTTATATTATTAAGAACAGAACCTTGGAATAATCCAGTTCTTTGATTAACATAGTTTATACTATTTCTTAAATCAACAGGATTTATTTTTTGAATAGGAATACCATTAATAAGAATATTTCCTTGTTGTACGGAATGTAATTTTAAAATAAGTTTTATAAGCGTAGTTTTTCCGGAACCACTAGTTCCAAGAAGAGCAGTTTTTTGTCCTTTTTTAATTTTCAAAGAAAAATCAGTAAAAACATTTATTTTAGTAGTTTCACCATCATCAATAATATTAATTTCACCATCATTATCCATATAAGCATAATTAATTCTATCAAAAATAATATCACCATTTAAGTCAGGTTTTTTAATATAATTTCTTTCATTTTCAACAAATATATTTTTAAGAAATGGCATAGAATTCTGTAAAATTCCCAGTCGTAATAATTCCGGCATTCCCATTGAACTAATATCAAGTAAATAACCTACAAAATACATACTAATTAAAGCAATAATAATAAATTTTTTGCCACTAATTTTATTTTTCTTATAATTCAAGAATGAAATACCTACTATCATTGCAAAAATAAAAACACTAAAAACAGATATTACAAGCATTATTGTGCTAAGCATATTCATTTGCTTACGATATGAAATTAAATATTCATCCAAATATTTTTGCAATTTCATTTCTTCACTTTTTTTCTGATTATTTAAATATATATTCATAAGATTTTCAAAACTATCATTAAAAGTATCAGTCATTTCAAGATAATATTTTTGTGTTTCATTACTTACTTTAATAATTTTTTTCCCATAATAATATGAAAATAAAAAGTATGCTATAACACTAATTAAACACACTAATCCCATTTTCCAATCTACAAAAAAAAGATAACCACATACAACAATAACAGTCATTATTAATGGTATAAAAGCATCTAATGTATAATATATAAATTCTTTAAGTTCATTGGAAAGTTCAAAAATTCTTGAAATATTTTTGGTTATTTTTAAATCTTTGTAGTCGGTTTCATTATTTTCTATGACTTTTACGAACATTTTTTTACGTATATAAACCAAATATTTGGATATTATTTTACCTAGGATTATATTTTTAACATAAAAAAATGCTTGGATAGCAATCCATAAACCAATAATAAATAAAATAATTTTACCGATTCTTCTTAATGTTTTTGAATTTTTATTTTGACCAATTGCTGATGATAAATTACCATATAATGTTGGAATAAAAATAGTTTCTACGGGAAATGTAAGTAGAGTAATAGAAATAAATATTATAAAAATAGCTATATTTTTTTTTAAAAAATGAGTAAATAACTCTTTATAAACCATTTAATTTAATCTAATGGGAGATATTAATTTAATCAATTATCTCCGATTTCCACCAGCATAAACATATCCATATAGATCACAGATCTCACGGGCAATATCATACTCATTGCGTGGAACTTTTTGAATTCGGTTTCGAAGCAAAGCAGTTAGAAGTTCGCATTTGAATTTGCGATATTGTAGCTGTTCCTCTTCCGTATTCATTTCGTGCTCATCGAAGAGAGCACTGGTCAATGGGTTGCAGTCATTGACACCGTTGTTCCCAATATCAATAAAGAGGACACTGTCTTTAGGAATAGGCTCACCAGCACATGGTAGCCCATTCTCTCCTAAAATAGGAGTTGGGGTTCCAGCACGAGCAATACCCATATTAGACAAATTGGCATCTGTAATGATGCTGAAAGATGATTTCATGATTGAATCATGCATTAAAGCATTAATTTCATCAATATTCTCAGTATTGATCCGGTCAGTTTTATCCAACGGGTCACAAATTGGTGAGAACAAGTAGCATTTGTCTCCATTGGGGCTACTCATAGCAAAACCTGGAACACATCCAGGTTTCCCAAAGTTTGCATTTTCACGTAGCAAGTCATTGGGACTACTACGACCTGAAACATTGATTTCCTTCATTGCAAAATTAGAAGGAGAGCCAGGAACTCTAACACTGAAAACAGTGCCAAAAGAACCGTCACCGATATCATCGATTCTTAAAATACAAGAATCATTCGTTAATGTAGGAAGACCCTTAATTGGACCTTTTGACTTTTTTTGCTTCATTGGAGCTTCTGGGCATATAAAAGGACGTGATTCAGATTCAGATATTTTTCGAACCTTCAATGGAGATTGTACTTCATCATCACTTCTAAATAAAGCACGCGGAGGTGTTTCAGGAAAACGTAGTATCTGGAAGTCACATGGGCTACCAAATGGGCTGCCACATGGGCTGCCACATGGGCTGCCAGGGGGAGTTATTAAAGACATACTAACAATAACCTCAATAAATTCAAAAAAATAACCTATCAATTTTTTTTTGAAATTAAAAAATAGTATGATCCATTCTAACCTAATGTAAAATATGAATCAAAAAATGAGAAATTAAACCGTTACATATAGAAAAAATAGTTAAAATACCAATAATGTAAGCCATTTCTTTCTTGGTTGGAAAAACTATTTTAATTTTTTTATGAATTTGATGACCATTTTTACCAATATTGAAGTGAAAAAGTGCTTCAATAAAGAAGAGAATAAATGTTGTGAATGTAATTATAATTATTTTTGTAATATGCATTCAAATCTACTTAAGATAAATACATATAATTTTTTTCATAATTTCGGACTCCACAATGCTATCTAATTCACGAAAATTATAATATTTCAAATCCATTACAGAACATTCCCTCCGAATTTTTACAATAAATTCAGGTTCGAAAAATTCTTCATTAAAATCAATGATAAGAAACATCAAACATTCATATAATATTTGAAAGCTATTTTCGCGAATAATTCTAGAATTCTTTATTAATTGGAATAGCCTCACAGTATTTTTGGTATTTTCTTCGATTCCACCACCAGTAAAAATAGTAGTTTTTCCTTCCAATTTATCTTTTCGAATATCCATTAAATCATCCATTAATTGAACAATTAAACTTAAATGAAATATTTTATATGCATCATCTTTATTTTTTTTGTAATCAATTGCATAAAAAAAGATATCTAATGCTTTTTTTGTTTTTAAACAACTATTTTTGAGAATATTAAATTCTTCTTCTCCATCACCCTTGCCTTCATTTTCATAAGAAAATTGGAATAATTTATAAAATCGCAAATATATTCCATTTTTCCTCTTTTCAGACATTTTCATTTCCTCGATATTTTTAATACATTCCATAATAGGACCATCACAATTCTTCTTCAAAAATTCCAATCTTTTCTCCCTATTTTCAAAACACCCCCCAATAAAAAAATTATAAATATCTTTTTTCCAAATATATCCTCTATCAGCCCCAAAATCTTCTTCTTTAGAATCAAAAAGATTATCTACAATTATCCACAATCGAATGATAATATCAAATAATTTAAAATTTTTAATTTTTCCAAAAATTAAAATAAAAAGACCACTAAATGCTGCATAATAATATTCTTTGAAATATTTTTTCGGTAAATTATATTTTTCTATAAATTTATGAAATTCCAGAAACCATATTGCAAAATGATTAAATAATTTATTACAATATTTAACATCTATACCAACATTTCCCATAACAATATTCATCATATTTCGAATAACAAATCCAATATGTTTATAATATTTTTCGGGTATATATTCTACTTTTTTCAATGTTCCAATAAAATATGAGCTAACATATTTAATAATTCGACTACCTTTTATTTCACTAATTTTTACTAAATCAATATTATCACCATTAATTTCTAAAAATTCATTAATCACTTGAGCTAGAATCATCTATTAAATAAATTATTATTTTAAGCTCCATAACACGAATATAAATCTATTATACACCTACAACCTTTCCAACCTTTTTAATTCCAGAAACTCCAGTTGAAATAATATTTTCTGGCAATTGAAATATTTTTTTTGCATATTTGAAGTATCCAGTAACAACCAAAAACAATCCAACTAAGCAGTCAAAAGACAATCGCACAGATTTCTCACGTTCATCATCAACATATAAAATGGTTGATCGTATAGAATTAGCAACAATATATGCAATTACTAAATATGCTAGAAATACCATTAAGGCTCCAAATTCAGGAGACATACAATGATTTGCTAAATAAAGAGTACTAACTATAGCTAAGATTACAAAAATAGCATAATTCCAGAATCTTTGATACATATAATTATAATTAATATTTTTTTTACATATTGATGACAGAATTTATAATTAATCCTTGAATATCATAGTATAATTCTTCACCCTTATTTTCACTTATTTTTTTGAATAATGGTTGTAGTAAAAAAATAAAATATGACCAATATTTACTATTTTGGATACATTCTTCTTTTTCCATAAAACTAAATTCATTTTTTTGATTCATTAACCATTGATAGACAAACCAATTTGGATAAAATTCCTTAAAACCATTTTTCCGATATATTTCAATAACTTTTTCAGGTATTTGATATTCCCATTCTTTTTTAACTTGATATGGTTTATTTTGAGGGATACATCCTATTAATGCCAGTATTATCTTTATATTTTGATTTGAATCTCCATTTGTTTCTTTAATAATTTCCCTAAGAATACTAGGTGCTAAAATAGATCCTAATCCAAATAGTAAATAAGATCTTTTATAGAATTCTTTATCTATATCACAATTTTCTTTCAAGTAAAGAACATGATTAACGCCATTATTTATCCAGTCAATACTTCTAAATTTTTCATAAGTATTTGAATCATAATGAAATACATCTCTTTTCGCATCTATTTCTATCTTAAATGGTAAAACAGAATAAGAGTTATTACCAGCTCCTTCCAAATAAAATGCCTTAAAACCCAGCCCCTTTCGCCCCGCTCTTCCTTTCATCTGTTTTCGATCCACTTCTCCAATTCCAGCCCCAACAATTACTGTCTTTGTTGGTGTATTAATTCCATAAGCACAATCCGCAGTTGTCATCAATAATACAATAATTCCACTATTGAATAGTCCTCTTATAAAAACTTGTAAATTAAAAGGCATATCACCACTTAATATTCCAATTCCATATAAAACCATTTGTGCAATCAAATGAGATTGAGAAAATTTCTTATTCCAAGACTTCAACATTTCCACATATTTTCCAAATTCTTCTGGTGATATACCACCATCTTTGCTCAAACATTTATAATCACTTACTGATACCATTTCAGAATGTAAAGACATCTGCAATTCATATTCCATTTTTTCCCTTCTCATGCGTAATTCTTTTCCATTTCCTTTCATTTTTGACAGTGAAGCAATCTGTTTCTCTAATACTTTCACATTAGACTTTTTTTCACGAACAATAATATCCGACTGTTTAGCATCCAATAATTTTATAATTTCACCAGTATAATAAATTGCTCCATAAAGACTTTTAAAAAAGAATAATGCTGGGAACATATCCTTCTTTTTACATTCTTCAATAATTAAAAAGGCATTCTTCGGTGTTAAATCTGCAACATTCAAATCATTATTTTGATATGATTTTAAAATACTGTCATCTCCTTTTTCAATTAAAAATTCAATCAAATACTTTTGCCATTTTCGAATATCACTCATAGTTAAACGACAAACAATTCCAGTAGATATTTCCTCTTCAGTATCTTCCACTTCTTCAGACTCTTCATCTTCTGCATCTTCTGCCGCTAAAAATTTAATTCGCTCTGGTTTTGTGCATCCATACTTACAAAAAAATGGGATTGGCGCTAAATATTCAGGGGTCCCCTCAGCTCCAAATTTTTTCATTATTTTGTTGAATAAAATAGTAACATCTCTTGCTGTCAGGGATATATCAACCTGACTAACTTCTTCTAAGCTACCTATATTACAAATTGGATTGATAGATATAAGACTAACTCCATCTTCTCTTATCTTGGGAATCATATCCTGCGCCACAATAAATTGTGTATTTTCTTTTATAGTAACCTTTTCCCGCTCATTTTTTATAATTCCTGCCAATTTTTCAATCATACTTTCAGATATTGTTGCAGATAGTAATAGCGTCTGTACATCTGACATTTCCCTCAAAACTATTTCCAATTCAATATTATCAACAATTGTATGTATTTCATCAATAACAAGTAAAGCATTTTCAGACATTCCAACTCCAATCAAGCCACTTTGAATTGCTCCCGAAGGTGTCACAACAATGGTTCGCTCATCTTGCTTCCTCTCGCTATCTTTGTCCAGAATAATACTCACCTTCCCTTCAATAAATCGGTTTAAAATCGCACTTATTTCCAGAGCCAATACATTATTTGGCACTACATATACCAATACAGATTTCGGCTCATTCATCAAAAATGCAATAATATAGCCCAATGCAATCATTGTCTTCCCAGAAGAGGTAGGTGCCGATACAATAACATTCGCTCTCTTTCTTAGCGCCATGAACATATTTTTCTGCCACTCCAACATCATAAATGGCATAATAGAGTCAGCTATTGGAGCAATAGGAATTCCACCACATAATTGCTGAAACAGCCCAACATTCACAATTTCCTTTTCAACATTAAATTCCCCCAATTTTTCACTCATAATTGCGCCATTATCTGACCGCCAACCTAAAAAGAAATCCACCATTTTTCTTGCAACTTTTTCTTCTTTTATTTTCTTTCCTCCTCCAGAAAACACGCCATTATCAAGCGCCTCTTTCAACAATAGGCAACCTTCAATGCAGGTTTTTAAATGGTCTTCACACCATCCCTCAAATTTCTTCTTCATTTCATCGGATCGTGTAAAATTTTTGAATTCCCCAGCTGCTTTTTCAACAGCTACAAATATTTTATCAATAAATTCAATAATTTTTTTTGCCCGAATAAGAGGATTATTCGTGCTGTTTAATATATTTGCAATAGATATAACATTAATTTCATCACCTGAATCGTCAGATGAAATATTTTTATTAATTTCCTCACCACGATATAATTGATTAAATAAATGTATTGCAGCTGGACTCAAAGTAGAAACGCAATTGGATAATTGTGAGATAATTGTATGAAAATTAGATAATTTTGGCATTTTAATAGTTTATAATCTATTACTTAATAGGTAATATAACTTTTAAATGGGATAGGTACTACAGTTTAAGACTAAACTGCAGTATCCATCTCATCAATCCGCAAAAATTGCACAAACAATCCAGCAAATATACCCAGATATATTGGATAAGCATAATAAGCCACAATCCATGAATAAGTAATAAATTTTTCATAAATAATAAATTCAATTGACACCCACATTATAAGCCCAGTCATTATCCCGGTTACAATCAAAAAAAATATTTTTACTTCAATATTATTAATTTCATATATCCGCATAATTGGCGTTATAAATGAAAGACAAGCAGTCAAGCCACCCAAAGTAAATGAAACACGATTACGAAAATATGATAATATAATAAACCAAGCAATTTGAAAAACCAATGTAAATACAACAAAAGAAATTTTTGACCATTGTGCATCAGCGTTCTCTTTTGAATATGTTTTTTTAAATATACACCAACACCACGCAATAAAATATGCTACTACTATCCCAAAAAATACCCCAAATATTTCCTTCTTATTCTCACCAGTATTTCCGGTTAGATCGGATGGAATTACATAATAGATTCCACATTCTACGCCAATAATACCAATAATTAAAAATAATAGTAGTATCTTCATTTACATATCTCACAACAACCTAGCTATTTTTTTTATCATTTTTTTAATTTTATCTTCTGAAAAAAATGATAAAAAATATAATAAATTATTCCTCTTCTAATAAAAAATGACACAAGAACAAGAAGAAAGAGAATTCGAGTTTATTTACACGTGTGAAATCAATCAAAAGATAAAACAAGGTGATAACCTTGAGGTTTCCTATTCACCACAATCTCAGAAATATTTTCTACTTGATCCGGAAGAATATGAACGATGGTTTCCAACTTACACAGGCATTGTTATTTCATCTACTCATACAATAGTAGATGAAATAATACTTCAAAATCCAAAAACAAAAGAAACCTATGCATGTGAAAACAAATCGGGGGATGAATCAATGATTCTTATTAAGCGTTTTGTTTGATTAACCAGCTGCTCCCAATCCAATTAAATTGTCAGATTCAACTTTAATCATATATGGATCATTAAATTCACCAAATCTATCATAACAAGTAGAAAAACAACTAGGATCATCCCTACAATTTCCAGTAGTATATATACATTCCATATTTTGCCCAGTTTTCAAATCCCGCCCACAATTATAACCATTCCGATTCAATAATCCACAGTCTTCATCACCCATTTTATCCCAACAATAAGAGTTATAATTTCCACTTGCAAAATCATTATTATTAATAGCAGGCTTACAATATCCTGGATTAGGAACTTCATAATCACTAAATTTCACGGTAAATGATTCAAGTTCTGCTAGAGCCCTATTTTTTTCATATGTATCTCTTTTAACAATAAAAAAACTTAATATAACAATAAAGATAAATAATAAAAAACAAGCTAATAATGTATGCATTATAAATAATAAGATTATAAATTACATTTTTTACAAGGCGCACCTTTATAAAATTTACATGGATAAGTCTCACCAGTATCCCGATTCACCCCACAAACCTGCTTAATATCCTGTAATTTGCAGCAATCACCATATGACATATTTCCATTCCCAACACATTTAACAGCTACATTATCAAAATCAGAGAATTGTGAGAAATCTGGTCCGCAATATCCGCCAACCATATCTGGGTTATATTCAGCATTTTTCCATTTTCCAAGTGTAAATAGTTCAAATTTTTGTCCATTCCAGGGAATCAAGAATAATGCAAATAAAAATAGAATAAATATTACAAATGTTAATCCAGTGGAATCCAAAGAACCCATATAAATATGAAGAAGAAATTATTATTTAAAGAATAATAATTTACATAATTATAAAAATGTCTTCACAAATTAAAGTAATAACTTATAATTTACTTTCTGCAAAATTGTGTAATGAATCAAACTTTTTGAATTATAAAAATTCAGAAGATTTGGATGCTACAACAAGAAAAATAAGAACAATGACTCTCCTAGAAAAATTTATCAAATTTTCAAATAATCCTCAACCAATTATTTGCCTGCAAGAAATTTCCACAGATTGGAAAGGAGAACTTGAATTATTATTCATGAAATACAACTATTTATTTTTCAATATATCCTATGGAATCCTTGGTGTTGGAATTGCTATTCCTAACCAATCCATTATAGTCACTAATATTGAATATATCCACATTGGTGAATTGATTAAGACAAATACTTCTAGGCGAATTTGGAATATAGAAGAGGAATACAGAGAAGTCGAACGAGACCGCAAAATAAGAGAAGATAACCTGACTTTTCTGGAAAAAGTCAGCCTTATTGTGAAAGATATGACTGCACTAATACCAGAATATATCCGCGTAATTGAGGAAACAATTGATAAAGCAAAAATGAGAAAAAATTGTGCAATTCGTTTAACACTCAAACTCAAAACCGATGAAAAGGAGTTCATCATTTATAATTATCATATGCCTTGTGAATTCAAAACTCCGATTATCCAATTTCTTCACCTTAGTGTTTTCAAAAGGCTGATCTTAAAACATCACCAAATACCAACGATATTCGCGGGTGATTTTAATATTACACCATCTTCCGATGAATATAATTTTTTCACTGGAAACCCCGTTCCAGAATTAAAAACAGTATATTTGCCAAAAGAAGACCAAGAGGATATTTCTTTCCAGTCTTTCAAAATGACTACAACTCCACAAATTCCACCATTTACTTGCCATAGTGAGACAAAATTTGGTGGATATTTCAAGGATACACTTGATTATATTTTTGTATCAAATGCGAATATAAAACTTTCTGGGCAATTACTGGAAACAGATGAAAAAATGCCAAATTCAGTATGCCCGAGTGATCATCTACCAATTTATGCAGACATCTATTTTTAGACATATAGATTTGAATTTCCAGTATCTTTCTTATTTATAAATAAATCGTGCATTTCGCGGAATTTTTTGCTCATGCCACTACAAAATATTTCATTAATTTTCTTATTCCGATTTTCAAATAAGAATTTTTGCGCCAAAGCCCGGCTAGGATTTAAATAGGCAATTTCATCATAAAAATTGCCCGCCATCTTAACCTCTTCTCCTCCACCATCACCCTCACCCCCGTGATACTTCACCATAAATTCCGCCATTTCTTCAAAACATTTTTTATCCGCATTTTTAAATTCAATGAGCATATCAAGGCGTCCTGGTCGTTTAAATACATCAGTTAATAAATCAAAATGATTTGTACTCATGATACAAATGATTCTATTTTTCCTAGCCAAACCATCCAAACTGTTTAAAATGGTACTCATGGTAATATTTTTTCCACCTCCGCCTCCTCCTCCTCCAGACTGAAATAAAACATCAATATCCTCCATAACTAGTAATGAATCCTTACGTAGCCCACTGATTAATTTTTTAAATATTTCATCCGTGACATTCACTGAAAATGAAATTAAAAATATAGTCAAATTGTATTTTCCAGCGATGGCATTTATGAAACTAGTTTTTCCATTTCCAGGTGGTCCATGAAATAGATAATTCCTCTTATAGGGATGCCCAAAATAAAGATAATCCCGCTCACTAGCAAAAAAATTGTCTAAATCCGTCAATATTTCATTTTTCCCACTAATAAATACAGTATCTATTTCTCTTTTAGGATTTTTAAATAAGAAATCCCAAAATCCTTTTTGATTAACGCCATATACTTGAATATAATTATGTTCCTTGGTGTTCGCGTGATTATACACTTCCTCTAGAAATTTCCGTACTTCCAAATCCTCACCATAAATATATATCCATCGATGTGGCATCAAATTATGTCCTACTACAAATATTTTCTCAGTAACTTTAATTTCAACAATAACTTCTCCTATAGTCCAACGTCCTTCTCCCAAACTGTATGCAATTTCACTTCCCTTTATCGGATAAGACTCACCCGCAATGTCCTGTAAGTCACAAATACGCTTAATAACTCGTTCTTTGCCATCAGTCTGTATCACTTTCCAGTCATCTAGACTTCTCTTTACGGGAAAGGTATCCGTCAATATAAGCTTCAAACTGGCATAATTAATAATTTCTTCTTGAATAGCTGGATCTTCAATTACTATACATTGCGACATTTTTGCATATATTTTTCTTATAAAAAATACTTTAAATCGCATATTTGTAAATTTTTTTTTATAATTTAAGAATATGAGTTCCGAGAGTCAATTGGTAGTTCCCAAGAAACAATTGTCATTAGAGCTATCAAAAACAATAGATATGTCTAATGACGCAGTTTATTCAGCAGGGAAACATGTTAAAAAATATAAGAAACGTATAAATGAGACGATTGATAAAATGGAGGATATTTTAGAAAAAGAGACTGAGACAGAGAGGAAAGAAGTAGAACGTGCCCTACAAAAATTACAGACAAAAGTTGCAGAAGTAAAAGAAAAGAAGTCTTATAAGACATTCGAGCATGATTTACACGCCTTAGAATCTAAACTTAACATAACAATGGAGAAGGTATTCGAACAATATTCGCGATGTGTGCGAAAGATATGTGAATGTTACCCAGATCCAAAGATACGTGCTCAACAATTGAATGAATTTCATGAGGTTTTAGGGGATGCATTTTTGACAAAAGATGAGAGAAAGATTATTTCACTTATAAAATCGAGGATTAGTCAAATGCCAGTAACTGGACAGAAAATGTTGGAAATCTAATTAGCGATGATTGGAGGAGGTATAATTTCTCCAAATTTGAAATCCATTTTCTTCAAAACAGCATTTATTATTCGCCGCTCATGTTGGAGTTTAATTATTCTTTTATTTTTGTCTTCCCAGTCATTAAATGGGCTTCGTTCCAAAATATCGTCAATTACTTCTCTTAATTTACGGAGTGTTTCATCTTTTAATACAATACCACTTCGAATGCGATGCATAGCAATTCCAATAATAAAGTCCAAGTCATTCCAATTTATGACATCAGAAAGATATCCTTTGATATCATATTCAATCATTTTTGGACTATTTTCACCAACATAATCCCATACTTCATCATAACAATAGCTATCATAGCCCCATCGATATTTATTGATCATTTTCTTTAGATTATCTATAGAAAATGAAATAAAAATTCATTTTTTTATTCATATTCTCCATCAGAAGAATCAAAACAAACTCCAGAAAAACATTCTATATCCTCTTCATGTGGTATATGATCATATAATGACCAAGTTTCAATTTCATTTTTAATAAAATATGCCTCTATTTCATCAATATTCATTGTATGATTTTCTAATTTAGGATAATAATCAATTTCACTATCACCATTTTCATCATGCTTTAAAAATAATGCATAATTTGGCATACATATATCTCTTATTATTTTTTATGAAATTGAACAAAAAGAATCATGGCATCTAGAGCAATAACTTTTTTCATTATTTTCAAATTCACCAATTTCAACTGAATAATTACCGTTATTTTTTATTTTTACTTCATCTCTAAATCCCTCAATATTTCGAAATGAAGCCGTATTCATTTTGTAGTCTTCTAAAATAATTTCTGCCATTTTTTTATAGATTGCACCAATTATACCAGGTTTTTTACAATCAATTTCAATATAATATGCGTTATATTTTTTACATAATCCATTCATTTTCTCATAATTTACATTGTAACTATATTCAAATATATTGCCAACTATTATTATTGAACTATATGTTTTTCGATAATCTAAATATAAACGTATCCAGTTTTCTAATGAATTTATCGATTCAATATTATTTAGATTACAAACAATAAAAGCACCAATACAGCTGCTAAGATATGTTTTTAGGATATTTAAATAATTAATATTACCAGATGTATCCCAAATATGCATTTTAATCGTATTATTATTCCACATCACATTTTCTGTAATTAGATCTATACCAATTGTTGGCTCAGGTTTTTGAGAATATCCGGTTAATATTGTTGATTTTCCAACGCCACAATCTCCGATAATAATCGTTTTTAAGAAATAATCAAACATAATATATAAGATTTTTTCTATTTTTTTTTATAATTTATAATTTATGATTCATTTTGCTTTAGTTCAATTATCAAAAAAACATACAGAAATTTTTGGTACATTTATCGAAATAATATTATATTATAATTGGCAATTTACAATATATTATGATAAAGAGAATGACCCATATACCTTTCTTAATTATTATACGAAAATATTTGAGACTCCATTACATATAGTTTCAACAGCCCAACTCAAAGATAATTCTAATATACATGATTACTTTATTTTTATGACAAGTGCAGATTCACCAAATATTCCAGAATATTTTAAAACTACAGAAATGTCAAATCGATGCATTTATGTTAATCATCAAGCATCTTTTTCTCTTCCATTTATGAAAAAAAATATTCAGATGTCACCTATTATACAAATAAAAGATGAAACCAAGTTATTATCATGTATTGTACCATTTTACAGAATGTATAAGAAAGTACATTCAAATTATAATTCACTAAATTTGGCTATAATAGGGGCAATAAGACCACATCAAAAAGATAAGGATTTATCATTATTATTAGATTTATTGAAAATTCCAAATCTTAAATTGAATATTTATATATTTATGCGCAAGATGGACTGGAAAGTAATATCCAATCGTAATAAATTTTTAAGGGAACACCCCAATATTAAATTTTTTCCTGGATTATCTACTGAGAAAATGATAGAAAAATTAAAGGAAATAAAATTTATACTTCCTCTATCACAACAAGGCGGCTGGTTTTATTGGCAAAGATTAACTGGAACAATTCCTTTGGCAATTAATTTAAATATGCCTCTTATTTTGGATAAAAAATTAGCAAAAATATATAATTTGGAGGATTGTGGGCTATTATATGAAAATAAAATATCTGAAATAGTGGAATCAATTATTTCAATTTCAGAAGATAATTATTATAAATTAATTGAAAATATAGTAATTTACAAGAAGAAACAAGTGTCAAATAATCGAAAACAGTTTCTGAATTTGTGTATGGCAAAGTAAATATTTACTGCCAGTAAGTATCACCATCACCACGTACATTTTTGCGGTGATTATACTCATCATCACAATTAGAATCTTCTTCTTGAATAGGACCTCGGCTTCCAGCTCTTACTTTTACTGGTATAGTCAAAGTAGGAGACTTAGTAGGAGGAGGAGATGGTATTGATGCAATAGATTTTGCAATTTCAAGACTATTTTTTCCACTGTTCCAAAATCCTGTTTTTTGAACAGGACTAAATGAACTTACAAGAGATGGAAATTCATCTTTTGGCTCTTCAACAACAACCATTGTTGCTGTCTTATTTTTGGATTTTTTCGGCATAACAACCGTAAATTCTTCAGTTGCAACATTGGCTGCTTTTGAAGCAGCCAAAATTTCAGCAACTTTCGGTATAACCTTTGGTGCAACATTGGCAGCCTTTGAAGCAGCCAAAATTTCAGCAACTTTTGGTATAACCTTTGGTGCAACATTGGCAGCCTTTGAAGCAGCCAAAATTTCAGCAACTTTTGGTGGTACATTAACATCTTCAATTTCTGAAATTTTTGGTACAACTCCTTTTATTGCCTTTGGTGTTATTGGTTTAACGTAATTTTGAACAATAGGTTCTTCAGCTACTGGGGCAGCAGAAGATTCCACAGCCACAGGGGCAGCAGAAGATTCCACAGCAACTTCAGCAATAGGCTCAAGAATACGAGTTATTGCATCATTTTCACCAAGTAAAGAAAGTGCAGATTTAATTAAATCAAATGCACTTTTAAGTAGTTGAAGAGCTTGTACTTGTTTAGTTTCAGTCACAATTGGACTAGAACTTTGTATTTTTTCAATTTTAATTTCATGATCAATTTGTTCATGTGAAGAATTAGAATCTTCAATTTGTTCATGTGAAGAATTAGGATCTTCAATTTCTTCAATTTCATCAATTTCACTCTGTGATTCAATATTATCATTAAAATCTTGTTCAGATGATACTTCAGAAATATCAGTTGGAATTTGAGCATTAGCTCGGCGTTGTTCCCTATCAAGGGCTAAAAAATCGAAATCTGCTTTTAGCATTTTTGTTCTTATTGTTAATATACAGATTAATATTATGTAAATATTTTATCAATTTTTTCTACAATATTGTATGGAATATCTGAAAGATTTTCTGAATGAATCCCAACAAAATGCAATTTCTGATTATAAATATATTCCAGAGGATAAAATACGTGGTTACAAAATGAAAAATGGTGATTATATAAAATTTATGTTGAAGGAAAATTATAAATTTATTGAGGGTGGTATTATTATAAATATAACCCAATATCCTGTCATTATAATAAAATCATATCAATCTAATCAACAAAATTATTCAATAGATTTAACAAAAATTTATGTTTTTCATAAGAAAAATATGAAAAATCAGACTCGACGAGAGTATTTTGAAGAATATTTGAATAATTTTTCGAAAACTTCTTCAAAATAATAAAAATATTTATAAATATTATGATAACCTATATTTTATATGAAAATGGTAAATTAAAAATGAAAGAAAAAGAAGATAATAAAAATATTATGAAAAAAAAATGTCCTCCTACTGTCCTTATTACACCACCATGTCCTCCACAACTTCCTCCATCTTCTCTACCCATTCAACAACAACAAAAAAATCGTTCATTAGTAGAACCACCATTAACAGATTCACTTAAAAATACAAATATATTTACACAATCTAAGCCATCTAAGCCATATAAGCCATTGACTTCTTCCAAGAAAATAAAAGTGAATGATTTGCAATTAGATTTATTTTCACAATTATGTAAAATAATAAATATTAATAGTTCAAATCCTATTGGAAGTGAAATTCCATTTGAAAAACTACAAGATACGAATGTTATAAAAAAATTATATGATATTCAAGACAAATTAAAAGATGCATTTCCAAGTAGTAAACTAACTGCTTTACATATGAATGCATTGAAAAAACAATCTTTTCCTGGAGTTAATATTGTCCGCCAAATTTTTAAAGCTATGGGATATAAATTAAGACCAATTAATACATCACATGGATATGTTGGAAATAAAAAAATATTACAAAGAGTGTATCATATTGAAAAGCTATAATTATGTTGAATTATCATTATTTTCTATTTTTTTAATTATAACTTCAGATTCAGCCTGTACTTCTACAACCTTTTTTAATTTTTTTAATGGAGGTGATTTTTCAGCCTCTTTTTCAGCCTCTTTTTCAGCCTCTTTTTCAGGTACTTTTTCAGGTACTTTTTCAGGTACTTTTTCAGCCACTTTTTCAGGTACTTTTTCAGATACTTTTTCAGATACTTTTTCAGCCTCTTTTTCAGGTATTTCTATAGGTGATTCTTTTGGTCTTTTCCACATTAAAAATAAAAATCCTGCTAAATCCACAGTTACTAACATCACTAAATTTCTGGTATAATTTGGAATATCTACACCTGTAAAACGGACTGTTAAATACAATAATCCAAATATGAGTATTGTAATTAATATTGACAATATTTTTCGAAATCCTAAAGAGCCAATATTATATTTTGAGAATAAGTTAAATAATATATGACTAATCATTAGATTACCCATATATTTTATAAATTCGTATTTTCCTCGTTATTCTTTTTTAGAAAATGTACGACGTAAATTAATTTTTTCTTCAATTTCACGGCTTCCTAATAGAAATTCAGTAATTTCTTCACTTTTCTTCGTATTATTTAAATATGTAGATAATTTTCCCACTAAAAATTCTCTATTTATTGGCTTCTTATGCAAAGAAACTGAATATTTTAACTTTCCATTATTTGTATTACAGTCTTCAATGCTATGTTTTGACATAAAGTCAATAATTTCCGGTGTTATTGCTTTCTTTTGTTCATTTAATTCTTTTTCTGCTTTTTTTAATTCACGGATATTATCATCTATCGTCAGCCATTTATGAACTAATTTTTTGAATTCTTCAACTTCAAATTCAGGTAATTGAGCCATATATTTTAAAATATTTTTATTTTGATAAAAATATTTTTTCATGAAAAATTAGAAAATACTTTTTATAATTTTATTCCATAAAATGTAAATATAAATAAAAAAAAGCAAAATTCAAAATATAAAAAATTTCGCTACAAAAAATATTAGTATTTTTATATAAATCGATTATAATAACTAATAGTGTAAATATTTCAAAATATAATGATAACAAAAGTATTGAGTCACACTTTTTTAGATAACAATGTCGAATCATAAAAAATAATATTGCAATAAAAACTAAAAAGGCGAAAAAATAATGTATTTTATGTGATTCATTTATATAAATAAGACCATATAAACCAATCAGTAATATACAAATTATTATTTGAGAGCCAAAATCATTTCTTTGATATTCATATAATAATGTTCCAATTCCCATTAAAATCATAAAAAAAAGTATGTAATATTTACAATTATTATTACATATTATGTTAGATACACTATTATTAGAATTATAATTATAGAAAACAAATAAAATTGGCAATAAATAGCTAAATAACATGAAAGACAATAAAAAATTTAAATTCATATTATTTTCGCCCAATTTTTTCTTTATTCTTATCCTTATCTTTTTCCTTCTTCTCATTGAAAATATATCTATCCTCCCCACTCTCAACATATTTATAATATTTATTCTGACTAATTGATAAATGATCTGCTGTTATATCGGTCAATTTCTCTTTGATTATCGTCCCATCTTCATTACTATAATAAACTGACTTTATCCCATATAATTGCATATAATAAATACAAGTATTACAAGGCTTACTATTTACTAAATCTCCCATTTGATTCACACGTATAACAAACATTTCCAATTTTTTTCGCAAACAGCGATGCATTTTATTACTATTTAATCCCAAATTCTTTTGATTCTCGTAAAAGATATGATTTTTTTTTCCTACCCATCATCGTGTAATGTGAATCATTCATAAAACTCCGCAAACCATATGCATTATTCATATTAAAATAATTATTCAATACATGCATCTCTGCATGACAAGATAAAATCAATTTATTGGCATTACAACTTCGCAAATGATTATGTCCCAAACACATCATTTTTCCTCCACTCAATAACGTTGCAGAATGCTTGCTAACCATATTACTCAATTCACTTTGCGGAATCAATTGTTCCAAAATACGTTGAATTTTACTACTTGGGGTGTTCATTTTAATGTGCATAGTATATTTCTTTTAAGTCCAATATTTCATAAAAAATGAATATTTTTATTACTAATCCCATCTATACAAAAAATGGAAGAAATATTTGGAGTAACTCCTCTGGAAATAAAAAAATATGATGGTTCCAATTTTCCCCCATTAGTTAATGAAATTCTTCGAAAATTCAAAAATAAAGCATTTTTTGGGGGAAGTTCGCTGCTTCATGATGTTTTCTTCAAAGATGAACATTGGGCATCAAGAGTTGATTATGACATATGGTGCAAAGATGATATTTACCAAAATATATTAGCCATGATTGAAGAAAAAGGACTAGTCAAAATTCATGATACAAAATATAGTATAAAATACTATCATATATTTAAAATTAAAGAATTAGTTGATTATACATTTGAAATTGATAGAAAACAATATATAATTCAAGTCATCAATATTGGCTCTAATTTTTACTCTTTTATTGATAAAATTGATTTCACATTTAACACAATTTTATATAATGGTGAAGATTTAATCTTTTTCAGGGCAACTGAATCCCAAGTTATTCAAAAACATGGTGAATTACAAGTTGATGTGATCACAGATAAATGTGAATGTGAAGAATGTAAGCACAAAAGAGTATCATATAAACAGATTACTAGAATTGAGAAATATAGGTCACGAGGATTTCAAATAAATAACTTTTGCCCATTTTGCACTCCTCATGAGTATAAGCTTATTAATTATAAGCTAATTACTATCCAGCATTTTGAGTCATGTGTTCTCAATCTAACTTATTCACCTTATATTCTTCAACTTGAAGATACACAATTCCAAAAGATTCTGGATATTGGGTACGAATCAACGAACCCAAATGTGATCCTATGCTGTTTGAATATTATTGCCAGAAATTTACGAATGGATGATTTTATATCTCTCTTCCATGAAAAACAAGGTTCCGGTATTTTGAACACAAATTCTAAGTTATTCAATGATATATTAATAGATTTTACAGTTAATGGTCAATTCACATTTTTCAAATTATTTTTTGATTTGTTAAAAACGAAAATACGCATTACTGCTACCCCAATTCAAATATTATTCAGAAAGGCGTGTGCATTTAATTGTATCAATATTGCGAGGTATATTTCCTCTCATTCAGAAAGATATGAATTATTAATATTTGAAGATAAAATTTATCAGCATAATATTCTGACTGTTTTTGAACATTATGTCAAATATAAGGAGATTCAAGCAGTATTGGATGAATACCCGAGTATAACTCTTTTTGAAAATCAAGAAGAGAATGAAGATTCAATTTGTTCGATTTGCAAGGAAAACCAATGCAATATAAGATTACCCTGTGGACATGAATTCTGTGATTGTATTTTTACTTATTTTGTGACAAGTTTTAGCACAAGGTGTGGAATTTGTCGGGGGGGAACTTAGGTTCCCCCCCTTACCCCCCCCAAAATATGAGGAACTTAAGTTCACCATTTACTAAAATTATTATAATTGTTACTGGAAAGAAGGTCTATTGTCTTTCTCCCATGATTTCACCAAATATCTCTCCAATTCGCTCGTCATTTTCCTCAAAATCCTCATTCACATCAATCACTTTGACGTTCAAATTGGGATTTCCAATGAGTAATTCTTCGTGGTATTGGTGTAATGACTGCAAATATTCTAAAGTAATAGACGCCTCTTCTGGGCGATTTCTTTTCTTCACACGTTCATAAGCAATTTCCGGAGAACAGCGCAAATAAATCATGGCGTCTGGCAGGACATTAAATGCCTCAGACAACCATTTATACCATGCACCATATACTTGCCATTCAATTAGATTCATTCTTCCTTCATCTTTCAGTTTCTTAGCAAAAATATAATGATCACTGATGATACTTCTTTCAACAATATTGACTTTATTCTCAATTTTCTCGCGATTATTCTTTTCAATTCTAGTTTTTAATGCGTTCATTTGGAATGAGAATGCATATTCGGGAATATTCTTGTAGAATAATTCCAAAATATTCTGATTCCCTTTACTTTCATCCACCATTGCTTGCCATTCTTCTAAAGGTTCTCCAATAATATTGATAAGTTCAGGATATCTTTTAATTAATTCTCGAAGTAGAGTCGATTTTCCGGCTCCAATATTTGCTTCAATACTGATCCACATTTTATATATGTTATAAAATGATTCTTTTTTTAATTCACTTTTTTTAGATATTTTTAATAAGATCCGATATAGACACTTTTATCTGTAGTTCCAGCATCAACAACATCTTGATAATACAAATCTATTCTAGGGTTATTTCCAACTACACCATTATAACAAACTGGTTTAAGTGGGGTTGCATCTGCCACTAATTTTTCCCGAATTTGTGCAGGATTATATCCAGAATATGCTCCATTTGCGATCATATCTACTACAGCTCCTGCCACCATTGGTGAAGCCATACTTGTTCCACTTAAAACTCGATAACCATTCGCTAACCAACAGCTTCGAATATTAACACCAGGTGCCAATAAATCAACACCACTTCCAAAATTTGAAAAGTCAGCGTATCTATTATTACTATTATTATATGCACCTACAGTAATTGCCTCCGCTACTCTTGCTGGAGTCGAATTTGAAGCATTTTGGCTCTCATTTCCAGCCGCAACTACTACAGGAACTCCATATTTATTAATTAAATTGCGTACAGCAGTATCCAAAGGTGTATAAATACCACCACCTAATGACATATTTACAACTCCTTTCAAACTAGGATTAGCAGTTTTCCATTGAGCAACATAATTCAAAGAACTAATAATATTAGAATTTGACCCTGATCCAGCCCTATTTAAAACTTTAATAGCCATTAAATTTACATTTGGCGCAGTTCCAACCATTCCAATTGTATTATCTTGCGCTCCTATAATTCCGGCAACATGTGTTCCATGACCATTATCATCATTCCATCTTGCACTATTACTTGTAGTAAAATTTCTACTATAAGTTGTGGATATTTTAGATTTTAATTCAGGATGCGATGCTAAAATCCCTGTATCTACAACAATTGCATAAATATTTGTTGGTAATGCAAAAGCAGGATTTCTAGTACCAGCACGTCTAGAACTATTTTGAACACCTAGCCTAGGAATAAATGTGCCAACAACTTGAACATTCGCTTTAACAACTCCATCTTTATCACATCCAACTAATTTTTCACAATTTTGTCGTTCAAATTTCTCTACATTTTCATGGTTTGAATAACAACTAAATCCATTGAGAACATCACCATAAACTTCTTTTACTTTCATTTTACAACCAGTAAAATCTAAATCTTGCATAGTTGTATTATCACAAAGTGTAATAATCCAAATGCAATTACATCCAGCAATTCCCTTACTAATTTTACATTCTATACAACGCAACCATTTGGAATTATTAGCTAATATTTGACTATCGCTAAATTTATTATAACATATACAAACGCATTTATCAGCGTCATCATTCACTTTAAGAATTAACTTTCGCTTTCCATCACAAAAACGAATTGAATAATCAAATATTTCTTTTTTAGTTAAAATATTTTCAATTTGTTCAGTTATTTTATTTTTTATTTCTTGACTCATATATTATTTAAGAAAATAATATATAATATATATTATGTGCACACCTCTTTCATCACTGAATTTTTCAGGTGTTTTAGACGTGAATGGTTATAAAAAACAATATAACAATCAGCCAATTTTTCAGCCATCCGGATTTTCAAGTTGTGTTATTCGCGATGGAACAAATATGATCATTAAAACAACAACTCCATCTGGAATTTTTACGAATACAATTCAAAATAATGGTGGTAATCTTTCTGGAACACTTCATTTTCCTGGAGCATCTATAAAAATAAATGGAAAAGGCGATTTTAAGTAATATATTTAATAAATTCCAGGAATTAAACGCCAAGGCACTTTTTTACAATATTCATCCCAATATTTGCCGTATTTTATTCGACATTTATCTTCATCTCTGTAAATTCTATGAACTAACAGTGCAATAATATATCCCAAATAGGCAAAAGGGGCTATGCCAACTGGCGCTCCTACTGCACTCCAACATCCAGATAGTCCAATTTCATATGTATAATTCATATGCCGGCTCTTTCCCCACCAACCACTAACCAATAGTTTTGATGGTTTTTTTCCTTCTTTTATATCATCCTTTTCTAAAGGGGTACAATTCAAATACTCCGCTTTTTTCCCCCATATTTTACAGTTTGGATTCGCCTTGAAATCTTCTTTTTCCTTATCAACTTTGTAATTCATCCAGATAAACCAAATTCCCAATAATAAAATCACACTACCTATTAGTCCAGATATTATTGATGGATTATTTGCCAAATAATAACAAGTAAATGTATAAAAAGCTGGCAAAAACACGAGACATCCCCAACAAATATAATAACCAGCTCTATCCAAAGTAATATCCAGCGTATTAAAATAACCGGTTTCCCACCAAAAGAATTTGGCAATATAAATGGTTTGCAAAACAACAGTGACCCACATTGCAACATTAAATCCACTGGAATAATAAGAAAAGAAGGCGAATATAATGATAATAACTTGCCAAAATATCATACCAAACCGGCAATTTGTGAGTTGTTTGATATCAACACCTCCAATTCTGGGATGAAACTCCAGTCCCCTATAAAACCTAAAAAGCCCACTGTATCCTTTTTTATCGTCTTCTTCTTTCCCCCAATATTCTTTGCGTCCCATAAAGTATAGGTACCCAACAAATAATAATCCGAAAATATTAAAAGTCATTATAATTGGAATAAAATTTGTTGTCACCATTTCTGGTACTTTCTTCCACTTTAAACAAATCCCAATAACAACAATTACACTTGCGAGCCAAAAAAGAAAGCCATTTCCTTGGTATTTAGGCACACTCCCATCTACATTTTTGGGTCCCTCAAAATTTTGCGGGAATAATCGCAAACTACCATAAGCCCAAGCTAAAAATACTAATAATACAATCACAGATATCCAATTTGGATATATATTTTGGCTAACAGTAGTGGATTTTTTCAGAATATAAAATAAAATAATTGGCACAATTATTATAAATAACACTGGGGCACCATAATTTTTATACATTGATGGTGCATCTTTATTTTCTTTCTCTTTTTCTTTTTCATTCTGCTCAATTTTCTTGTCAATTTTCATCTTTTTTTAACTCTACCATATACTAATATCTCTTTTTTATTCAATAACCGCTCTTCCTTTATCCTCACGCCAATCCATTTCCGGTCTATCTAATTTATCATTCCTTTCAATTGCGGCTTTCAATACATAACATTCAACCCCTTTATCCCTAAAATCATTCCAAAGTGCAGATGTATCCTTTGGAAAACATGTTCCTCCAAACCCACGATGACCATCATTTCCAGGTACCAACATATGACTACTACCAATTCTATCATCTAATCCAGCCATTTCTTTAACAACATCATAATTTACCCCTCTATTCTGGCAATAATCATAGATTTCATTGCAAAAGCTGACTTTCATTGCAAGAAATGTATTTCTAAAATATTTCGTCATTTCTGCTTCTTTATTTTCCATAAAATGGATTCTTTTTGATATAATATTACCATTTTTATAGGCTAATCCCCAAATATTTGTTATTTTCTTTTTAAAATCTTCATCCTGTTCTTTAAACATTCCAAGTAATCCAAATAACCAATCGGAACAATTCCGGAAATCTTCCCGCCAATTTCTCTCAGTTAAAAATTCAGGCATAAAATAGCAGCCCAATCGGTCAGATGTTCCTACTAAAACTGTTGAGCGAATAACAATATGAGTTTTTGATGAATCAACTACTTTTTTTAAATCAGCAACTACAGATTCAACTATTCCCAAATGATTCCGCCCATTTTTATCCATTGGTGTGGGAACACAAATAAAGATTATATCACACCAGCGCAAATCTTCTAGCTGTGTACCCAATGGCTGACATTTTTGGGGGTCAATATCGTAAATTATCATCTTAAGATTTGGATTATTCTCTGCTAAAATTTGTGTTGCTTTTCCAACAAAACCATTTCCAATAATTGCAAATGACATTATAATATTTTTTTAAAATATTATTATAATATAATATGAACTGGGGGGACGGATAAAAAACTCAAAGAGTTTTTTATCCACCGTGTCTTAAAGACGTAGTCTTTAAGCCAAATCGCGCTTCCCCCCTTACACTAACGAATCGCTTGCGATTCGTTACCCCCCCATGCTCTTTTAGTTTTTTGAAAATTTATTAAGCAATAAATTTTTCTAAATCTTCATAAAGACTTTTATTGGTTTTAGATATTTTTTTAATAATCTCTTTTTCTAGAATATCTAATTTGTTATAATTTTTTAATTGTTTTTTTAGCCAATCTATCCAATAATAATATTCATTTTTTACTTTTGTTGTTCCATTTTTTCTTTTTAGTAATTGGATGCATCTTTTAAGAATATGTGTAATTGCTTCAATATTCATATCTTATAAAAAGATAATATATTTCTGGAAGAGAAGGGGGAGGGGGGCGGATAAAAAACTCGAAGAGTTTTTTATCTACCGTGTCTTAAAGACTACGTCTTTAAGCCAAAGCGCGCTTCTCCCCTCTATAAAAATGATTCAATATCATCATTATTCACAAAACATTTCTTCAAATCATAATTTTTACTTAATTTATTAAAATTATCCAATGCATAAATAATTTTCTTCTCCCAATCTTCATATTTGTAATTATTAACAACAAAATATTCAGGATAATCAGAAGGATGTGCTACATTTACACTTATTATTGGTATTACATCCAACATAACAGCCTCTCGAAATGTATTTGAATTTGAATCAAAAAAACTGGGAATAAGAATTACCCTAGATTTCATCAAATAAGCATCTACTTCTTCTTGTTTTTGCAATGGTAATATTTCTATATCTTTAAATCCAGAAAACATTTGTGCTGAATTATTCCCAATAATTACTATTTTGTAATTCCGAAGTTTCTTACTAAAACCTAATAATTCTTGAATAAAACCTATATTTTTTACTTTCCGATTTACATTACTTGCTACTATAATTATATCAATTTGTTTATCAATAATATTAACATTATTAAAATGAATTGTGTTATATTTTGTAGTATCAAATGGATTTATAGCCAAATTTTTCTTTTTTTCTAAAAGATTTTTATATATTTTTCGGTAATAATCCAGAGTTAATTGTGAATTACATAAAACAATTTCAGAGGATAATATAGCCTCTTTTTCCTGTTTTTTCTGCATTAAAGAATAATCTTTTATTTCATTTGCCCCACATTGTATTTCAGAAAATCCCATTATTCCAGAGACTAAAAATATAATTGCCGCATTAGGAAATATTTTTTTAATAATTTTTGGTGCCATACAATTTTTACAAAATGCAATATCGGGTGATAATTCATATTCTTTATAAAAATTGTAATATATATTCTTGTCATTTGCATTTTTATAAGATATTCCACTTATATTATTCAGATTATCTGGATTAATTATTTTATTATCAATCACATCATTTATAAAGATTCCAAAAATATTTTTATCTTTATAATTCTTACTTTGAAAATATCTAATAATATTATAAGCATTTGTTGCAGCTCCCCCATAAGAAGGATATTGGGTTGATGCAATTAAAACATTAATTTTATCCAAAATACTTATTTCAATATTTTTAATAAATATTAAATCATTGAAATATTTATCAAATTTGTAATCAATTGGGAAAAATATTTTAGTATTTTCTTCAATAAAAAATGTATTAATATCTTGAGAATTCTTTATTTTTAAAATCGGGGTAGCATATATTTTTATGTTTTTCTCTGGAAAATATTTTTTGTAAAAAACAAGATAATTTTGCAAAATAATTATATCCTTCTTTTTTTCAATTACGAAACTTATATTTTTACATTCTTTGTGTTCTGTTGATATCTCATTCAAAATAAATTTTTCATGAATATGAACAATATTATTCTCCATAACAAAAATATCTTCTTTGGATATAAATATTTTACATATATCTTCTTTTATTATAGATTTCAAATAATCCAAATTATCCGATATAATAATAAAACTTTTATCGATATCATCGCATAAACATTCCAAATTATCATATTTTTTTGATGAATACAATAATTTAATTTCATTTGGTATCTTACAAATAAATTCTACATAATTTATTATATATTGTATATTTTTCTTAATTAATAAATATTTATTTAAAATTTTATCTGGTAAATTATTAAATTTTTTCATATAAATTTTTGAATTCAAATGATAAAAATTTTTTATTTTAACACTTTCAAAAAATGATTGATATATAATATTAACAAAAGGGTCCCATATATAATTTAATTCTTCAAAAATTATTAATTTCAATTGCAAAATATCATAAATATTATCAGTTTCTTTTATAAAATTTAAAAAATTATTTGGTTGATTTTCAAATTCAATATTATATTTTTTATTGAAATATACTAATTTTTTCATTTTTTCAGTCTTATTTTTGAAATCAAAATGAATAATATTTGAGTTAATATCGTAATTTTTCAAATAATAATCAGAACTTAATTTTGATAATGAGAAAAAATTTATTCTATTTTTATTTCGTATAAAATAATCTAATATTTGTTTATTATCTAATTCGTATCCAAGAATCAAAATATTTAATTTATTATTAATTTTTATTTTATATGGTATTCCAATAAGTAGTGTTTCTGAATCAATTTCTTCTGTAGTTTTAATATTTTCAAATTTTTGTATAATAATTTTATTAAATATTTCATTATAGCATTTTATTTTATATTTTTTAATTATTTCAGAAAAATTATCCATAATATTTATCTATTATATATTATTCAAAATTCTAACATAATTCTCAAAACCATTCTGATTTGAAAAATGTTTTCTAACATATTCTCTTCCATTTTCAGCAATCATTTTACCTTTACCATCTTTATTTTCTAAATAATATTTATAATAATTAACATCAGTAATTAATTCTCCATTTTCTATATTTATACAAGGAACATAATGTTCCATAGCAATTAGCCCTAATTCTTTTTCCATAAGGGGACTATACTCAAAAAATCCAATACAACCCATTGATAAAATTTCAATAATTTTGGCTAAATTAAAATTTTTCGGATATTCATAATATCCAAAGAAAGCCCCTTTAAATTTTCCCAGTATTTTATAATAATTTATTCCATATGGTAGTACTACATCATCATCATAATTATATTCTTTCATATTCGGTTTCTTAACAAAATCACAGATTTCACCAAATTTTTTATTTTTAATCATTTCATTTGCAATATTTGATCGAATCCGATAACCTTTATTAACACACCCTGTTAAAACAATTTTATCAAATCGTTTGTCCCATTTATAAGAAAATTGTTCGTTTTCTTCAAAATTAGCTGAATAAAAGAAGAAAGATGTTTTTAATAAATATTCTGGATATATATTTTCAAAATAAATCGGTGATGGTGTAATAATATGATCAGCGTATTCCAATTTCTTTTTGCTCTCATCAGTTTTAAAAAAGGCATGTAAATCATCTTGCCATAAAATTGTTCTTATATTATTATATTTTTTAATTTCTTTATTATATCTTATAAATGGCTGGAAAGCCATTGGATGAAATCCTAAAAATATAATTTTTTCAAATTTTACTGAAATTTCGGGTAATTCATTAACAATATTTCCCATGGCTATCATTAGTTCTTCACTAATTTGTTCTTTTGGTATTGAATATTGTATTTCTTCTTTTAAATTTTTATCTTTATATTTAGGTAAATATTCTAGCATACTTGTCATTTCAATTCCTTGTTTAAGGAAATTTTCTTGACATTTATATAAAATTTTAAAATTATTGACAATTGGTGAGCTAGAATAATATTTATCTTTATGAAAATAGAAAAAAAATACTTTTCGCATATACTACGGTTATAGAAAATATAATTTGTTTTTATCTGCATTTTTTTCTAAGAATTAAACTATGTCAGATATTGTGCAAAAATTAAATGATATTTTTACAAAATGTAGATTTTTTTTAAGAATTTATGAAACATCTAATCATATTATTTTCTGGAATGATAGAGATATTATAAAAAAAGTAAATAAATCAAAATTAAGTGAAATTCTTGAATCTTTTTCTGCTCCATCCTCTATTGAAACATTTGTAAAAAGTATAATACAGTCAATCAATGAAAAAATTAAAAAAAAATATTCAACTGATAATCAAAAAGTTAGTATAATAATTCCAAATTATAATAATGAATTATTTATTGAAAAATGCATAAATTCTATTTTAGCAAATACATGGGAAAATATAGAAGTTATATTCATAGATGATGTTAGCACAGATAAATCGATGGATATTGTTAAATCTAAATTTTTCGATAATCCAAAAGTTCGCATTTATCAAAATCATATGAATATGGGAGCCTATTATTGTAGAAATAAAGGCATTATTTTAGCAGATGGCAATTATATATTAAATGTAGATGGAGATGATTTTATAGAACCGGATATGATTAAAACATGTATGACTTCAGCTAATTGGAAAAATTGGGCTTATGGAACACATTTTCAAAGACTTTATGTAAAACCTGATAATATTGATAAGATAACTCATGTTAATCGCTCAAATAGTTATGTATTTTTATTTCGAAGGGAATTATTTAATCGATTAGGATATTATCAAGAATCCAGATTTGGGGCAGATTCAGAATTTATTAAGAGATCAAAATTTTTTGGCTTTCCAATCCAATATCATATTCTTCCTGAAATATTCTATAATGCATATACAATTTCAGGTAAAAATCTTATTCAAACTATTTCTCATCAACAAAGAACAGAATATATAAATAAATGCACTGAAATTCTAAAAAAAAGACAATATATTAGAATGAGTTTATTAGAAAATAAGGATGATATGGAGAAAAATAGTTTTATTTAATATTATATATGCAAAAATTAAAAATAGGAATTATTGGATTAGGTTTTGTTGGTTCCGCTATGATGCAAAGTTTTACTCTTAATGGTTGTCATATTCATGCCGCATATGATAAATATAAAAATGGTGGTATTGGAGATCTTGAGAGTTTATTAGATTGTGATATAATATTTTCAGCTTTGCCAACTATTTACAGAGAATCAATCAAACAATATGATAAACAACCATTAGAAGAAACACTCCAGTTTTTAAAAGATAACCAATTTACTGGTATTTTTGTTTGTAAATCAACTGTTGAACCAGGAACTTCAAATGATTTAGCAGTAAAATATGGGATAAAAATAATTCATAATCCAGAATTTTTAACAGCAAGAACCGCATTTGAAGACTTCCATAATCAAACACATATTGTTTTGGGTGCCACATCTTTAGTTCAATCAGATGATATGGAGAAAGTTGTTAATTTTTATAGTTTTTACTATGATAAAGCAGAAATTAGTGTATCCACTAGTGAAGAAAGTGAATCTATGAAAATATTTTGTAATTGTTTTTACTCCGTGAAAATCCAATTTTTTAATGAATTATATGCAACTTGTCAGAAAAATGGGAGTGATTATAATAAAGTTCGGGAAATGATGTTGAAAAATAATTGGATAAATCCAATGCATACTACTGTTCCAGGACCAGATGGTAAAATGAGTTATGGAGGACTATGTTTTCCAAAAGATACGAATGCATTGAATCATTATATGATTAGAAATGGAATTCCAAATAAGGTATTAAATGCGACAATAGAAGAGAGAAATGAAATGAGAGAAGATAGGGATAATTGTGCATAATTCATTCTTTAGAATAATATGCAAAATCAAGAAAATTATGAAGAAATATCAATAAATGAAAATAGGAGAATAAATGATAAATTATATTATTTACAAGATTTACAAAATTTGCAAAATTTCCGCATTGAATTTTCTAATTTTATGGGTTATTTAAATATCATTTTACCGAATAAGAATAGACATTATCGTTTTTTTTATAGAGGTGGAATAAAAGAAGATTTATTTTTATTTGATCAAAAACAATCTTTTATTTTTTATTTTGAAGGTATTAGAGAACTGAGTGAATTTAAAATTATTCCTATCAACTATCAATCATCTTATATTCAACAAGATGATCTTTTTTTGAAAAATGGCTATAGTCAATTCATAATTTCTCAGGATTTAATCCATTTAAAAAATAAGCTAAAAGAATCCTATGGGTTAGATTATTATCAAAATCAAGAGTCTAACCTTTTATATTTTGGTATGTACAATTATTCAGATTTAGAATTATTGGAAGCATTTGATAAAAATAATGATAAAAAAGTTGGGATACTTTGGGGAGGGAGTGACATAATGTTAAAAACAAATTTAAGGAGTAGAATATTAAAAATAGTGATTGATAAAAACTATGAGAATTATGCAATGAGTGATTATATTTGGGATAAATTGGAACGTTTGGGTGTGAAAAATAAGAAGAAAGTATGTGTATCATTTTGCTGGAATGACATTAATTATTTAAAGAAGAGGGATAATAAAAGACGAAATATCTTTATTTATGATGGAATTGGAAAAGACCGTAAAAAGGATGAAATTTATAATAAAAAATTAGTGGATCATTTTGCTGAAAAATGTTCTTTTTCCAAATATTTATCAAATTGTCCTATTATTCGTACATCTTCTGGTGAATTTATAAAAAATATTGATAACACAATTGCAGATTCATTTGTTAGTCTTAGGCTTACAAATTATGATGGAAATGCAAATTCAGCGCAAGAATGTGGTATGTTGGGTATTCCTGTAATATCCAATCAGGAAATGAACCATTGTATAAGTTGGCAATCTGTTGATGAAATAGTTAAAAAGGTTGAATATATACGTAAGAATAATGTAAAAATAGATTGGCGGAAAGAAGGGGTGAATTTATTATTTATTTCGAATGATAAGATTGGTAAAGGAGGAGGGGCAACTTTTACATTCCAATTTAAGAAGTATTTGGAAAAAAGGGGATTTAATATTTGGATGCTTTTTTTGGTACATCATGAAGGTAATAGTGAAAAAGTTACGGTAGATTCCCAAAATTCTATTATTCAAATGAAATTTAATACAAAAAAAAAATGGCGGATATTGGAGAAATTAGAGAAAATAGAGGATCCATTTTTTCGGAATTTTTTGACATTGGACTATAAAATTGTTTTACGATCATATATTCCAATGAAAGATTTTCGTGAATTGCAGATGATAAATACAAAAATTCTTTTTTTCATCCCGGGAATTTTTAAAAATGGGCTGGATGGGGATTGGAGAAAAATGGGTGAGGAGAAAATATTGCGGCATTTGAATTTGGCGAATTTTAAAATAGCCAATGAAATTCCCAGTTTTTGTAATAGTCGTCTAACACAGACTATTTACCAAAAATATGGTATTCCAGATGTAGGTATTTTGGAGATAAATTTATTGCAAATGCAATCCAATTACAAAAAATGGGAGGATTCTGAGAGAAATATTGATTATTTATGTGTTGTTAGTGATGTTAAGAGACAGATAAAGAATGTGAGTCTATTTTATGAATTAAGGAAAAAACTGGCGGGTAAATTTTGCCTGATTTCAGGTGAAAAAATAGATAAAAAACCATCATTGGAAATAGAATATATAGAAGAAGTCCAATATGAGAGATTAGAAAAATTTTATCAACGTTCCAAAATACTGATTAGTCCTTCTTTTTTTGATAGTATGAGTAACACAGTATTAGAAGCAATTAATAATGGTTGTTATGTTTTAATATCAGAAAATCAGGGTGTTTATGTTCAAGAAGACCATATTATTCGTGATTATACAGTTCCAACTTGGGAAAAAAGATGCTTGGAAGTCAAGGAAATGTTTGAGAATGGGAAAACAGAAGAAATAAGACAGAAAACAAGGCGTACATTATTGGAGAAAAGTTGGGAAGTAGAGGTAAAAGTTTTAGAAATACTGTCAAAAAATTAATCTTTTATAAAATATGATTTGTCCAATTTGTAAATTAAAATTAAAAGATGCGAAGAGTTATATTGCGCATTTGGAGAAAAAGCATAAAGAAGAGGATGATTGTGGATGTGATGGTATAGATGGAGGTGCTCCTACCGCTACTATGAGTGAATTGGAGAAGTCAATTGAAAGGGCGAAGAAAAAGGTGGAAAATGCGGAGAAATCAATTAGTATGAATGCGTTAGAATTTGGCTTGAAAATAAAAAAGAAAGATTTGGATAAAATCCCTGATGATGTTAGAGATAAAGTTAAGAATTTATTGTTGGAAAATCAATATTTACGTGGAGTTATCGACGGAAATAATAAACAAATTTTAATAATGAAAAAACAAGTGGAATTATGTATTAGGCAAATTGGGATGCATAAATAGAATTATTTATTTAAGGTTAATTTTGATTAATTATGTGCTAAACGATTATTTTTATTATTTAAATTATTCAACAAATATTTATAATTATTTAAGGTTTTTTGATTTAATGGAAAAACTTGATTTTGTCTTGAATTTATAAATTTTTGCTTATAAAAATCAATTAATTCTTGTAATTTTACTTTTAATTTTTCTAAATCTTCACCTTTAGATTTTAATGCTTGTTTATAAATTTCTATAGATGAAGCTAATATTTTTTCACGTAACATATATTCATTTTTTTCAGTATTTAAATTATTAGTTTTTATTTCAGGCATTATATCAAATTCTTTTGATATTATTTCTTGTACTTTTAACATATCTTTATAATGCTTATCTTTATCAAGTAATTCTCTAGCTTGATTTGATGAAAAAATTTTTAAATATAATGATATTAAATTATCAATTATAAAACTGAAATAAGATAAATTATTTATATTTAATTCAGACTGATTTAATAATGTCAATATTTTAGCTGAAAAAGCAGGAAATAATAAACGATATTTAGAAAAAATATATAAAAATTTATTTGATAAAGTATCATCTTTTTTATCAATTATTTTTTTACTAGTTAAATTAATTCTTTCAGAAAATTTTTGTAATTCTAATAATTTTTTTCCTAAATTATCAAAAGTTAAAGTATTTATAAATTCTTTTATTTTTCTTTCTAATATTTCTAATAATTCTGTAGATTTACCTTTTTTAAATGTAAGTTTATTAAATAAAGATTTATTTGATGTACCTATTCTTTTTAATAAATCATTAATTTTTGCATTATTATTTATAGAATTAGATAATTGCGAATAATTAATAACTGAAGCCATTATATATTATATAAGAAAAAAATAAAGATATTTATAAAATTATTTCCTGACTATGTAATTGGAAGATTTTATAATAATTTTTATCCGCAATTTATTTTGATTTTCCGTAAATTCATCATTATATATAACGAATAATATTTTTGTAATGATAAAGATACAATAATTTAGATTATAAATTTTTTAAATTTTCGGTCTGTATTCTATTTGCAACACTTTTGAAAACATTTAATTCATTTAATGGTCTATTTTTAATAATTTTTTTATTATTATATTTATTATCAATTATTTCTTTTTTAGCTACTAAATCTATTTTTACTTCTTTAGATATTTTTGGATCGCTCATTAGTACTCTATATCCAGCATAAAATCCTTTGTACAATATTTTTAATTGATTTTCATCTAATTCTAAGAAATTATTATTTATTGCTAAAAAAGCTTGCCTAACTAATATTAATAATTCTTCTGAATTATATTTATGAATTATATTTTCTAATTTTATAGTCATATAATTATATTCTAATCATAGATTTATTTTTTTTTTTTTCAATATATTATAATTTAAGATTTTTTATATCAGTTTTATACAACTATATAAAACTGGAAGAGATGTTTTACGGTTTTGAAGAATCTTCTTTAGACTTTTATAAATTTAAAATTGGATACTTTATATATTTCTTAAAGTAAAATATATTTAAGAAATAATGGTGGTATAAATACGAAAAGTTGTAAAATTTATACTTTTCTGAAATGGATAACATTTAATAAATATATTTTTATATAAATCTATACTATAATATTATTTTAAAATACTGCTTGATTTCTAAATTGATTTTTTGGAATTACTTCTTGATTTCTAAATGAATTATTTGAATTTACTGATTGACTTGTATTTTTATATAAATCATTGAGTAAATCTTCGAGTAAATCTTTAAATAATATTAAATTTTGATCAAAAATATCTAATTCTTTTTTTAAAATTGCTTTACTATAATTAGTTTTATTTGGCATATTATATTCATTTTGTAATTCATTTCTTTTATTAGTTAATTCTAAAAATTTTTTATTTAAAAAATCAAATAATGATAAATAAATTTCATATAACCTTCTTTTTAATTCATAATCAGTAAATTTATTTAATTCTTGTAAAAGTTTTCTTAATTTTACGAATTCTGACTCAATATCTATTAAGTTAAAATTAGATTTAAATAATTTTAATTTAAATAATTCTATTTGATTTTCAACAAAATCTAAAAAATTAATTTTATTATTTATTATACCGTCTTCATATTTAAGAGATGCTTTTATTATTTTTTGTTCTTTTATTTTAGTACGTAAGTCCTCATAATTTTTATTGGGTGTAATTTTATCTTTAAATAATTCAAATAAAATATCTAATAATTTTGATAATTTTTCTAAATCTAATTCTAAAAATCTTTTTTTATGTTCTTCAGCATATTTCTCAAATCCTCCTCTAGATTTTTTAGATTCATAATCTTTATATATATCTTCATTTTGAAGTAATAGTTCTAATATTTTTTTTAAAAAAACTTTAAATAATGATTCACAAATTTTTCCAATTCTACTTTTTAAAGCATTACTATTTTTAATTTTATCTTCAAATTTATTTAATTTTTCTAAAAGTTTTTTTAATCTTTCTAAATTTTTTTCAATATCTTGTAATCCTTTATATTCGTACTTTTTAAATTTTTCTATTTTTTTATTAGCAATATCTAAAAATTCATTTTTTCTATTTGTTGAAAATACTGATTTTAATTTTTTCCAATCAGAAGTATTAGCAGTATTCATTTTTTCAAGTAAATGATTCATTCTTCTGTTATTATTCTTTGTATTATGAATATCTATTATTTTTTTACTTATAATATTGTTACTTTTAAATTTATCATGAAAAAAAAAAGTACATAATAAAATGGTTTATATATATACTGATTTATATACTGATTTTTATTATTTCTTGAACCTAATGTAATTTGTTCTTTTTCTTGAATTTTTCTAATTTCAGATGGATATTTCTCACAAATTTGAATAAACATATCATATAATTCCTGATATTTATCTTCATTCTTAACATTATATGGATTTAATCTTTTAGCTAAATTATTCGCATCACTATACTGTTGTAATTTTTTAGCTAACACTTGTAAAAATCCTCTTAATCTTTGCTCAATTCTTAATTTATTTAATATTGAATCTCCATGTTTTAATTTTTTAAATACATCTTCAAGATTACTATAATTTTTTGTAAATAAACCCAACATACCTCCTTCCATATTTTTCTTTTTTGCAACCATTCTTAATATTTACTTAGAAATAAATGATTTATTAATTATATCAATAGCCATACTTCTGTCACCAAATCCCTCAATAACCGTCACTTTATTCTCATTATTCTTGTAATTTGCGAAAAAATCCTTCAATATTAATTTATCAATTTCACGAATATCTTGTATATCATTAATACTTTGATATCGCCTATCAACACTGTCTGCTGGATAAACAAGTATTTTTGGGTCCGATTCTAAACCATCCTTCATAAATAATACTCCCACTGGTTTCACTTTAATGACCGCCATTGGATAAATTGGCTGGTCATTAAGTAAGACCACATCTAAACAATCCCCATCATCTGCGATAGTATTTTCAATATATCCATAATTAAACGGATAATTATATGCAGAAGGCAAAATACGATCAACTCTTATTTTCTGAGTTTCAGTGCAAAATTCATACTTCACTTTTGAATTTTGGGGGACTTCTATAATCGCGTCAATTTCCATAATTTTACTAAGAGATATAAAAACACTCAATTTTACTCAAACCATTCTCTTTTGTAATCATTATTTTTTCCTGTATATTCTCTTTGACAGAATCAAGATGTGTAATAAGCACAGTCTTCAGAAAATAATTTTGAATAAAAGAAAATAATATGTCAATATTTGCCAGTCGTTCGCCATCAAATGCACTGATTCCTTCGTCTAAGAAGAGGATATTACACTTTGGTAATTTTGCAAAATTAGACAAAGTTATTTTGAAAGCAATGTCCAATATAAAGCTCTCCATTCCACCGTGCATAAATACCGATTTATCCGCACCCTCATTTGGGAATGAATCCAAAATTAGTTCATCTTCTTCTACTCTTAAACATATTTTCCGCGAAATGAATGGGCGAATAATTCCGTTAATTTCATCAGTAATTGGCACCAAATAATTCCGTAATATTTGCAGCGGTAATCCATCTTTATTAAGACTTTCTTCAAGAGTCTTCATCATACCATATTCCTTCGTTTTTTCAATTAATTCACCACTAATTTGTTCAAACTTCTGGATTTCATCTCGGACTTGCGCAATTTGCTGCTGAATTTTCCCCATTTGAATCGTTATATCTGCAATGATTCGGTCATTTTTATCTATTTTTTCGCGAATATTCCGTGTTTTGTCATAATTCGTAATAACTATTTCCATATTTTCATATTGAGGTTGCAATTCGTCATATATTTTTTCTTGTGCAAATAATTCTTGATATTCTTTTACCCATAAGCTACTATCTCTTGCATTCCTAAGTGTTCTAATTTCCGCCGTAATTCGGTCAATTTCCGCTTGAATTTCCTTATTCTTCTCATTGATCTGGAAGTTTTGTTCGGAATGGACATATTCTATTTGAAGGTCATTGATTTGGGTTTCAAGGCGATGAATAATACTGCGCCCATATGAACTCTCTTTTTCAGCCTCCATTTTCTCCAATTTATCGCGTTTGATTTGGAGAGTTTCCAGTAGAATTTTAAGTTCTTCATTCTTTTTTGCATATATTTCAACTTCATATTCTTCTATTGGAAAAGTAATATGTTGTTCAATTTCAGCAATTTTGACATTAATTTCTGCCAATTCCTTCTCCTTTTTCGCCTTTTGTTGAACAATAGGGTTTGCAACGCAGAATTTACAATTAGGGTCATACTCATGTGAGCCCAAATTGGAAATAATAGTGATAATCGATTCCCGGATATTCTTTTGGATAAAAAGTTTCCGATAGTGTGGCTCATTTTGCAAGAATTTTTTGATATTTACCTCATTATATTTCTTCAGGTCGGCTTCCATTGTTGCAATTTTTTCGCGGATAACTTCCATAATACGGTCATTCTTTTTCATCATTTCTGGTGTTAAAATAGGTGCATCAGACACATATTTGTATTTTATTTGTGCGTCTTTGAGGTCTTGTTTGGCGGCATCTAATTCCGGTTTTATAATGTCAATTGGACGAATTTTTGCATTTGGAGAGAAAAAACCGATAAGTTTGTGGGAATTTTTTTCTTCCTCTAATTTCTCCAAATTTTTCAAAAACCAGTCGTCATTTTCAGAGAACAATTTTTTTATTTGTTTGGATTTTGGAATAAGATGTAAATTCTTTAGTTTTCTTCCTATAAGTAAAAATTGAGATTTATATTGGTCTATTTCAGATAATGTTAGTTGGCTTAAATTTCCACCAATTTTCTCCAAATTTATCTCTTTTTCATAAAGTTGTTGTTCATATATATCCAAATAATCTTGCATTTTCAGCCTCAAAGTATTTATATTTTCACGGGCTTGATCAATATTAATATTTTCAATTGTTTTCTCTAGATAAGTAATATGAGCTTTCATGGGCTTCATATCATTTTTGATGGCTTCTACCATGTGATTCCAAACATCCAATTTAAGGATTTTATAAAGATAATCTTTTCGGTCTTTATCTGTCATATCTTTGAAAGACTGATTACGATTCTGGAGTTGAATATTGGTAAAAGTCATGTCATCATAGCTTCCAATTAATTCACCAATGATTCGGTCAGTTTTTAACCGATTTTCATCAGTCATATTAATAATATCCACGGAATCTGTGGATTGTTTTAGTAATTGATTTTGAGTAATTTTTATTTTATCGGATTGTTCCCTTTTGCCCTCTTTTTGGATGGTATAAATATCGCCACCTATTTTGAATCGGAGTCTAACACTGAAATTTGTGGCACCAATATTAATAATATCTTTTGAGATAGAAGTCCCTCTGGTTCTAGAAAATTTGGAGAATAGGGCGAATAGGATGATATCAATTAGAGAAGATTTTCCGTAAGAATTGGGGGCAATAATTCCAATTGTGGATTTTTCGGAAAATCTCTGGAAATCAATGAAATTATTGGGACCATATCCGAAGAGATTGGAAAATTTGAGGTCAATAAGTTCCCATCTTGCCATATTTCGTTCATTCATAATGGAAGCATTGGTGGCATATTCTTGATATTTCTGTGTGATAAATTGGAGATCATTTGCGGAAATATTGGGGTGATTTTTTTGGAGATGTTGTACAAGTAATTGCTGAAGGCTAGCTTCATCATAGGCTATTGGGTCTTCTTGGCGTCTAGATGATTGATTTGTAGAGGCAAGATAGTTGGGGATAATTTTGGCGTCACTGGAGATATTCTGGATTTTCTGTTTGATTTCAGTGATGAAATCGTGGGAGCAATTCTGAATATTTAGTTTAATTTGCAGAGAACCCGTAATATTTTGCAAATAATTTGGGATATCATCTTTGGTAATTTTCCCATTATTTACGAATAGCTGGTTATTGATCATATTTAAAACAAAAAATCCACAGGGGTTTTCTATAGGATGATAAATGTGATCCAATGTTTCCAAATTCCAGACAAGAACGCCATGAGGATCCTGGAATTCAGAGAAATTTTGGGCAATAAGAGAGGATGCGTACGCCATACGTTTGGGAATGAGCCATTGATATTTATGAATATCTCCCAAGAGTGTAAAATCATAGCCGTCAAAATCACTGACCAATTTTTCGCCCCTGAGACGGTGACCTACACCAGTATCTACTATTCCTACTCCACCATGGTAAAGAGCAATTTTATGCTGGATCCGCGCCGGTGGCTGGAAAGATTCCGCGCGAATCCATTGATTATCAAGAATAGAGCAGACAGCAATGGCGATATTTGCGGTGAAATATACACCACTATTTCGCAAGTAGAAGAAATTGGGGATGCGTATATTTTGGACAATTGCAGTAATTGAATCTTCACGTTGATTATTTGTGAGCATTGCGTCATGATTTCCGGCAATTAGGAAAGTTGGGCAGATCGCTGCTAGATGAATTAAAAATTCTTGGGTGATCAGAATGGATTCAGGTGAGAGATTATTTTTGGAATGGAGTAAATCACCGGTGATAATAATAATTTCAGTATTATTGGAGTTTTGTTTAATATATTTGTATAATTTTTCGAATACATCTTGATATTCTTTTTGGCGATGATAAAGGCGAATATGGATGTCAGAAATATGGAATATTCTTTCAATTTTAGTAATATGAATAGATAATTCGCTTATTTTACACGAACTATTTTCTTGAATTTGTAAAATTGGTTGGTTATAATAGTTAATAAATTGTTGAATTTCATTTTTTTTATCTTGACTTGTACTCGGATGATTTAGAGTTCTGATGAAAGTTTGCATAATTTTTTTGTCATTTTTTACTAATTCAGAGATTTCTTGGAATGATTTGTTTTTATATTTGGCGTGAAATTGGAACATTTTATTGTATAATAGGTATCGTTTTTTAAAATCAATTTTTTAATTTAATATATTAGATATGGATACAATTATGAATTTTTGTAAGAAAATCATTGGCGGAAATCTTATTTTGGGTGATGATTTAAAATATCCATTCATGGCGACAATTTGGTATTTGGATGGAGAGGAGTTTTCATTTAAATGTGGTGCAAGTTATATTGGGAAGAATTTTTTTCTAACAGCGGCTCATTGTTTAAAACAGAGAGATCCAAAAATGACAATTATTCGCATGGGTAGTAATCATTTAAATGATTTGCCGGATATTTTTAGAATTAAAAAAGTGTATATTCATCCAAAATTTAACCGCGAAAATTTAAAAAATGATATAGCAATAATAGAAACAATGACTGAGCCAGATTCTATTAAATATACACCTATAAGAATTCCATGCAATCATTTGGTAAATATTTGTTATATTATTGGTTCAACAGTTACAGTAATTGGATTTGGAAAAGAAGATAAAAAAGGTAAAAAAGAATATGTGGAAGATTTAAAAGAAGTTGATTTGAAAATAAAAATGCTTTCAGATACGAAATATAATAATAGTCTCATATGTTCAGATGTATTTTTAGCGGGAGATGAAAAAGATGGGGTAATATTGGATTCATGTACTGGAGATAGTGGTGGTCCTTGTATGAAGAAAATAAGGGATAATTGGGTATTAGTTGGTATCGTAAGTTGGGGAAGTAAATGTGGAGAAGCTAAATATCCTGGTGTTTATACAAAAGTTCTTTCATATCATAATTGGATACGAGAAATATGTAAATTTCCTCCTTGTGCAAATCATTAATTTTTTTAGTTTAAAAATTCGTAAATAATAACTATAATACAATGTGTATGCAAGTTGAAAAACAAAAGACTTCTTTTATAATAACGGCGGCTTTTTTTTATGGATTATTAGGATTAATTTGTGGCATAGAAAAAGGAGACCAATTATATTCATTTTATAGTATATCATTAGGATTTTATAGCTGTTTATATCATTATTATGGAGAATTAAGATATTTTTGGGAGGATTTTACTTGCTCCTTTTTTTTCAAATTGCATTTATTTACAAATTATATATTTTGGATGGATTGGCAGAAGATTTTGGTTTATTTATTTTTGAGTGATGGATTGGGATATGTAATTTTTTATTTTAGTGTTACAACTTGGAAATTGAAATATAAGAATTGTGGATATGCAGTATTTCATAATATTTGGCATATTTATACAGGTGGGCTGGCATTTTATGTTGGGATGGCGGAGAAAAGAGTGGATATAGGATATTGGGATGCAGTTTATTTTATGATATTTGTTGCAACAATAATGAGATGTAAGTCTTCTAGATTCTGAAGTGATTTACTGTGAGATAAGTTCATATTTTAAAAAAAATATAATAAATAGGTAAATGAGTTGTGTGGACCCATATAAATTGCTGGGAGTAACAGTAAAACATAAGAGAGAAGATGTAAGAAGTGCATTTAAGAGTTTATCGCTCCTTTGTCATCCAGATAAAGGAGGAAGAAGAGAGGATATGGAGGTATTATATGTGGCATATCGTTATATATTAGAACAAATTGAATTTTCTGAACATGGGCGGACCATGGAAGATGAAGAAGAAAAATTCAAGGATTTTTTGGAATTACAGATTTCCCAAAAATCGGAGATTCCAAGTTTATTTGAGATCATGACGGATGAGAAAAATAAAGATTTTAATGCGATGTTTGAAAAAAGGAAGGAATCTGCGGAGGAATATGGAATGTGTTATCAAAGTAATTACGAAGAAAAGATAAAATTAGAGCCCGAAGTTTTTACAAGAGAAATTATAGAATATAAAGAGCCAAAGACTTATCAAGAAATGAACTTTAAGCCGGTCTATGATTTTACAATGCATCCTGTAAAGGATTTTAGTGGTGGTGGTTGTGTAGATTATGTGGTAGCATTTTCACCTCCAGAAGAGATGAAAAATATGGAAGAGAAAAATGTTGAGGAGGAATTTGAGAAATTGGTAAAATTAAGAATGGAAATGGATAGAATATGAATTCTTAAAGATTTATAAAAAAATATAATATTTATTTATGAGTGAAAGTAATTTTTATGAAAAATGTGAAAATGATTTAAGGAAAATAATTAGTTCATTTTTTAAATTATTAAAAAATTAAATAGGTGGCTTCGGTCATTTAACGATTCTTAATAAATATATTAATAATAATGGTCGTTTTATAAAAAACTCACAAAAATCTACAAAAAAATTACCAAATAATCCTTTAAATAATCCAAAAAAAAAATTGCCAAATGTTAAAGAAATACCAAAGAAGCAAATAAGTCAAGAAAGAATGGTATATGAATGTCAAATATACGAATATTTACGAAGAAAATCAACAAAATTTATTAGTGAATCAACTTGTTTTGTAAGATGTTCAGAAGATTCTTTTTTTTTAAGAAATTGTGGTATAACATTTGAAGAATTGATTTTAGAAAATCAAAAAAATATTTCTTTATTTATATTTATATTAGAGAAATTACTGTTAAAAATACATCATTTACATTTATTGGGTGTTGCACATAATAATTTAGATTGTAGTCATGTATTAGTAGGAAAAAGAGAAATGATAAATACAAGATATATGAATGAAAATAAATTACAGATATTACCGGGACAATCATTTTTAAATATGCCTTTTGTTAGAGAAAATATTGACGTAAGACTAATAAATTTTAGTAAGGCTACAATATTAGAGCAAGGGCTGAAAATTAATGTTGATTTTTTAACAGGTATATTTTATCATTATTATAATTATTGTATTCAAACTTTATCTCCTAATCATTAATTCTCCAAAGTAGTCCCAAGGTTCCAATAAAATAGGTTTCTTTTTTAGAACATCCCGAATATTTTTGGGTATGTATTTTTTATTTACAACAATTTCGAAAACATTTTCAACAAACCAGTTATGATTCATAACAATATCACCTTCAAATTCACCAAAATCCCCCCATGAATTTTCAACTAACCATCTATTTACTTTTTTATTTTCTTCATTATATCCTCGAAGTATCATAGCATGATTAATTCTGGAAATTCCATATTCCAATCTTTTGCCTTTATCCATATCAATCTTAAATTGGAAGAATTTATCAAAATTATATAAATCATTATTCATTAATCCTGTATTAGTGTTAAAATTTATATTAATATCGGATCCAAAGAAAAAAGCATCCCCACCATCTATTGATTTTTTAGAAATACTGATAATATCTTCAATTGGGCAGTTTATGTAGTTTGTTTTTTCACCATTAAGAACATTTCCAAAATATTTAATATCATATAAATTGTAAAAAGGTCTATTTTTAACAGGGGCATTAATAAGAGTAATCATATCATCTACACGAAATGGAACATATTTTTTATAAAATTCGAGAGGTGTTGCAACTATTTTTTTGTATATTTTTTTATTTTTATAATATTCCCATACAATATCTTTTGGTGGTTCTCCAAGAAATATTACTAGTAATCTATAAACTTCTTCAAGAGCTTTTTTTATATCAAAATTATTGGAGTTCCTTATTTTTTCTGTATAATCTCTTAATTTATTGCTAAGAACATCGTCTAATTCAGATGAATTGGAGCTATGATATGTCTCAGCCATACAAACTTTTGGAATAAGACCATATTTTTTAACGAGACTAATAATCATATTAAATTGACCACCATCTGATATTGGATTAGTTAGAAAATAGCTTATTAATCGAGATTCAAGTGGTTCTTTTTTAAGTTCAATCATATTATGTAAGAAAAAATTAGCTTTTTCAAACTTATCCCAGAAAAAGAGATAATTTTGACTAAACTCAAATTCGGGAAGAAGTTTATATTTTTTAATCATTTTTAAACGAATAACATTAAGAAATGCAAAGAGCCAACATCTGCCACTACTTTCTTGATCTGCAATTTTGCTTTCAACATCTATTTTTTTACTAAATATTTTACGCCTTTTCTGAAGAATATTTTGATTTATTAGAACATTTTTAAGAGGATTACTAGAAATAGAATTTTTTGCCAATAAATTTGTATTATTTTCATTAAATTTTTTTGAAAATTTTTTTATCATTTCAGAATCAATTTGAATCATATATTTTAGAAGATAATAAATATATAAGAATTTCATAATCAATATAATCTATTGAAAGTAAATCTTGATTTTTATATTGTTGCCAATTTTCTTCCTTTTCTATATCATTTGAACCTCCATCACGTTGAATAAAAAGCTTACCATTATTAATATTCATTCTTAAAGAGTAATAATGACCTATTCCAAATGGATGATAACCTAGACATAACCATTCAATATTTGGTTCTTTACTTAATAAATAATTATAATATGTAATTACTTGACTAAGAGAAAAAAATGTCCATTTTTGTAATGAATATGCACTTAAATATGAATTAGAATAAAGATATAACATCATAAAATAATCATTAAAATGTATTTTTTTATGACATAATTTTTTTAATTCTAATATTTTATCATAATTGGAAAAATTTTGTATTTTTATTTCTATAGTTTCGGGAATTATACAAGAGGAATTTTCTAATTTTTGAAATATATATTTTTCATCAGTAATTTTAAATTTATCAATATTTTTAAAAAAAATATTAACTTTTGTATGTAATTCACTTAAATTATTAGAGGGATTATTTTTTTCAAGGAATGTAAAAAGTTTCATTTTTTGATTATTCATATAATTTATTTATAAAAATATTTTTATATTATATTTTATCTATATAAATCATTCATCATTAATTTAAAAATAATTAATATTTTTACAATAAATAATGAAAGATTCATTTGTAATTTATTAAAATTATTAGAAAGATAATTTGTAAAAAATGTAACAGACTTCATTTTTTATTACTAATATAATTTTATAAAAATATTTTTTAGGAAAATATTTAAAATCCTTGTCCTCTTAGAATTTTCATTAATTCTTGATGTGATGAACTATCATCACGAAAATTGCCCCGCATTACACTTGTAATCATATTAGTATTGTTATCTTTTACTCCACGCCAAGACATACAATTATGCTGAGCCTTTAATATTACTGCTAAGCCTTTTGGTTTAATTAGATTTTCGATAGTATCTGCTAACATAACTACTGCTTCTTCTTGAATTTGAGGGCGAGCCATTACCCAATCTACTAGACGATTAAATTTTGATAATCCAATTACTCGATCACTAGGCTTTACTCCTATCCAACAATGTCCTGTTATTGGTACTAGATGATGAGAACAGGTTGAACGTACTGTTATTGGTCCTACAGTATATATATCATCAAATTTTTTTGCATTTGGAAAATCAGTTATTTTAGGTGGAGGCTGATAACGTCCTTTGAAAATTTCATATAAATACATACGAGATATTCGTGCAGCAGTATCACGAGTATTATGATCATTTTCGGTATCTAAGACCATAGAATTTAATAGATCTTGTACCTTATCTTTAATTTCAATTTCTAAAGCATCTATTTCACCAGGTAATAGATGATCAGCAATATTATCATTAGCTAAGAAAGGAAAACTTCCTTTTTTAAGCCTATTACGTATTATTTCTGAAATTGGTATCTTGGATTTTGTGTGAATATTAGCTGAAAATGGAGTATTTATAAAACTATTACGAATTATATTTGAAACATTAATTACAGATCTCATTTTAATTAATTATTCTAAATTTTGTTTTTTTAATTATAAAACGTAATTATATAGTTATATTATAAAAATTATATAAGAAATATAAAATGATTCTAGCGAGACACTATTTTTTTAGAGTGTGATTGGAGTAAAATATAAGAATGCAGAAAATACTAAAATTTTGTGTGTGAAATTGGAATAAAAATGTATGAAATACAAAATGATTCCAGCGAGACACTATTTTTTTAGAGTGTGATTGGAGTAAAATATAAGAATGCAGACTAGAATATTATAATAATTGATAAATTAAATTATGCAAGTATTGGTTTAGATAGGTTACGTAATAATAAGATAATTAAATAAAAATATGTATTTTTATTTGAAATAGAATAAAAAGAAATAAATATATTATATTTTCAAATGTGTAAATAAAAAATTTGTTTGTCTATATTCAATTTTATTTACATATTCTCGCATATCTAATTTTTTACCAAAGTAGTCAATAGTAATATCTTCAGTTTCCATAATATATATATTTTTTTATACTTTTGAACATAATTTTCTATGTTTTATATTTATTTATATAAAACATAGAAAATTATTATAATTCTTGAAAAAATTACTTAAATAATTAAGAAGAATTATAGAGGAATTTATTATTTGCAGTTGTATGAATTATGTAATAGCATCTATAAGAGTATAAAAAATTTGAAAAATTATTAAAATTTAGATTTTTAACAAAATAGATTCTTTTGTATATGTCTAAAAATTTTAATATTTTATAAAATATGACTAAAAATATTGTTTTAACTGGAGGTTGTGGATTTATTGGACATCATTTTGCGGAACATGTTTATAAAAATACAGATTGGAATATTATAATTATTGATAAATTAAATTATGCAAGTATGGGTTTAGATAGATTGCGTAATAATAAATTAATTGAATCTCCAAGAGTGAAAATTTTTACTATTGATTTATGTAATGAATTATCTGATGGATTAAAGAGAGAAATAGGTGATAATATAGACTATATTGTTCATATGGCTGCTGAAACACATGTCGATAATAGTATAGATACACCAATAAATGTAATTAAAAATAATATAAATAGTACAGTAAATTTATTGGAATGGGCTAGAAAACTTAAAAATCTAGAAATATTCTTTTATTTTAGTACAGATGAAGTATTTGGTCCAGCATTAGGTGATACTTTATATAAAGAATGGGATAGACACCGCCCAACAAATCCATATTCTGCCTCAAAATCTGCTGCTGAAAATATCTGCATTGCATATGAAAATACTTATAAAATACCAATCATGATTGTTAATGTAATGAATGCATTTGGAGAGAGACAGCATGTGGAAAAATTCATACCATTATGTATTAGAAAAATATTGAATGATGAATTGATATATATACATTCATATCCAGATAAAAAAGAATCGGGTACTAGATTTTATATTCATGCAAGAAATATTGCAAGTGCTGTTTTATTTTTGATAATTAATGGTAAAATAGGGGAAAAATATAATATTGCTGGTGAAAAAGAAGTTTCAAATTTAGATTTAGCAAAATTAATTTCTAAGTTTGTTGGAAAAGAACTTAAATATGAAATGATTGACTTTCATAGTTCTCGTCCTGGTCATGATTTAAGGTATGGATTGGATGGAACTAAATTAAAAGAATTAGGATGGACTCCTAGTTTTATTTTTGAAGATTCATTAGAAAAAACTGTAAAATGGACATTAAATAATTTAAAATGGTTAGAAGAATAATTTTATCATTATAAATAAAAATATAATATATATATATGAAAATATTGATTCTAATTAACCCATTAATTATGAATGATTTTTGGGCATTTATTACAATTAATAGTTATTATCGAATACTTTTAAATAATATAACACAAGATGTAGTTATTGATAATAATGATAATATAAATGAATATTTAAAAAAAAATTATATTATTATAACATTTAGTTTTAATATTTACAAAACTTATCTAATAGATATTTTAAAACAGGAAAGAGTTATTTTAATAAATGTAGATAATTATACTCATTTTAAATTTCAACCATTATTAAATATTATTAATGATGAAAGGTTAAATTTTACTATTTTTGATTATAGTCCTATTAATCTTAAAGAAATAAGCCAAATATATAAAAATGTAGTTATAGAATATGTACCATTCTTATATAATTCTTACTTAGAAGAGCATTATAATACTATAACAAATAATCAAGAAAATAATAAAGATATTGATATATTATTTTATGGAGGTAATAATACCAGAAGAGAAAAAATATTAGAAGAATTAAGAAAAAAATACAAATTACATACAGTTTTTTGTAATATAACTGGTATTCCTGATATAGAATTATCTAATTTAATTAAAAGAAGTAAAATAGTATTAAACATATATTTTTATGAACATAATAAAGTCTTTGATTATTATAGAAATTCATATTTATTAGCAAATAAAGCTTTTTTGATTAGTGAATATCCAGATAGTATTGATTTTAATATTGAAAGAAATTTAATTGATATAGATAAAAATTTAATTATGGGTAAATATGAAAATTTAGTAGATTTGATAAGTTATTATCTAGATAATTATAATAATATTGATATTAATAATATAAAAGAAAAACAATATACTTGGTTTTCTAATAATAGATTAGATGATTTAATTAGATATTATTTTGCAAAAGGTTCAGTAAATGAAGTTTCATTAAAAAATGTAACTACTAACTTGAATATTGAATTTAAAAATTTTATTAATTATTTTAGTTATTTTGATTATATACAAAAATATTTTTGTGAAAAAATATCAAATATTAATAATAATGTTACTGTAACATTTATAATTCCACAAAAATTATTAAAAACTAAAGCATTTTCATTTTATAAATGTTGGAAAAGTGGTTATTTATTAAATAATTCAAAAATAAAGATTCCAAAAAATATTGTTAAAATAATTTTGAAAAAAGTTTGAAAATATTTATAATACCTATTTTACACAGATCGAAAAGAAAAATGAGATAAAACATCATTATTTTCAGTGATATAAAAGCACTTAAAAGGCTTATTTTCAATTGACAGCTCTTACAGCGGTTGGAAACTTTTTTTCAATATTATTTTATCTATTATTAGAACTTTTAGATTTTAAATATTACTAACAAAAGTTATATAAATTAAACAATGTAACTAACTTACAATCAAAAAAATTTTATTTGATAACTAAATAAAAATTATGAAATAATTTTTATTTATAATATAATATTGTATTATTTTCTTTAAGCCATTTTTATTTCTCATTTTTCTTTTCGGTTGGTGTAATTATTCTTAAATATATATTTTACCATCCTAATTTTATTTTTTCAATCATATAATCTAAATCTGATTGAGATAGCCACCATCCAACAGGTATGCATATTAACTCTTTTTCTAATTCATTAATATTTGGTAATTCACATATATATTCAGATACACATGTATTCAAATCATTTCTATTATGAACTTGGCTTGTTGTTATGCCATATGATTTCATTTTTTCAATAAAATTATTTTTTCTATAAACTTTCATTGTAAATAACCAACATGCACTTTCACGATCATCTTTATTTTCAAATAGAATAATATCATCAATATTTTTTAAATTTTCATATAAAAATTTATTATTATATCTATTTTTAGTTAATAATTCATCAATATGAGGTAAATTATATAACCCAATTGTTGCATTAATATCATTCATATGAAATTTATAGCCCCATTCAACTATATCATTTTCCAATCTAAAATCTTTTCTATTATAATTTCGTTTATCTCTATCAATTCCAAACCAGCGAATTAATTTTGCTCTATTATATAATTTTTCATTTGGTAGAATAATTAATCCACCGTCTCCAGTTGTTAAATGTTTGATAGCTTGCAAACTAAATATACATATATTACCATGATTACCAAGTTTTTTTCCTTTATATGTTGCACCAAATGCATGTGCGCAATCTTCAATCACTCTAAATCGATATCCATATTTAATATAATGTTCTTCTTGAAGTTCTTTAATAGCATCTAAATCAACAGGATAACCTCCCCAATGAACCAAAAATACTATTTTTGTATGTCTATCTAATTTATTTTTCAAATCTTCTATTGATATATTTGCGGTTGCATTATCTGTATCTAACCATTTAATATTACAGTTATTAGCTAAAATAGAAGCATTAGTTGCAAAACAAGTAAGAGCAGGTGATAATACATAATCAGTTTCTTTATTAAAACCTTCCCATTCATTTTCTTTATCTTCTTTTAATAATAATCGTAATGCCAATGTTAATCCAGAAGTTGCAGAATTAAGAGTTAAAACATGTTTATTATTAAAATATTCATTTAATTTATCTTCAAATTTATCAACATTTGGTCCTTGAGTAATTAAACCAGATAAAACTACATCATTTAGTGGTTTTATAACATCATTACTCATAAAAACTTTAAACAAAGGAATTATTTTTGTTTCCATTATAATATATATATTAATATTTTTTTAAAATAATAGTTAATGAATATAAATAATATAATATTTAGAAATATTGAATATGATGATTTTGATAAAGGTTATATGGATATAATGTATGAATTTACAAATTATAATTATCTAATAACAAAAGAAGAATTTATTAATTTTATTGATACACATAAAAATTATAAAATAATTGTTATTTATTCAGAGATTGAAAAAAAAATTATTGGAGCTGGAACTATTATAATTGTTCATAAAATTCATAATAATCCAATTGGTCAAATAGAAGATATAATTATTAGTGAAAAATATAGAAAATATGGATTAGGTAAGCAAATTATTGAGAAGTTGATTGATATTGGTAAAAATGAGAATAAATGTTATAAAATAATTTTAAATTGTTTGGAGAAGAATATAAAATTTTATGAAAAATGTGGATTTATAATAGCAGGAGTAGAAATGAAATTATTAGAAGGAGGAAAGTAATTTATTACTAAAATAAAAATATTTTTTATATTTTAATTTTATCTTTATTAGAATATTATACTTACTGAAAAAAATAAAAAAATCATAGTAAAATTAGAGGAATACAAGAAAATACTAAAATTTTGTGTGTAAAATTGGAATAAAAATGTATGAAATATAAAATGATTCCAGCGAGACACTATTTTTTTAGAGTGTGATTGGAGTAAAAATATAAGAATGCAGAAAATACTAAATTTTTGTATGTGAAATTGGAATAAAAATGTATGAAATACAAAATGATTCCAGCGAGACACAATTTTTTTAGAGTGTGATTGGAGTAAAATTAGAGGAATACA
>Ga0194116_10000775_pt1 | contig 52194 bp, 43 predicted proteins | sample TA2MahsurfametaG_4_FD_148617 | JGI IMG/M metagenome (GOLD analysis project Ga0194116, IMG submission 148617) | Freshwater microbial communities from Lake Tanganyika, Tanzania - TA2015008 Mahale S9 surface | ecosystem: Environmental > Aquatic > Freshwater > Lake | place: Tanzania: Lake... | reverse complement strand
GAACTTTGGGAGCTCACCAAGGTATTGATTACGAATTAGAATCAATAACTGGCGCCTTTGATTGTATTATCGATACTTCAAGTTTCCTGTCGATAAAACAATTGCGTAGGCTATTGAAATCAGGTGGTAGATTAGTAATTGTTGGCTCTGCGGCAAATCACGGCTCTAGTGGTCTTGGCCGTCTTATGGCAACAGCTCTACTGTCCTTATTTATCAAGGAGTCTTTAAAGGCCTTTACTCAATCTGAAAATAAAGATGATCTCTCTGTGCTGCTTGAAGATCTAGCAAGGAAGCGAATTAATCCTGTGATAGATAAAAAATTTCCATTGGAACTAAGTGCTCAAGCGGTAGAGCACTTTGCATCCGGCAAAGCCTGCGGCCACGTCATAATTTCACCGTCCCTTTAATGAATTGACTTTGCAGCAGAGAATGATCTGTGGAACAAACATTGATGACATCAAAAGATGTTGTTGATCTTTACACCGAACTTGAGACTTCGGGAATTAAGATTTGGGTAGACGGCGGTTGGAGTGTTGACGCGCTACTGGATCAACAATTACGACCTCACAAAGATATCGATATCGCAATCCAGTGGAAAGATGTACCAAGACTTCGAGAACTCTTAACCGCGCGAGGGTATGAACAAGTCAATGAAGATAGTCAGTGGAATTTTGTCCTTCGAGATGATAAATCACACGAGATAGACGTTCATGCTTTCATTTACGACGACAAAGGAAACGTTGTTGAAGGAATTATGTATCCAACAGAATCCTTAACAGGTACAGGAACGATTGATGGTCAACCAGTAAGATGTATCTCTCCTAGATATATGGTTGAATTTCTAGCTCCATACATCTCGAAATGGCCAGAAAAATATGTGCCAGCCGTCTCCGCACTTTGTGAGAGATTCGGTATTGAACTTCCCAAGGAATATAACGAGTTTACAAAACCAGAACAATCATAATGGATTATGGATGTTATATCAGGAGCAAGTCGTGAGTTCTGTGAAGAAGATGTAAAGCCAAATATGGCTATGAGTCTTCCCGATCAAAATCACCCTGTTGCTTTATTTGGTTGGGGTCCTGAAACGTTGGGTTATGACACCCCAATATCAAGAGACCATCATTGGGGACCGAGAGTGTTGCTTGTTCTCAGCAAAGCAGGTTATCCAGCACTCCCGGGATGTTCCGCAAATTGCATTCGAACCTTGTCTAACAAATACCGCCGCATCTGATGATGCGGCTCGGTCTATGTGCCGGCTGCGCGGAGGCGCGCGAGATCACCAGTGGACGAGGTTCTGACTTCTTGCGCTGCGGTCTCTCTGATCGCGACCCGCGCTATGCGCGATATCCGCGGCTCCCAGTGATGCGATGTTCCGGCTTTACTCCTGCGACTCCGCGCGACGTGTCGCCGCCATCAGCAGCTCCCACAGCGCCCGAAGATCCTCAGGGCTGAGCGCGCCTGCGCCACGCACGCTGATGCGCGCCAGAAGTTGCGCCTCTCGCTCTGGATCGTGCACTGGGCGACCGAGCGCCGACTTGGCGGCACCCGCCTCCAGCGCTAGGTTCGTGCGCTCCTCCAAGAGCTTCAGCAGTTCGCTGTCAATGCGATCAATCTCGCCGCGAATCTCGGCAAGGCGTGCGGCGGGGTCGCTACTCATCGGGAGACCTCACTCACCTGGTCACCTCAGCGCGCAGCTCGGCGATGAGTGCAACGGCGCGTTCGTATCCTGCGGCGAGCATGCCACGCACTGCAACGGCGGCGACATCCTCAAGGAGGCTGATGTGGCGGAATGCTTCGCGTTCCTCTGGATTGGAGAGGTGCACTTCGGCGAATGGACGCTCGACGGCCAAGAGTGCATCGCGGAGGCTGACGCTGGTGTGCGTGAGTCCACCAGGGTTGATGATCACCCACGAGAAGTCGCGCACGTGGAGCCGGTCGATCAGATCGCCCTCATGGTTTGACTGAAACGAGTCTACGAGCGTCATCCCTGCAGCCTCTGCGGCGGAGGCAACGCGCGTCTCGATCTCATCGAGAGTGGTCCTTCCATAGCGCTCTGGTTCGCGCTCGCCGAGCAGATTGAGGCTCGGCCCGTTGAGCAGTAGGATCTCGTCGCCGGCCGCATATGCGCGCGTGCGCGGAGAGAGATCTTCAGCGCGGAGGCGCGTGGCTCGCTCGGTCACCGTTTCCCTCCACTTCCCGCCAGCATCTGCGTGGCGGCCCGTAGGACGAGGCTAGCAGGGACATCGTCGCGGATCTTGAATGCACGCTCCGTTGCAAGGACCCAGCGAATCTTCCCGCCCGCAACCTTCTTGTCGCGCGTCGCGGCCTCAACCAGCGCGGTGGGGGACTCGCGCCGAGGAGCGACACCAAGCCCGAGTGTGTCCAGAAGTGCGAGGGCACGGGAGGCGCGTGCTGCAGGGGTGACGCCGAGCGCTTGGCCGATGGCGAGCGCTGCGCGAAGCCCGTAGCCGACCGCCTCGCCATGCAGGATGCCCTTGTAGTTCGCCGCCTGTTCCAGCGCATGCCCCAGCGTGTGCCCGAGGTTCAGGCTCATGCGCAGTCCCGCCTCTCGCTCATCACCTGCGACGACGGTGCACTTCCACCAGCCGGCGCGCTCCACGATCTCTGCATACGTGCCGTCTTCATGCAGCGACGGGTCGCCTGCCGCGATGCGCGTTGCGCACTCCTCGAGAAGTGTGAAGAGGCGATCCTCACCGAGGAGTGCAATCTTCACCGCCTCACCCATTGCTGCAACGATCTCCCGAGTCGGCAGGGAGCGCAGCGCATCCAGGTCGGCAATCACGGCGATCGGCTGATGGAATGCACCGACAAGGTTTTTCCCCTCAGGGAGGTCGACGCCCGTCTTCCCTCCGAGTGATGCATCCAGCTGTGCGGCGAGTGTGGTTGGGACGGCAACCCAATCAATACCGCGCAGATAGAGGGCGGCGAGGAGTCCCGCCGTGTCTGTCAGTGCGCCACCACCAACGGCAACGATGAGGTCGCCCCGCTCAATGCCCGCGGCCGCGAGCGTGCGCGCTGCGTCATCGATGACAGTCAACTGCTTTGCCGACTCTCCGGACTTCAGGGTGAGCGGTGTCACGTTGATCTTTGCGCGCTTGAGCGACGCAGCGATCGTTGCGCCGATCGCGCGCTCCGCATTCGGTTCGCTGACCAAGACCACGCGACGTGCGTTCCGAGTCCTCAATACGCGGAGGAGCGACTCCGTTGCAATGCCAACGCCAAGATCCCACTGACCTGACGGGAGGGCCGCCGAGAGGAGGAGGCGTCCGCTGCCACGTGGCGAGTTCTGGAGGAGCTCAATGGCAGGCACTGCAAGCGTTCCTGGACTCTTCTTACTCTCCAGGCGTGCCCCAATCGCGTAGAAGCGCGATCGTTCTGCGCGGAGCGTGCGCAGCGACCCCTCCGGGTTCTCTCGCTTCATCAGGGGGCGCACCACGCGCGCTGTTCGGAGCCTCCCAGCGATCACCGCATCTGGAGCGTCAAGCCAGAGGATGCGGGCGACCTGACTGATCACCCAACGGTTACGCGGATCAACAAGCGTCCCGCCACCAAGGGCAACGATTCGACCAATGCCGAGGGCGGCGGCGGCCCCTCCAGCCGGCGGCGTGACCTCATCAAGCGCGGTAACGGCAGAGCGTTCGCGGATGCGGAATCCCGCTTCGCCTTCGCGTGCAAAGATTCCCTCCACGCTGTCTTTGGCAACCCCCGTGCTCGCAATGACGCTGCGATCGAGGTCGAGCAGCGGAACGTTTAGCTGCGCTGCGAGCCTGCGTCCGAGGGAACTCTTCCCCACGCCAGGGAGACCGACGAGCGCAAGGTTGCTTCGTCGCGTCCTCATCGGGGTCTAGTCGTCGCCGCCGGAGCCTGCGGCACTTGTCCCGCTCGCGTCGGTCTCTGGGTCGTGTGCGCCGCCAGCGACCGGTGCGCGACGTGGCGCTGTGGCCCGAGCGCGCAGTGCATCAAGGTTTGACCTGATCTCTTCAAGCGAATCACCACCGAGTTTCTCGAGCAGGAAGGGGACGAGCGCGAGGGCGACCATCGCTTCGCCGATTACGCCCGCCGCTGGGACCACGCTGATGTCCGAACGTTCATAGTGCGCCTTCTCCACCTTCTCACCGCTGACCAGATCAGCGGAAGGGAGTGGTCGGGCCAGGGTGCTGATCGGCTTCACCGCCGCGCGGATCACAAGTGGCTCGCCGTTGCTCACGCCACCAGTCAGTCCACCGGCTCGGTTTGTGCGGTGCACCCACGTCCCGTCCGACGTTCGACCCTCGATCACATCGTGCACCTCTGATCCGAAGACGCGGGTCTGCTCAAAGCCGAGACCGAACTCCACCCCCTTGACGCTCTGGATGCTCATCACCGCTTGTGCGAGCGCCGCATCAAGTCGACGATCCCAGTGCACATAGGAGCCGAGTCCAATCGGCAGACCCTTCACCACCACTTCGAAGATGCCGCCAACGGTGTTTCCTGCCTCGCGCGCCTCATCGATGCGAGCGACCATGCGCGCCTCGGCGGCCGGATCAGGGCAGCGCAGCGGACTCTCCTCAGACTCCTCGCGTGATCGCGTGCACGACCCTGGGTCTACGGCAACACCGCCCACTTCTGCGGTGAACGACCAGATCTCCACGCCGAGTGCGCTGAGCAGCGCCTTCGCCACGCCACCTGCGGCAACGCGCGCCGTGGTCTCGCGCGCCGATGCGCGCTCGAGCACATTGCGGACATCATCAAAGCCGTACTTGATCGCACCAGCGAGATCCGCGTGTCCTGGGCGGACGCGGGTGACGGGGATGGCGCGCTTCGTCCCTTCTGCAGCACTTGCCGCAAGCTCGGCGGCCTCTGCGGCGCTCAGCGGCTCAACCTGCATCACGCGCGTCCAGTTCTCCCAGTCGCGATTCTCAATCAGCAGCAGGATGGGGGAGCCGAGCGTGAGGCCGTGTCGGACGCCGCTGCGGATCCGCGCGTGGTCCTGTTCAATCTTTTGACGCGCGCCACGACCGTAGCCGCCCTGTCGACGTTTCAGGTCAACAGCGATCGCCACTTCGGTGAGCGGAACGCCAGCGGGCATCCCTTCGACGATGACGCCGAGCTCTGGCCCGTGTGACTCACCGGCGGTCAAGAATCGAAAGCTCACCTCACCCCTCCCAGTCCTTCGGACGATCCCTGTCTGTCCGTAGATGATGCCGCGGCCGCGGCGAGCGCGTCACGCATGATGCTGATTGGTGCGGGCCGCCCCGTCCAGAGCTCAAACGATGCGGCACCCTGCAGAAGGAGCATCTCAAGCCCATCCGTTGCCTCCGCGCCAGCGGCGCGCGCACTTCGCACCAGTGCGGTCCCTCCCGGGGCGTAGACGACGTCAATGACGTACTGGCCTTCGCGGAATGCGGCGGCGGGGAGTGCGGGGGCGTCGCTCGGATTGAGTCCGACGCTGGTCGCCTGGATGACGATCCCCACGCGTGCCGCCTCTTCGACAAGGATTGATTCGTGCCAAGGAATGGCTCGGATGGCGAGGTGCGGCCACGACTTCTGCGCCGCAGCAGCCACCTGCTCGGCGCGACGTAGGTGGCGATTCGTGATGCTGATCTGGCTAACCGCCGCGCCAATCAGCGCGGCAACTGCGGCGCGTGCCGCTCCACCTGCGCCAAGGATCAGTGCCGCCCGTGGCATGCGGCGCCCATCAAGCAGCACAGCAAGTGAGCCGCGAAGCCCCGCAACATCCGTATTTCGCCCAACGAGACGACCCCCGGCACGCGTGATCGTATTGACCGCCCCGATGCTTGCGCACTCCTCTGTCATTGAATCAAGGAGTGCACCGATCGTCTCCTTGTGCGGGATCGTGACATTGGCACCGATCACGTCCGCATCGGCGCGCAGAGTCGCTACGGCGGCGGCAAGCTCCTTCGGCGGCACATCCATTACCTCATAGCGGACTGGAAGCCCCACGTGATCGAAGGCGGCCTGTTGAAAGGCGGGCGAGAGACTCTGCTTCACCGGGTGCCCTAAGAGCACGATGCGCTTACTCATGCTCGTGTGCCGTGTGTCGCGCCGCCTGCAACTCGGGCTGCGTCGTCAAAGAAGGTTGGGTAACTCACCGCAGCCGCTTCTGGTTCATCGATCTCGACCGCCGCTCCGCCAACGAGGGCCGCCACCGCAAAGGTCATCGCCAGGCGGTGGTCCCCGCGGACGGCGGGGGCTCCGCCCTTCGGTCGTTCGCCGCCGACAAAGTGGAGGTCGTCCCCCTCAACACGGACGTGGAGGCCGAGCTGCGTCAGGCCATCCGCGACTCCTGCAATGCGGTCACTCTCCTTCGCTCGGAGTTCCCCAGCGCCGCGGATGCTGGTTGCGCCGCGCGCCATCGTTGCGGCGAGCGAGAGGATCGGCATCTCATCGATGGCGAGCGCCACATCCTCGGGTGTGATCTCCACGCCGTGGAGGTCGGCACTACGAACACGAAGGTCGCCGACCGGCTCACCTGAACCGTCATCTGGTCCTGGCGTCTCTTCTATGGATGCGCCCATGCGGCGCAGGATCGCAATGACGTGGCGGCGGGTGGGGTTCAGCGAGACGCCACGAAGAGTCAGGTCAGCATCTGGGTGCAGGCTTGCGGCAACGAGCCAGAAGGCGGCGGAGGAGGGGTCGCCCGGAACGTGCACCTGCGGGATCGCTCGCAGCTCCGCCTCGCCTTGCACGCGGATGGACCAACTGCCGTCTCCCCCCTGCGTGCGGCTGATCGTGGCGCCGCGCGCCGCAAGCATGCGCTCACTGTGGTCGCGCGTTGCGACACTCTCTATATAGGTGGTGCTGCCGCTTGCGGCGAGGCCGGCAATCAGGACGCAGCTCTTCACCTGCGCGCTCGGCGTCTTTGGGCGCCACTCGCCCCCCTTGAGCGTTCCGCCGACGATCCGCAGCGGCGCAGTCTCGCCACGTTCGCCTGGCGCTCCCGTGGCCTCGACACCCATCGCGCGGAGCGGCTCAAGCACGCGCGCCATCGGGCGTCGGCGGAGCGATGCATCTCCGTCCAGCGTGTGCACTCCGTGAATGCCGGCCACGAGACCCGCGCCGAGTCGTGCGCTCGTTCCTGAGTTGCCACAGTCAAGGCGGCCATCACCGTGAGCGGCAAGTCCGCGACGCCCCGGGGATCGCACGTGCCAACGCGCCGTGCCAGGCGCATCATCGGGCGCGGCGGGGAGCCGCTCACACGAAGCGCCGAGCGCCACCATCATCCCAGCTGTCGAGCGCACGTCGTGTCCGTCGCCCGCCCCGCTGATCAGCGTCTCGCCGTTGGCGATCGCGGCAAAGATGAGTGCGCGGTGGCTGATGGACTTATCGCCAGGGAGTCGCAGGTCGCCGCGCAGGTGCGCTGCGGGGGTGACGCGGTGTGCCACGTCCTTAACTCTTGGTTGGGCTCGCGCCAGCCGCACCCGGATCATCGTGGAGCGGCGTGACCAGCGTATGGATGGAGCGCAGCTCACCCGCGAGTCGCTGGAACATGGGGATCGTGAGCGATTGCTCTCCGTCAGACCAGGCTTCCTCAGGTTTCGGATGCACCTCCACCATGATTCCGTCGGCTCCAGCCGCAACGCCGGCGTACGACATGGGCGCAACCATCCAACGCTTCCCTGTGGCGTGGCTTGGGTCCACGATGACAGGGAGATGCGTCAGCCTGCGCAAGATTGGAACGGCATTGAGGTCGAGGGTGTTGCGCGCGGCAGTCTCAAAGGTTCGAATGCCGCGCTCGCAGAGGATGAGTTGCGTGTTTCCAGCGGCCAAGATGTACTCCGCGGCGAGGAGCCACTCCTCAATCGTCCCAGAGAGGCCTCGCTTCAACATCACGGGCATGCGCGTTCGCCCGACCGCATTGAGGAGCGAGAAGTTCTGCATGTTGCGAGTGCCAATCTGAAGCACGTCGGCGAACTCGGACACCATATCAACCTGCGCCGGCTCCATCACCTCCGTGATGATGGGGAGACCCGTGCGCTCCCGCGCCTCCGCGAGGAGGCGGAGCCCATCAAGACCGAGCCCCTGGAAGGCGTACGGCGAGGTGCGCGGCTTGAAGGCCCCGCCGCGGAGGAGGGTCGCCCCTGCGTCGGCTACGCCCTGCGCAACTTCAAAGAGCTGGTCGCGAGATTCAATCGAGCAGGGGCCCGCCATCAGCGTCAGGGAGCCGCCGCCGATCAACGCATCGCGCACTTTGACAACGGTTGGCGCATCACGGAACTCACGTGAGGCGAGACGATACGGTCGTGTTGCGCGCTTCGCGCTTGCAACACCAGGGAGCGCGGCAAACTCTTGCTCGAGTGCGGCGCTCACCCCCGATGGGCCGAGGATTGCAAGGGTTGATCCGGTCGCACCCTCCTCTTCATAGACGGTAAGCCCGGCCGCTACCGCGCGTTCGCGGACGGCACCCAGCTGCTCCGCGGTTGCCGTCTTGATCATTCGGACGAACATTTCTTGGCTCCTGGTTATCTGCCGGTCTCCCGGCGGGTTGGGGAAAAGAAAAGAGCAGAGGGGACCCCCTCTGCTCACATCCCGGCCGGACCGCCGGTCAGACGCTATGCGTCTGGGCGGGTCAGACCGGGCTCCTAAAGTAGCGGTACGTCGTCATGTGGCTAACCCTACGGCCAACGGCGGATCAGGTCAAGAAATTCTCCATTCGATCACCACTTTTGGGGGTGGACCTGGAGCGTTTTTGCGAGCCGCGTGCCCTCAGTGATGCTCCCCGCACATCGTTTTTGAGCACGAATTCAGAGGTTTTTCATGAAATCTGCCGATTTTGCGGCAGGGTGGCACAGCGATGGGCATCACCGTGTGCCGCGACTCTGATCTGGCGCGAAATTGGGTCTCCGTGTGCCAAAAATTGGGGGCTGCTGGGCCATTCTGGTTGCCCCCGGGGGGGGCGCCGAGTTGCGCCATGCACAAATGGGGTTGCACTTATCCACATTGTGTTTTACTTTTCAACAAGCCCCAGTTATTGGGGTGGAGTTAATGGCCGATCCGCCAGTCGGGTCGACCAGAGTGGAGGTCCAGAACATGGCAAAAAGGAAGCGAAGGAAGGCCGCTGCGAAGCGTAAGCCTGCCACCAAGCGACGCGCCAAGAAGGCCGTTGCCAAGAAGGCTCCTGCGAAGCGAAAGCGCCGCAAGAGCAAGAAGGCTGTTGCCAAGAAGGCTCCTGCGAAGCGAAAGCGCCGCAAGAGCAAGAAGGCTGTTGCCAAGAAGGCTCCTGCGAAGCGAAAGCGCCGCAAGAGCAAGAAGGCTGTTGCCAAGAAGGCTCCTGCGAAGCGAAAGCGCCGCAAGTCAGCCAAGAAGAAGTAACTAACTGGCGATCCGTCGAGGATCGTTTGAGAGAGGCGTCTGGAGAGATCCAGGCGCCTCTCTCTTTTCATCCATAATGCCCAGATGACCAGCGCGGTGATTGTGAGCGACATGGACGGCACCCTGACTACCGCAGAGACTTGGCGTGGCGTGCTGGACTGGGTCAAGGTGAATCGGCCGAGCGGCGCTGCGCAACGCTTTGTCACGGTTCGACTCCCACTCGTGTTCCTTGCAAAGCTCGGCATCACCAACAAGGAGCGCTTCCGGGCACGTTGGTTGAGCGATCTTGCAACCCTGCTTCGGGGTGCAACCGAGGCTGAGCTCAACGCGATGGGCGAGTGGGTCGTGGAGCAGTATCTCTGGCCAGCGCGGCGAACCTCGGGGCTCACCGCGGTCGCTGATGCCGTAGCACGTGCAGCCACCAGTGGCGTGCAGCTCCTACTTGCGACCGGTGGCTACCAGCAAGTGGGCGATGCGTTTGCGCGTCGGATCGGAGCGGTCGCCGCGCTCGGCACCCCACTGGAGTTCGTTGACGGCGTTGCGACCGGTCGCCTCGCAGGGGCAACGCAGAGCGGTGAACAGAAGGCTGCAGCGGTGAGTCGACACGCCGCTGGGGGAGATATCCTCGCCGCCTTCGGTGACACTGCGGCGGACATTCCGCTCCTCGCCGCTGCTCAGCGCGCAGTTGCCGTTGCGCCAGACAAGCAACTCCGCGAAGAGGCCGCGCGACGGGGCTGGGAGATCGTCGGCTAGCGCAGCCGGGCGGCATCTGGGATACTTCGCGTCGGCAAGCCTCGGAGAGGTCGCATAGAGGTCTAGTGCAGCGGTTTGCTAAACCGCCACGTGGGGTTTTCCTGCGTCGAGGGTTCGAATCCCTCCCTCTCCGCCACTTCAAGTAGGCGTGCCGTAGCATCTAGATCCGCAGGTAGTACATGCGCCCGTAGCTCAGTGGATAGAGCGTTAGGTTGCGGACCTAAAGGTCGTGGGTTCGAGTCCCGCCGGGCGCACCATTCTCAACACCCCAACGCACACGTTGTCGTATCGTGGCGTCATGAGCAGGGTCACACTCCTCGGACTCGGCACGATGGGCGCACCGATGGCGGGACATCTTGCGCGTGCAGGCCACACCGTGCGCGGATGGAATCGCACGCCAGGTCGCCCATCCATTGAGGGGGTGACGCAGGTTGCCTCACTAAAGGAAGCACTCAGCGGTGCAGACGCCGTGGTGCTGAGCGTCTCAGATACACATGATGTGGAGGAGCTGCTCCTCGACACCGATGGTGCAGCCGACACCCTCTCCGCAAGCGCCATCGTGATTGATACAAGCACCATTGCCCCCTCGGCGACGCGCCGCATGGGCGCGCAACTCGCCAGCAAGGGGATCCTGATGGTGGACGCACCCGTGAGTGGTGGTAGCGAGGGTGCGGTGAACGGCACACTCACCGTCTTTCTTGGTGGATCAGCGGAGGCAGTTGCCGTGGCACAGCCGTATCTCTCTCCATTCGCCAAGACGATCACGCACCTTGGGCCGCTCGGCGCAGGGCAGGTGGGGAAGGCGGTCAATCAACTCGTGATCTCCGGAAGCTACCTCTCGCTCGCCGAGGGGATCCTCGTCGGTCAGGCGGCGGGCCTCGACCCAGCAACGCTCGTCGGCGCGCTCTCGGGCGGCGCCGCCAAATCGTGGGTCCTTGAAAATCGTTGGCAGCGTATGGCCGAAGATCGCTATCCCCTCGGCTTCAAGGTCGCGCTACATCGGAAGGACCTCGGCATCGCCTTTGACCTTGCGAAAGAGCTCGGCGTCCCCGTCCCCACGGCGACGCTGGTGGCACAATTGGAAGACGCGCTGATCGCCGCTGGTAAAGGTGGCGAGGATCTCTCCGCACTCGCCAACCAGCTGCGCCGCATGGCAGACTCGATCGATGCCTGAGGACACCGCCACCGCCGATCCACGGATCGCAATCCTTCAGGCGCAGTACGTCGCCCTCACCACCTATCGTCTTGATGGTCGCGCCGTGGTGACGCCTGTCTGGGCGGCGGAACGAGAGGGTCGCCTGCTGATCTTCAGCAATCATTCCGCCGGGAAGATGAAGCGGCTCCGAAACTCATCGCGCGCAAGCGTTGCACCGTGCACATGGAACGGCACGCTCACGGGCGTTGCGCTCCCCGCGACCGCCCGCATCCTCGCACCAGAAGAGCTGAGCGGGTTGTGGGGCGCACTCGTGAAGAAGTACGGACTTCCAGCACTTGGCTTTCGCATCTACGATCGCTTGCGTCAACTTCTGCGCTTGCAGGTCAGCGCCGGTATTGAGGTGAGCCTCACCCCTTAATGGGCTATCCTCCGCCGTGGAAAGGTGGCCGAGTGGTTGAAGGCACCGCTCTCGAAAAGCGGCAGGTTAATAGCCTCGTGGGTTCGAATCCCACCCTTTCCGCCAGCACCTGACGCGCGCACACGGAGAGGTCGCCTAGTGGTCTATGGCGCCGCATTGGAAATGCGGTTTGGGGGCAACTCCATCGAGGGTTCGAATCCCTCCCTCTCCGCCACTCCTTCCCACACGAAACGCCACCTTCCCCAGGTTTGGCTCCGTCTCCTCGTCGACCCCGTTTTCGGCGCTGGGTGCAGGATTGGGTGGAGCCGCAGATGCTCCAGGATTCCCTAGGATTCCTCCAAACACCTGCACCTGACCTCAGGGCTCCCTAGGAATCCCTCTGATCCCTCCTCGGGGGCGAATTCGGGTTGCAGAGCCAAATCGTGATGTCGACTGGGTCTATTCCGGAATGATGAGACCGATTCCCACACCGAGTGTCGCGAGGCCGAACACAACGGCACCGATGGGAACCAGTCGGATGAGTGGTGAAGCAGGACCACCCGCTGTACGCGGCGCGCCACCAAAGAAGCCTCCAGAGATGAGTAGCGGCCCGACGAAGAGGGCGATTCGTATCGCCCACACCAGTCCGTCGCCCAGGCGTGACTGGTCCAGCACGAGCTGGCCGATGATGTTCAGCGTTACGAGCACTCCGGCATGGGCGTGACCGGCGCGGAAGTAGCTGTTCTGTTCGGCGGTGATTTTCTCGGTGCCGGATTGACGACGAAGGATGGACAGAAGGAAGTAACCCCCGAACGCGATGGTGGGGAGGCCGATGAACGCGATTGCAATCATCCATTGAGCGGCGGCAGACATGGTGCACCCCTTGATTCGGTTTTGGCTGTCTTTGTCCGTCGACACTACGACGATGGGTTGACAGTGTCAAGCAAGTTCCATACGATTTCGTCCGTGACGAAAGTTGAGATCTCGAACGTCAATGTTCCCGGACGCACCTCGAAGGTCGACGCCGAGAAGTACGAGGCGATGAAGGCTGCCATCTTGGAGGTGACCCCGAAGAAGGCGCCTGGCATCACAGCATCGGAGATGGTGGCAAAGGTGAAGCCACTCCTGCCAAAGAAGCTCTGGCCAAAGGGTGAGAAGGTTGGTTGGTGGCAGAAGACGGTGCAGTTAGACCTCGAGGCCAAGGGCCAACTGAAGCGCGATCCAAAGTCGAAACCAATGAGGTGGATTCGCACATAAAGCCTCATGCGTTCATGTCATGCGCCTCCGGGGGAGGAAAGGCGGAACCTGGTGCGTGACGCGATGTCCTGGTGGAGAGGCATGAGTCAGATCGCCCTCGGCGTGTTCCTTCTCTCTGCGGGTGCGAGCCACGTGACCGTAAGTCGCGTTGAGTTTCAGGCGCAGGTTCCAACGTGGCTGCCGCTCGACCCTGACTTCGTGGTGGTCAGCTCAGGGATCGTTGAGATCCTGCTCGGCCTTGCACTGATCACGTTGTGGCGCTTTCGGAAGCGTGTCGGCGTGCTGGTCGCGCTCTTCTTTGTGGCGATCTTCCCCGGGAACATCAGCCAGTTCGTCAATGGGATTGATGCGTTCGGGTTGAACTCGGACGGCGCGCGGGCAGTACGACTCCTCTTTCAGCCCGTGCTCGTCCTCTGGGCGCTCTGGTCGACAGGGGCCCTGCGACGATCATGAGTGACGTCGCGCCTGATGAGCAGGTTGCCCAGGTTGAACGCCTGGTAGGGGAGGCGATTCGCACCCTCCCTGAACCGCTGCGTAGCGCTGCGGAAGAGCTGCTGATCGTTGTGGATGGGACGCGCAAGACACGGCTCTATGGACTCTTTGACGGCGCGCCTCGAGGATCAAGTGACGCCGAGGGACTCCCACCACGGATCACGATCTACGCGCGTGCGCTCGCCGAAGACTTTCCGACCGATACGGAGCTCACATCAGAAGTGCGAAAGACGCTCGTGCATGAGATCGGGCACTACCTCGGACTGGACGAGTCGGACCTTGTGGATCGTCGCCTTGAGTGATCTGCGCGCGAATCGGCAGCGCCGCTTAGCTGCGTTCGTTCCACCAGTCTTCTAATGCGAAACCGATCCCCGCAAACGGGAGGAACCAGGGGAGTCCTTCATACGGGACGGGGACGGGGTGCCATGCGATACGCGCAGGCAGTGGTGGATCGCCACCGAGCTCCCAATCGATCGTCTGCTCAGCGAGCAGCGTCATCAGGGCCACGCCCGATCCGGCGCACCCAGAGACGTGCGTGACGCCGTCAAGCCTGGTCACTCGCGGAAGTCGATCGAAGGCGAATGAGAGTCGGCCGCCCCACGCATGCGTCACCTTCGTTGACGCGAGTTGCGGGTGGATCTCGCGCATCCTTGCGGTCAACGTGCGCGCAATTCGAGGGAGGGAATCTGGCCAGAACGAGGTGCGGCCACCGAACGCGATGCGACCATCTGGCGTTGGTCGCCAGTAGGAGAGAAAGTTGCGCGTGTTGAATCGCATCTCACCCTTTCCAGCAACCGTGGCGAGCAGTTCAGGTGCGAGTGGCTCCGTGGCGATCATGTAGCTCCCTACTGGGATCGCGCGGCGACGTAGGGCGGGGAAGAGGCGATCGGCATAGCCGTTGACCCCGCCAAAGATGTGTTGCGTGCGGACGCTCCCTCGCGGAGTGCGCACTTCGTAGCCGCCAGCGATTTGGAGGATTCCGGTGGCGGGGGTCTGCTCACGAATCTCAACATCCGCCGCCTGTGCGGCAGCCGCCATCGCGGCGTGCAATCGCGCAGGCTGCACGCCACCACCCTCATCCACCGCGAGTCCGCCTACGAACGACTCGCTGTTGGTGAGTTGCTGGACGGCACTTCGGTCGAGGAGTCGCACGGTGAGGCCGAGAGACTCACGCAGATCCGCCTCCGCGCGGAGACCAGGGAGGCCGCGCAGCGAGTGCGTCAGCTCCACATGTCCGGTTCCGCTCCACTGGGGATCGATCCCTGTCGTCGCCAAGAGGGAGGCGTCTCCTTGGCCCGCAAGCGTCGCCACGCGGTGCACCGCAGCGCGCGAGAGGTCGAACCACTCGCGTGCATGCTCACTTCCAAAGCGTTTGATGATGGAGTTCGTGGATGCGCCAAACCCTACGTGCGCCATGCCACCGTTGCGACTGCTCGCGCCGTCGCGGAGTGCACCCTTCTCGAGAAGGAGAACCCGTGCCCCGCGCTCGGCGGCTCGGCGCGCCGCGGAGAGGCCGGAGAATCCGCCACCGATGACAACCCAGTCCACGCTCGTCGGGAGCGGTTCGCTTGGGGGCATGGTGAAGCCGCTCGGGTTCGGTGCATCGTCGTGCCAAGCGACCGCAAGGCGTAGGTCTTGCATGCGTTCACCATAGCGCGGCTAGACTGCAGCGATGCCAACCGATGTCGCACAGCGCACCCGCGGCCGACTCCAGCTCGCGTTGATGATTGGCGTGGGGCTTGGGAGCACCGGCTACATTGCGGCGATCACCGTGGCAACGATCGTTGCGAAAGATCTCTCTGGTGGATCCGCGTTTGCAGGGCTGCCTGGCGCGGCGATCGTCTTGGGCTCCGCCACCGCCTCGCAACTACTCTCGAGATACATGGTACGACACGGGCGTCGCGCAGGCCTCACGCTTGGCTACGGAATCGGGGCCGCGGGTGCGGTCGGTGCGGGCGTCGCAGTCATCGTCGGTTCGTTTCCGCTCTTCCTTCTCTCTACCGTCTTCATGGGCTGTGCGAACGCCTCCAACCACCTTTCGCGATACACCGCGGCAGACATGTATGACGAGACGAAGCGCGCCACGGCAATTGGGATCGTGGTGTGGGGTTCAACGCTTGGTGCGGTGATCGGACCGAACCTTGTGACGATCGCGGGTGACGTGGCGGACCTCTTCGACCTGCCGCGCCTCGCGGGAACGTACGGTGTGCCGATCATCTTCGTGACCGCCGCGGCACTGCTCACACTCACCTCACTTCGACCCGATCCCGCGAGCCTTGCTCCGTCGAATGCAGCGGAGACGCCTGACGGTGGTGTGAACGTGGCCCAGATCGTGGCACGTCCGCGGGTGTTCGCTGCGATCACCGCCCTGGTGATCGGTCAGGTGGTGATGGTGCTCGTTATGACGATGACGCCGCTGCACATGGCAGATCACGGCCACGGACTTGACGCCGTCGGCCTTGTGATCAGTGGGCACACCTTTGGAATGTTTGCCCTCGCGCCGCTCTCCGGACGCCTTGCGTCGCGATTTGGCACGCCCCTCGTGATCGCCGCGGGGCTTGCGCTCCTCGCCCTCTCATCGGCACTCGCCGCCGTTGCGCCTCTCGATGGCGGCGTGATCCTCTTTGTTGCCCTCTTCTTGCTCGGATGGGGATGGAATCTCGGCTTCGTCGCCGGCTCCGCCCTGTTAACCGAAGGGCTCACCATCAACGAGCGCACGCAACTCGGAGGAGTGACGGACGCGTTGATCTGGAGTTCGGCCGCCGCTGCGGCACTCGGCTCTGGTGTCGTGGTGGCTGTCGCGGGTTACACCGCGCTCGGCCTTCTTGGCGCGGCACTCATCGGGCTCTCCGTTTGGGCGATGCTGCGGGGGCGACTCGCTTCGACATGAAGCCAGTCATTGGGATCAGCCGTGCCATCCTGCTGCGGTTGAGCCGCGCCAAAACAATCGGCAAGGTAGTGCAACGCACTGCATGGGGGCGTCGGGCAGTGGAGGGCTTCGTCGCGGGTAATACGATCGAAGAGGCGGTTGCGATCGCGCTGCTTGCGAAGCGGCGCGGCTTCAACGTCACGCTCGATCGCCTCGGTGAAGCGGCCTCGGGGGCCGCGGCGGATGACTACGTAGCCGACGCGTCGCGACTCCTGGATGGTCAGTTGGTGGCAGGGCTCGAACCGAACGTGAGCGTCAAGCTGACGGCAATTGGCCTTTCGGAGGGGGAGGACGTGGCGGCGACCCGCCTCGATCGAATCCTCGCTACTGCCCAGCGAGTCAACGGGTTTGTGCGGGTGGATGCAGAGCGCCCCGAGACCCTCGACGCGCTGCATCGGATCGTGGTGGCGGCGCGCGCATCAGGACGGCCGGTGGGCACAACGATCCAAGCGAGTTTGCGCCGTTCTGTCGTCGACGTTGAGCAGCTTGTAACTGCGAGAGTCCCGATCCTTCTCGTGAGGGGTGCATACGATCCGGGCGCGGGGGGCGTCGGCGACGTGGCGGCCGTCGACGCGGCCTACCTCAGGTTAGCGGCAAGATTGCTTGAGGACAGCGTGCCGCTTGCCTTTGGTACCCACAAAGATCGGATTCTCAATCAGCTCGCCGATCAGGCGCGCGTCCGTGTGGAAGCGCAGCTTTTATACGGCGTGCGTGCTGATCTCGCCGATCGACTCCTCTCGGCTGGTTGGAGTGTGCGCATCTACACTCCCTATGGTGTGGAGTGGTGGCCTTATGCGCTTCGCCGCATCGCAGAGCAACCAGCAAATCTCCCTGCGGTGGTGCGGCGAATGTTCAGCCGGTAGGTTCGGGAGCGTCTCCATCGTGAGCGAGGCTTGCTTTGCACTCTCCGCCTCAGAGGTTCCGATCGACTAGTCGCGCTTCTGCGCGCGAATCACGCTCTCAAACTTCTCCTTGTGCGACCCGTCGCAGAACGGCTTGTTCGCTGAGTGGCCGCAACGGCAGAGGCCAGTGCTATCGCCTTCGTGGGGGATCGCGTTCCCCTCAACGTCAACGATTTCAAACTCTCCCTGCACCTTGAGGGATCCGTTGTCCCGTACAGTGATTTTCACCTTCTCGCTCATTGCTCCGAACCCCCTTCGTCTACGCGTAACATCATGCACCTCGCCGAGCGGCGACCCTAAGCCTATCCCGCTTTGCAGGAACCGCACCCGGGACTCCTATACGGGCACGGTAGTATTCGCACTTCGGTGATTGAGGGACCTGCGGGCATTCGCCTTGCGCCTTCGCCGGGAGGGTTCTTGCCATGGCAGATCCAAAGCAGACGAAGTTCGTCCTCGACGAGTCGAAACTGCCGAAGAGCTGGTACAACATCGCGGCGGATCTCCCGTGGCCTCAGCACCCGCCGCTGAATCCGCAGACTGGGAAGCCGCTCGGCCCTGATGACCTTGCGCCGCTCTTCCCCATGGCCCTGATCGGCCAAGAGGTGTCGGGCGAACGCGAGATCGAGATTCCAGAGCCAGTGCGCGACGCATATCGGCTTTATCGCCCGAGCCCGCTCTATCGCGCGCACCGCTTGGAGAAGTTGCTGGGGACACCAGCGAAGATCTTCTACAAATACGAAGGGGTGAGTCCCGCGGGTAGTCACAAGCCGAACACCGCAATTCCGCAGGCCTTCTACAACGCGCAAGAAGGGGTGAAGCGGCTTGCGACGGAGACAGGTGCTGGCCAGTGGGGGACCTCGCTCGCGTTTGCTGGCGCCATGTTTGGCCTGGAGGTGAAGGTCTACCAGGTGCGGGCAAGCTACGACGCCAAGCCATATCGGCGCATTCTCATGGAGACGTACGGCGCGCAGGTGGTCCCAAGCCCGAGCCCAGATACAAATTATGGACGTTCGGTGCTTGCGGCGGATCCGAAGACCTCTGGGTCGCTTGGGATCGCGATCAGTGAGGCGGTAGAGGATGCGGCGACGCGCGATGACACCAAGTACGCCTTGGGCTCGGTGCTGAACCACGTTCTCCTTCACCAGACGGTGATTGGGCAGGAGGCGCAGCTCCAGCTTGAGATGGCGGACGTTGAGCCAGACATCTTGGTCGGCTGCACAGGCGGCGGGTCAAACTTCGCCGGCTTCACCTTCCCGTTCATTGGCGCAGCGTTCCGTGGAGGTCGCAAGATCCGTGTGATCGCGGCGGAGCCAACGGCGGCTCCGTCACTCACGCGCGGCATCTATGCGTACGATTACGGGGACACCGCGCACATGGCGCCAATGGTGAAGATGCACACGCTCGGATCGGCGTTCATGCCAGATCCGATCCACGCAGGAGGGCTCCGCTATCACGGCATGGCACCGCTCGTCTCGCTCCTTAAGGAGAAAGGGACGATCGAGGCGGTGGCAATTCCGCAGCGCGAGACCTTTGAGCGCGGCGTGGAGTTCACGCGCGCTGAAGGAATCCTTCCAGCACCAGAGGCGAATCACGCGATCGCCGCAACGGTGCGCGAGGCACTCAAGGCGAAGGCTGAAGGGAAGGAGACGGTGATCGTCTTTAACAACTGCGGCCACGGCTTCCTCGATCTGGCGGCCTACGAGAACTATCTGGCGGGGAGGCTTGAAGATCTCGATCTCGCCCAGGGGAAGATCGACAAGGCGCTTGGAGACCTACCGAAGCCGTAGTCCAGCGCGAGTGAAACGACCCAAGCAGGAAGCGAGGGGTTCGGCGAAACTGATCTCATGAAGATCTACCTCGCCGGACCCCTCTTCAATGCGGGTGAGCGCGGCGTCCTCTCGGAGATCGCTGCGCGCCTTCGCGCGTTGGACTTTGAGGTCTTCGTCCCACACGAACAGTTCGTGGAGCTGGAGGGTCTTGATCCGAAAGGAGTGTTTGCAACCGACCTTGCGGGGGTGCGCGCTGCCAATGCGGTGCTCGCCTGGCTCGACGGAACGCAAGTAGATGACGGCACTGCGACAGAGATCGGCATCTTCACGCAGCTCTGCGCGATGGACCCTAGTCGCTACAAGGGGATCGTTGGACTCTGCACCGATCTTCGTATGGTGCGCAGGCGCGGCGTTGCGCCAGGTGATGGCATCAACCTGTTTGTCTCCGGTGCGATCAAATCAGTCGGCGAGATCACCTGGTCGATAGACGATGCGATCAGCGCGATGGTTCGTCTCCGCGACCGGCGGTAGGCGGTTGAACTTCGGGAGCGCTCGAAGGTGAGTGCGACGACGATCCTTCGGGATGTGCGCATCACGATGCGCGACGGCGTGCAACTCTCGGCCGACATCTGGATCCCCGCCGCTGGTAGAGAGCACCCAACGATCCTTGAGGTGCTGCCGTACCGAAAGGATGACTACCATCGTAGCGCCGATGATGAGTTGATGGGCGCCGTCGCACGTCGCGGATATGCGGGGTGTCGACTTGATGTGCGAGGGACGGGGCGCAGCGACGGTATCGCACTGGACGAGTACACCGAAGATGAGACGCTCGACATGCTTGAAGTGATCAGCTGGCTGCGAACGCAGGTGTGGTCGAACGGTCGCGTTGCGGCATGGGGATGGTCGTATGGCGGATTCACTTCACTGATGGCGGCGGCGCGACGGCCAGAAGGTTTGGTGGCAATTGTCCCCTGCTACGCGAGCGATGATCGCTGGGAAGACGATGTGCATCAGAATGGTGGACTGCGTACGGCGAGCGAACAGTTCGGCTACGCCGCCTCCATGATTGGCATGAATGCAATGCCAGGCGGCATTGAACCGGATCGACCCGGTTGGCGAGAGGGCTGGCGACAGCGCCTTGAGGAGACTCCGCCGTGGACGCTCGGTTGGCTGCGCCGCGCGCGGCCGTCAGAGTGGCGTCACAACTCCGTGCGTCATCTGCCACCAATTGAGATTCCAATCTTGCAAATCGCCGGTTGGTGCGACGGTTATCCGAATCCCGCTTGGCGCCTGCAAGAGTCAGCCCCTGCAGGCTCAGAGCGTCGTCTGCTCTGCGGGCCGTGGGTGCACCTCTCTCCCGAAAGCGGCTACCCGGGACCGGGTGCGGGATGGTTGCCGCTGGCACTTGCCTGGCTTGATCGCTTCTGCGCACCCCCTGCAGCAGAGGAGTGCGCCAGCGAGGCGGAGCGCGCCGCCGCCGCTGACCCCGAGCAGACGGTCCTCTGGTATCTGCCGCACTCGCGACCGCCGGCACGGTTCCCTGCTGAGTGGCCAGGTGAGTGGATCGCCGAGACCACGTCGCCAGCACAACGCGCCACGCGCCTCCCGCTCTACCTCAATGCTGGCGGAGCCGCCTCATTCGAACCGGTAGACGCAAGTGGTCGCGCGCTGCCAGCGGCAACGATCCGTAATGTGCCCTCAGCCGGCGCGTCGGGGCCACTCTGCTTCGGTGGGGGAGCGCCACCGATCGGACTCGCCGACGATCTGCGAGAGGACGTGCGACAGCTTGAAGCGGTAGCCGCGGCAGCATCCGCGCCCGAGCGTGCCGCAGTCTGGACGAGTGAGTCGTTGACCGAGGAGCTGCTGATCTGTGGCCGACCGCAGTTGCGTCTACGCATTACTCCAGATGGCCGCGAAGGTGCGATTGTTGCGCGCCTTGGCGACGTGGCTCCGGATGGCGCCATCAGCATGGTGACGCAAGGGATGCTCAACCTTGCATATCACACCGAGCAGTCGCCACTCCCGCTCGTCCCTGGGGCGACCATTGAGGTCACCCTTGACCTACGCGTCATCGCTCATGCATTCGCACCCGGTCACCGCCTCCACCTGCAGTTGCTGGGGAGCGCATTCCCAATCACGTGGCCGCTTGCAACCCCATTTGTGCTCACCTGCTCCGAAGGTGGCGGCGCCACGTTGACGCTCCCGCAGATTCAGCGAGACGCAACGTTGCGTGCTGGTGCCGTGCGAGCCTTGAGCAACCCGTGGCTGCGACACGCGGCAGGTGCGACCGCCCCACCTCCAGCGTCACTTGCGGGGCTGCGCGCAGGGGCGTACCCCACCAGCAGTGGGGAGCTGGGAGCCCCAGATCGTGGCGGCGCACTGCCAGACGCCCCCGCCTCCGTATGGGATCTGGTGCGCGGACCAGGTGAGCGTGTGACAGCGCGCTTCTTCGGCGGCGGGCGTTCGCTCGGCGGGCCAGGGGTGTCGCTCTATGCCGATGAGGGCTTCACCTACCAGGTCAGCGATGCGGACCCCGCTCACACATCACTGCAGACAAGCGTCGCCTATGAGCTACGCGATGGGGAACATGTCGTACGAGCGATCGCCGAGGGAGAGATTCGCTCGGATGCGCAGAACTTCCTTTACCGGTGTGCTCTCCACGTCACCCTCGACGGCGCACCGTTTCATCACGCACTCTGGGAGGAGCACGTCCCGCGCGACGGTCGCTAGAAGCGCCGCGCGGGATCGTACCGTTGTGCTGAACTACTCCTCGTCGGTGCGTCGCTTGCCGCGTCGGCTTCGTAGGGCGAGGAATACACCAGCCGCCGCGAGCAGCACGACGAGGGGAATCAAGAGACTCTCCTCCGCTGCGACGTCGCCCCCGCCGACTGATGCCGGCTTCAGCAGCGTGTAGCCGACTGGGCCGAGCCCGAAGAAGGGTACACCGTCGGCTGGCTGATTCTTCCAGCCCGTGAACTTATCGGTGCGATATGCCACCAGCGTCGCGTCGTAATAGAGCACGTGGTACGGAGCCTCTTCGTACATCAGCTGCTGGAGCTGAGCCACAATCTCCTTCCGCTCTGGTCCGTTTGGCAGCGTCAACTGCTGTTCGTAGAGTGCGTCGTACTCCGCGTTCGAAAAGAAGCTGTCACTCGATGCGCCAATCTCCGACGTCAAGAAAACCTTCATCAGCAGGTTAGGATCAACATCTCCGGCCCAACCCCAGATGAAGAGGTCGAAATCGGCCTTCCCATCAGCCTCGGGGGGTAGCATCATGTCAATCAGAGTGTCGGAGTCAAACGCCTGAGCGTTCACTGGCACGCCGATCTCACCGAACCATCCGGCGATGAACTCCGCCGCTTTGGCGTATGAATCATCACTGCTCGGCACATAGAGGCGCAGATTCAGTGGCTCCCCCTCAAGGTCCTCCCGGACATCGTCACCATCTGAGTCAACGTAACCAGCCGCCTCAAGTTTTTCCGTGGCCAGCTTCAGGTCAAATGTGCGAGGGTTCGTTGGCTCCACGTGGAAGTCGACCGAGATCGGTGGCACCTGGGTTGAGCCAGCCACACCGTAACCCCCAAGGACCTTCTCAATCAAGGTTTCGCGATCAATTGCGTATCCGAGTGCGTCGCGGAAGCGTTGATCCCGCAGCGCCTTTGTGCTTGCGCCGCCACCCGCGATGTTTTTCGAATAGGTGTTAAATCCAAGCTCAGTGAACCCGTTGGCAGAGCCGACCGCCACCTCAATCACCTCTGAGGAGCCGTCAAGCTGCTTTAGTTGCTCTGGGGAGACGTTGTGGGCGTAATCAATCTCACCAGCAACGAGTGCCTGATACATGGCATCGGCACTCTTGAAGAAGCGCAGGACAATCTCGTCAGCGGCGAGCTCGCCACCGCGCCAATGCGGGTTCTCAACAAAGCGTACGAATTCTCCCGTCTTCCACTCAACCGCCTGGTATGGCCCGGTGCCGACGACCGGCGGCTCGTTTCCGAAGGTTCCATTGATCTCCTCAATGGTGAGCTTCTCCCAGACATGCTTCGGCAGAACGGGCACGAGTGCCTGCAAGATGCGTGTGACTGGGGCATCCATTGTGACCACAAAGGTTTGCGCGTCTGGCGCGGTCACGGCCGTTACGCCATCAAGGTAGGTATCAAGGTAGCCGAGGCCAACGTACTCGTTGTCGAACAGCAGCTTGAACGTATAGAGCACGTCAGCACTTGTCGCGGGCGTGCCGTCAGACCAGAGGAGGCCGCTCGAGATCTTGAACGTATAGGTCAGACCGTCACTTGAGACACTGTACGACTCCGCAAAACCCGGTGTGGGCTCAAGGTTCGACCCGAAACTAGTGAGCAGATCGTAGTTGAGAGAGAAGACTTCGTAGCCAACCACGAGCGCGGTGTTAAATGGATTCATTGAGTCGAGATCTTGCGTGGTGCCTATTCCAAGCACCAATGGCTCGTCGCTGGCCGCACGCGTGTTGGTGAATCCGAATGCCACCAGCAGGGCAAGCGTGAGCGTGACCGCCAAGGAGCGGTAGGTGAATGAGCTGTTGCGCTTAGTCAGGCTATGCATGTTGAACCCTCCAACTCTCATCGCTGTGCCGGTCCCCGCATTGGGGGTTCGCCGACCGTTTCCCGGATGTATCGCCGCATGTCGAGGCTGTAATCCTCCATTGGTGCGTAGTAGCCCGCCTTGAACACCGACGAGCTCATCCCTTGCTGTACCGCTTCGCAGATTCGCCAATCCTGCCGATTCACCACATCCCAAAACTCCAAGGCATCCTCTGGGCCGTGGCCAGGACGGTCGAGCTCCTTCGGATCGAGTAGTAGGTCAAAGATGATCTTGGTGCGGTCTGGGGCGAGGGGGACAAGGGCGAAGACAGCGGCATGGTCGGCTGAGAGGCTCAACATCATGTTCGGATAGAGGACCTCACCTTTGTGCCGCACCAGCTCCTCTTCGTTGAGCCCGGCGAAGCGATCACGCTCGCTCGTGCCGCTCATTGTGTAGGTCCAAGCCCCTTCTCGATGTGGAATACCCGTCTCCCAGTCAAGGCCAGCGCCGCCCGCCTCGCGGAATGCGGGGACCACGCGGCAGAGCTCAGGGTGGACCGGACCGCAGTGGTAGCACTCGTTGTAGTTCTCGAGAATGACCTTCCAGTTCGCCGCAACGTCGTACACCGTGCGATGGGCAATGCGCAGATCGCTGAGGGGATAGCGCACAACTCGTTCGCTGATTGGGCCGAGGGCCTCCATCAGGCCACCGCCTGGTGCAGTCGCACGTTCGGTATCGAGCTTGATAAAGACAAACCCACCCCAGGTCGCCGTTGCTGCGGTGTAGAGGCCAAGGTCAGACTTCTGGAACCCTGGCAACTCTTGAAGGAAGGGTGCGGTGCGCAGGGACCCATCAAGCTCGTAGGTCCACGAGTGATAGGGGCAGCGGAAGACGCTCTTTGTCTTACCGGATGCGCCGTGCTCCGCTGGTGCGAGCGGTGCGCAGACCGGCGCGTCGGTGCGTGACGGCTCGGCGATGATGAGTCGTGAGCCGCGGTGCCTGCAAACATTGTGGAAGGCTCGAACCTGGTCGTCAGCACCCCGCACGATCAGCAGATCATCGCCGTCGATCGTGGTACGAACGAATTGCCCAGGAGCGGCGAGCTCCTCTTCGCGGCAAGCGAGCACCCACCCTCGGCGGAAGCAGGCCTCCATCTCGCGAGCGTGCCAATGCGGATCAAGGTAGGCGCCAGCCGGGAGGGTCGGATCGAGTGGACCCTTCGGCATCGCCGCTTCGAGTGCGGCGTCTTCGGCGAGATCTTCGCCCCGTGCTGGGCCTGCCGCATTGCCACGTCTTGTGACGGTCACTCAGCCTTCCTCCGCTGTGTTGGAGGCAATCGTATACCCCACATTGCCGGCTGATGGCCCTGATGCGTAGTTTGAAACGCGCTCAGGAGAGAGGGGGTAGCACCGCAGCGCGAATGCAGGCGACCCGATGCCCAGCCTCGCCACCCGGGGTAGCTTCGAGCGGTGGCCGTGTGAGGGCACAGGCCTCAATCGCATGCGCGCAGCGGTTACGGAAGCGGCAGCCTGAGGGGGCGTCGCCCTGAGGAATCTCGCCTGCCGCAAGGGAGTGTGTTCCAGCAGCGCCAGGGTCGGTAGAGGGGAGTGCCGCAAGCAGCGCACGTGTGTACGGGTGCGCAGGGTTGCGCAGTACCTGCTCCGCGGTTCCCTTCTCGACCACCGCCCCGAGGTAGAGAACCACAACATGGTCCGAGATTGCCCACGCGAGCGAGAGGTCATGGGTGATGAAGAGCCATGCAATCCCCTGGTCGCGACGAAGCTGTTCAATGAGCGCAAGGATCTGTGCCCGCATCGAGACGTCAAGCATTGAGACGGGCTCATCGGCGATCACAAGCTTTGGATTGAGGGCGAGCGCACCGGCGATCACGGCACGTTGGCGCTGGCCGCCTGAAAGCTCTTCTGGTACGCGATCGCGGAACGCCGATGCGGGACGCAGCTCTGCCGCCTCGAGTGATGTATCGACACGGTCCATTGGTAGCCCCTGCGCCTCGAGGCCCTCGGCGACAAACTCACCGAGTGTGCGCTTCGGATCGAGCGTCTCGTAGGGATCCTGGAAGACCATGCCAACTGAACGCCAATCGTTCGGCCCTTCGCCCTCAACCTCAACCACTCCCTCGTCAGCATCAATCAATCCAGCGATGACACGCGCCAGCGTCGTCTTTCCTGATCCTGACTCACCAACGACAGCAACGATCTCACCTACGTTGACGTCGAGATCAACGCTGTCGAGCGCGACGATGCCACTCACTGATCGGCGCGCGAGGAGGTCGGCAATGGATCGCTGCGCGGCATACGTCACTGAGACACCGCGCACGCGCAAGAGCGGCACGCTCGTAGCCAAATTGGCGCGTGGCTGCTGGTTCATCGCCTCCCAAGCTCCAAGGTTGGATACGCTGCGTTAATCGGTGTCGGGGGCTTGCCGTCACCGAGCGAATAGCGGTGGCAGGCGAGGGCCACTCGATCGGTGTATTCAATGGTCGGTGGGTCCTCCTCTCTGCAGCGCGCGTCGGCGAGTGGGCAGCGCGGTGCGAAGTGGCAGCCAGGCGGTAGCGCGGAGAGGTCAGGTGGCTGACCCTCCAGCACCTTGATGATGCGGCGCCCGGCGCGTGCGTCTGGTGCCGCGCCGAGCAGTGCTTGGGTATAGGGGTGGCGAGGGGTTGAGAAGACCTCTTTCACGCTGCCAGATTCCACAATGCGGCCGGCATACATGATTGCGACGCGATCGCACATGTCGGCGATAACGGCAAGGTCGTGCGTAATCAGGATGAGGCCAAGCCCGTACTCCTGACGCATACGGTCGAGCAGTTCAAGAATCTGCGCCTGCACGATCACATCAAGTGCAGTTGTCGGCTCATCACCGATCAGCACGGCGGGGGAGCACGAGAGGGCGACTGCAAGCATGGCGCGCTGCCGCTGCCCGCCAGAGAGCTGGTGGGGGTAGGCGTTGAGTCGCTTCTCTGGAATGCCAACATCGTGAAGCAGGTGCTTCGCCTTCTCGTGCGCCACTTCGGCTGGCTCCCCAAGCCTCAGCTCAATCGCCTCCGCTACCTGGTCACGCACCTTGATCACTGGATTGAGCGCAACGAGTGATCCTTGGAAGACCACGGCAATCTCGCGCCATCGTGTGCGACGGAGGGGGGCACCCTTTGCCGCGAGGTCGAGGCCGCGGTAGCGGATGCTCCCCGCGTCAATGCGTCCGTTCGGCGCTAGCAGCCCCATGATCGCTCCCACCGCGGTGGACTTCCCTGACCCTGATTCGCCCGCGAGTCCGACCGCTTCGCCCGGAGCGACAGAGAGGTTGATCCCATCAACTGCCGTTAAGCGACGTCCGTCACTCAGTGTGAAAGAGACGCGTAGCCCGCTGATCTCGAGCAACGGCGATGCGGCATCCGCCCCTGTGGGAAGTTCGCGCACGTGATCGGCTCCCACGTTGCTGCTCATCGTCGCACTCGCACGTCGCGGTCGAGGAGCTCGTCGATCGCATTCCCAACGATTGTGCAGGCGGCCACGGTGAGCAGGATCGCGCAGCCGGGTGCGGTGATGAACCACCAGGCTCCGAGGCTCGGCGCAGCGGCAGATTGTGCGTTCCCGAGGATCGTCCCCCAGGAGGGTTGGAATGGATCCCCGAGCCCGATAAAGCTGAGGGTTGATTCCGTGAGGATTGACCCAGCGATCACCACGATCCCGTTGGCCACCAACACCGTACGAATGTTCGGAAAGATGTGCCGCGCGATGATTCGCATCGGAGAGAGGCCGACCAGCCGTGCACGCTCTACGAAGGTGCGTTCGCGCAGGGAGAGCGTCTGGCTACGCACGATGCGTGCGGTTGACGACCAGCTTGTGAAGCCGATCACCGCAACAATGGTGAGCAGCGTGGTGCGTATGCCGAAGATCTCGGTCTGGTCACCGATCAGCTCACGCAGGATCGGCGCGAGGATCAACGCGAGAACGAATGTCGGCAAGATCAAGAATGTATCGGCAACACGCATGAGAAGGGCATCAGTGCGACCGCCACGGTAGCCAGCGATCATGCCGATGCCACCACCAATCACGAGCGTGATTGCCGCAGAGAGCGCCCCAACGACGAGGCTGATGCGGGCGCCATGAACGGTGAGGTTCAGCAGATCTCGTCCGAGATCATCGGTGCCGAAGAGATGGGTACCGCTCGGCGGGAGCAGTGCCGCGGCCGTTGCAGTTGTGGCGGTTTGCAGTGGACCAACGAGAATTTCGGGTGCGACTCCGGAGAGCGTCAACAGCGAGAGGATCATGAGGGCGATGCGAGCGTCCCAGCGATGGAGTAACAGCAGCATGATGCGGTTGCCGCCGCTTACGCGCCTGCGGATCCGCGTGCTCAAGTTGACGCTGGCACTCGCACTCATCGCGCTGCCCCATGTCGCACGCGAGGGTCGAGCCTGCTGTAGAGGAGATCAGCGAGAAGATTTGCCATCACAACGCTGACTGACAAGAGAAGGAAGATCCCTTGGAGGACCGGATAGTCGCGCGACTGCAGTGCCTCCTGGGTCAGCAGGCCGAGCCCAGGCCAAGAGAAGACGATCTCAACGGTGAGGGCGCCGCCAATCACAAAGCCGGCATTCAGCGCGGCGAGGGTCACGGTAGGGAGGAGTGCATTTGGCAAGATGTGACCTCGCAAGATGCGCTCGTCGCGGAGTCCTTTCGCGCGTGCTGTGAGAACGTACCCTTCGCGCAGCGATTCGGCGACAGAAGATCGCAAGAGGATCGCGTACTGGCCAATGAGGCCCAGTGCGATGGTGGCGATCGGAAGCGCCGCGTGACGCAAGAGATCTATCGCCCCCTCAATACCACCCGGACCACCAGGCGTGCTGATCCCCGAAGTAGGTAGCCACCCAAGTGTGGTGGCGAAGAGCGTAATGAGGAGCATGCCGAGCCAGAAGTACGGCATGGAGTACAGGATGAGCGCGCCAAGTGTGCCGACCCTGTCGCCGAACCTCCCACGTCGCCAACCGGTCCATGTGCCGAGGGCGATCCCTGCCGCGAGGGCGATGAGTTCGCCAAGGCCAACGATGAGTAGGGTTGGTCCGATCTTTTCGCCGATGACACTGGTCACCTCACGGCCGCCGTATTTCACGGAGTAACCGAAGTCGCCCTTAATGGTTGCGCCGACGTAGGCGATGAGCTGGTCGGGGAAGATCGGTTTATCGAGGCCCCAGCGTACCCGCGCAGCCTGCATCGCCTCGGCGGAGACACGTGGATTGCGCGCCAAGGCTCGATCGGGTGAGCCGGGCATGAGGCGGAAGAGCACAAAGTTGAGAAGTAAAACCATGAGAATCGTGGCGATCGCCCCGCCGAGGCGCCCAAGGAGCCAGCGCCGCGCCCTCACTTAGCGGCTCTCCCAGCAGCCATGGCTACCCTCGCTTGAGGTATGAACTCTTTCACCACACCCCCATCTACCGTCACGGGTGACGTCAACCGTTAACGTCACTTGACCGCGGAGCATAGAGGGGCTGGGGGGTGCTGCCCCCCTTGATGCGCGCTTTGCGATCCCTCCTGCCTAGTGGATTGCGGGAGTAGACTGCCGCCATGAAGGCTGCGCGTCGGGAGGCCATCCGAGAGCTCGTCAGTCGCGCCTTTGCCCACGCCCGCCCGCACGCACCCCGGGTCTCACCCGATGGGCGGCGGATCGCCTGGCTAGAGGAGCGAGGCGGCACCGTATCAGTCGTGATCCGACGATTGAGCGGGGGGCCGATCCAACAGCTGACCGGCACCATTGAGCCAGTCACCGATCTCGCGTGGAGCCCCGATGGCCGCTCGATTGCCTATCTCACTGGCACGTCGCTTCGAATCGCTCGACTGCGCGGCGGGGACACCCCCTTGGTTAATCACGCAGCGGGCCTCTCGCAACCGCGCTGGAGTCCTGCCGGTGAACGCATCGCCGTCATCTCGCGTTCACGCGGTTGGGGGCAGATTGTTATCGTGCCCGTTGCAGGCACAGCACTGACCCAACTTCCGGAGGCGATCACTCCGAGTGGCGTTGATGTGATCACCTACGACTGGCACCCGAGTGGGGATGAGGTGCTCTGGGAGGCCGCCCGCAATGAAGAGAACGGCAACCTTGTGCAGCTCACGATCAGTCGCACGAGTGGCGATAGCAGCGAGCGCGTTGTGGCTGGTGCTGATTGCTGGGCCACTGGTGGGCGCTGGATGCCGAACGGGGATGGACTCATTGCCGCAGACGATCGCAACGGCTACTTCCACGTTGTGCACATCACCACCAGTGGTGAACGTCGAGAGATTGACCCAGTCAACGCAGACGACGTTCTCGCGAGCAACGCACCCGACGAGGTCCCGGTGCCGTCGCCAGATGGCTCGCTCGTGGCATTCCTTCGCTATGAACCAGGCGGCTGCTCCATTCAGGTGCGTCAGATTGCCGACGGCGCTGATCCAATCGGTCGTCGCCTCGACGCCTTCTCTGGGAACTGGTCCGCACTCTCGTGGCTCCCTGACAGCTCCGCGCTGATTGCGACTGGGCAGTCTGAGGCGGAGCCTGAGGACATCTGGCTGCTCCCGTTGCGCAGCGCAGCACGCAGGATCACTGACTCTGCGCCGCTCGTCTTGCCAGCACCACCTTCTGCGCCCATCGTTGTCAGCATTACTGCGCGCGACGGGTTGCCACTGAAGGGTCTTCTCTTCTTGCCTCGCGGCGCCTCTGCCTCGTCGCGCGTGCCAACGATGGTGAACGGTCACGGAGGGCCGACGTGGCAGTTCCTGCGCAGCTGGGATCCGCTAGTGCGTTCAATCGTTGAGGCGGGTTACGCGTACCTCACGATCGACTTCCGCGGATCAACTGGGTACGGCCGTGACTTCCGGTACGCACTGCACGATGAGTGGGGTCATGGCGATGTTCATGACCTCGTGGATGGTGCGCGGTGGGCGGCAGAGCAGCCTTGGAGTGACAGTCGCTTTGGAATCATAGGCGGGTCATACGGTGGCTATCTGACCCTCTGTGCGTTAGTTGATGAGCCGGAGCTCTGGTCGGTCGGAATTGATCGCTACGGTGACTCCGACCTTGCGCTCTCCTATCGACTCGGTGATCGCATCGGTCGATTGGATGTTGAGCGACAGATGGGGCGACCAGATGAGCCGAGTAAGGCGCCGCTATACCGCCGTGCCTCTCCCATTTTTGAGACCGAGAAGATTCAGGCGCCGCTGCTCATGCTGCACGGCCGTAAAGATAAGCGCGTCGTTCCGCGCATGACCGAGATCATGGCTCGGCAATTGGAAATTGAAGGGAAGTTTCACGAGGTGGTCTGGTTTGATGACGAGGCGCACGGGTGGGAGCGGCGAGAGAACCAGCGGAAGGCTGCTGATAGCACCCTCGACTTTATGATCGCTCACCTTCCGCCGACGGATAGCAGATGAGTCCTTTGAGGGGCGTGCTTTCCGACCTGTCTCAGTAACCCTGACGCGCGCCGGCTAACTCCGGGGCCTAGTGTTCGTCGACGTGATTTCCGTGGACCGCATGGCGGTGTCCATCGTGAAGATAGTCTTCGTGGACGCCGTGCTTGACCACAGTGTGGCCGCAGCCTGATTGGTGCACGTGCGTATGCTCAACGTGCTCCGAGTGCACGTCCGCCGACTCGAGGAGTGCCTCGTCGGTGTGGTCGCCGTGGGGACGATGCACGTGGCCATCGTGAAGGTAGTCCGTATGATCGCCGTGAGGGATCGCAGCGTGACCACACTTTTGCCCATGCGTATGCGGATGGGGCTCATGGGGGAAATGCACCTGCGTCGTTGCCACAATTCAAAACCTCCTGTCGAGGATGCTCCTCGCCGCCGTGCACTTATGGGCACGCCCTAATGGGATACCACTAAAATTTGCCTGAGTCAATCCCCCGGCGTCGCCCTTCACGTCAGCACCCAGGCCCCCGTCAGCTAGGCTCGGGTGCGCTCAGGATGTCCGCCTGCGTGTAACATTTCACCTTATTCGCGTGCGTCGTGCTATCTGGTGAGCGACGCCTCAGTCTCGTCGCGGTGCTTCTTCAGGTATTTCATGAATGGCGTGCCGCCCGTTCCAACGTCCGTTGGGTTCCCCGTTGCATCGGCTGCCTGGCGGTTGATGTAGGTTGCGGCGTACTCAAGGTGTAGCGCGCGGAAGGCGCGGAGGGTCTCCACGCAACGGTTTCGCGCTGCAGCGAGCTCCTTCGGCGCGGATGCGCCGAGTGTCGCAATGCGACTCGCTGCCGTTGGGCCAGCCTCAAACGCCTCGAGCAGACCGACGTGCCTACGCGGCATATAGCGGCGCATCTCCATCAGGTACTCGCGGAGTTGATCCGGTGCGTGATCAACGCCGAGGACGGCATCAAGACAAGGGACAATCGTGCTCTGGGCACCGGTCTCGCCGCGGAAGGTCTGACCCTTCCCAGCGTACGCGGTTACGCCTTCGTAGACGAGCCCGCCAGGGAGTGCCGGGTTATCCCTCCACCCAAAGATGTACGGGCGAACGCGGTGGTAGTAGACATACGGATCGCACGCTTCGGGCATGCGCTTCATCGTGCTGAGAATCCCATCGAGTGCATCACCAAGATCGTTCAGGGCGCTCGTCGCCTCGGCGTCGTTTCCGTCGGAGATTGCCGCCTGCGCGCGCGCACCTGCCGCGAGTGCGGCCCCGGCGCGGCGCTCGATATCTACGTGGATGAGGATGAACCATGCCTCGTCCAGCCCACCGAGAAAGTGCTGAAGGAGCGCAATGTTGCCGAGGGCGATCGGGCCACTCTCGTCGAGTCGGCGCCAGTTCCAGAGCGCATAACTTGCATACGAGAGGATCGGCTCACGTCCGAGAGCCGCCGCGATCTCGTGCCATGGCACGGCGAGTCGCGCCGGAAGCGCGCTTAGCGAATCTGGTTCGCCCCACACGTACGCCATGCCAAGGTAGCTGAGGGTGCGCATCGCCGCCTCAAGATCCTCTTCGCTGCTCAGTGCCTCACTTCGGAATTCGGGGAGCGCCTCAATGATTGCGCGAATCTTCCCTGATGGGAGGAGGGCAGGGAGGTCTCGCGCCGTACGATGCCACTCAGGGTTCGCCGCTGGAATCTCAATCGCGGGATCTGCGATCGGGAGGAATCCACGCTCTGCCGTTACTCCGAATGCATGCAGGTCAACGTGGTGCGTCATTGCACACTCCCTCTACTGTGAGCCGCAGAGTCGCGGCTGATCACGCTCATCCTCGGGCTTCCCCAGGTCACTGCGGGGCTGCGTTGCGCGTCTGATCCCCGAGCGTGTCCCGCATCACGGGTCATCTATGATCGTCCTGCCGTCGGTCGGGCTCCGCGCGACGACGCTTCGTGAACCGCGTCAGGTCCGGAAGGAAGCAGCGCTAAGCGGATCGCGGCGGGCGCAGCGGGCCGCTCGGCCGGCGGCACTCAGGCGGCGGCGTGCTGGGTATGGTGAGAGTGTGGGAGGGGCGATGGCAGAGCAGCTCGCAATCTATCGCCGCTACCGCGCATCCAAGTTCGGCGAGCTTCGCGGACAAGACCCAATCGCAAAAACCTTGCAGCGCGCCGTAGCCGACGGTCGTCTTGGTCACGGACTCCTCTTCGTTGGCCCCCGAGGAACGGGGAAGACCTCTACTGCCCGCATCGTGGCGAAGGCGCTCAACTGTCTCGCACCTGCAGATGGCGAGCCGTGTGGCGGCTGTACCGCATGCATTGCAATTCGCGACGGCGCGACCTTCGACGTGGTCGAGTCGAACGCGGCGACCTCGAACCGCATCGACGACGTGCGTGAGGATCTGATCCCGCTGATCACCAATCCACCCACAGATCTGAAGCGCAAGGTCCTGATCCTCGACGAGGTGCATCGCTTCACGAATGACGCCTGGGATGCGCTGCTCAAGTGGCTTGAAGAACCGCCACCCGGGATCGTCTTCATCTTCTGCACCACCGACCCATCGAAGATTCGACCGGCGATTCTCTCGCGACTACAGCGATTCGACTTCCGCCCCATCGCGCAGGAGCAGATCGCCGCGAAGCTCGTGGATATCCTCAAGAGCGAGGGTCGTAACGCAGAGCCTGATGCCGTTGCGCTGCTCGCCCGACTCGCCGACGGTGGCATGCGCGATGCCGAATCGATGCTCGATCAGCTTCTCTCGTCGGGTGTTGATCCGCTGCGCGCAGCGGATGTCGAAGAGCTCCTCGGCCTTCCTGGCGCGGAGGACATCGCGCGCCTCGCTGGCGCCGCGCTTGATGCCGATGCAGCGGTCGGTCTTGAAATCCTTGCCGACTTTGAGTTGCGCGGCCGAGATCCACGTGTCGTTACTGAACGCCTCACCGACCTGATCCGTCGCGCGCTGCATGCAGCACTTGCGTCCGGCGGCACGGTGCCCGCCGATGCCTTGAAACTTCCGGCGGGAGTGGATCTCGGGGGTGAGCCTGGCACGCCACTTCCACTCGCGGGCCGGAGTCGCGACGAACTGCTGCGACTCGCGCACGCGCTCCGACGTCTCGAGTCGGGGCGTGGCGACGCAGATCTTCGACTTGGGCTCGAGTTGCTTCTCCTTGGGACGCTCGCCCCAGGTGCGTTAGGCCAGACCGTTTCTGTACCGAACGCACCAGCAGCGGCGGTCGCGCCCCCTCGTACCGCGCCATCAAGGCCTGCGGAATCGGCCACGGTTGCTGCTGAAGCCGTTGAAGAGCCTCCATCTGCCATGAAGCCAACCCGAAGTTCGCGCGCGGCAACGAGTGGCGCCGCGAGCCGAGAAGGAGATGCCTGGGCCCACATGCTCGCTGCAGCAGACGTGCCGACAAAGCCACTCCTTGCGGACGCGAGCGGAGTTTTCGAGAACGGGGTGTTGACGATCCTCTACCCAGCAACGAAGTCCTTTCTACGCGTGCGCGCGGAGGAGCGACGTGAGCGCATTGAACAGCTTGCATCACAGGTGTACGGCGGCGTGGTGCGCGTTGCGTTCGCGGAGAAAGATGCAGATGCTACGTTGCGCGACGTTTGGAAGGATGCATGAGCGGAGCGCCACTTCCGCGCTCGCTTGAGCGTCTCATCGAAGCGCTCTCCCGCCTCCCCGGGGTTGGACCTCGCACCGCCGAACGGCTCGCCTTCCACATTCTGCGAACGCCGCTCGTCGACGCACAGGCTCTTGCCGCTGGGATCAGCGCGGCGCGCGAGCAGACGCGACCCTGCGAGGTCTGCGGACATGTTGCCGATGAGGTGCGCTGTCGTATCTGCAGCGATGACTCGCGCGACAAGAGCACCCTCTGTGTGGTCGAGGAGCCGCTCGACCTGATCGCGATCGAACGCACGGGTGCCTTCCGCGGTCGCTATCACGTGCTGAATGGCGCGCTCTCGCCGATGGCGGGGGTTGGGCCCGGTGAACTGCGCATGCGCGAGCTCTTCGAGCGCGTTGCGGCGGCCGAGGCTGCGGGGAGCCCAATACGTGAAGTGATCATCGCCACGAACCCCTCGCCGGAGGGCGACGTCACCCTCCTCTACCTCCAGGAGCGACTCGGCACCAGCGTCCCCAGAATCACCTCGATGGCGCGCGGCCTCCCGTTCGGCGCCGACCTCCAGTACGTAGACGCAGTAACAATCCTTCGCAGCCTCGAGGAGCGCCGCGGCGTCGAATAGCACCTCCCTATAAGGTGGCGAGATGAGTGAACTGATCTTCGAGATCCTCCTTCGCCTCCTGAAGGTCGCCGCCGCCGCCCTTCTGGGGCTGGTCATCTATCTCGCGGCCACCGCGTTCGAGCCTGCGGCTGCAGGGGCCACCCTTGCGGTCGCCTCGTTTGCCGCGGGGGCAGGGGCCATCCTGCTCCTCGAGTCCAGCCCTCTATAGGTCTCTGTTACAGCCCCAACGATCCCTGTTACAAGTCACTCAACTAACCCCCGTCCGCCCGCACGGCCCACGCACGACTCCCGCACGGGAGGCGTTTGACAGGATGGGGGGTGTCTGCGATGCTCCGCCTCCGCGTAACTGCAGGGAGAGATCCTCTCCCAACGGCCCCGATTACGGGTCGGCCAGGTGCGCACACAGATACCACGGTCTCCGTGGCGATCGCGTCGACGAAAGTCGGCGGCACCTTAACAGCTGAAGAGTGGCAGGTAACACAAAGCAACCGTTTAATTCGCTGGGGGCAGACCCTCGGAAAGTTAACGCGTTGCCGAAAGGCAGCGTGTTGTTTCGGAGAGTTTGATCCTGGCTCAGGACTAACGCTGGCGGTATGCCTTAGACATGCAAGTCGAACGAGTTTCCGGGCTTGCTCGGAAACTAGTGGCGAACGGCTGAGTAACGCGTAGGTGACCTACCCCGTAGTGTGGAATAACTGCCCGAAAGGGTAGCTAATACCGCATGTTGAGCCGACATCAGTGTCGTCTCCAAAGCAGAAATGCGCTATGGGCGGGGCCTGCGTTCGATTAGCTAGTTGGTGGGGTAATGGCTCACCAAGGCGACGATCGATAGGTGGTCTGAGAGGACGATCACCCAGACTGGGACTGAGACACGGCCCAGACTCCTACGGGAGGCAGCAGTCGGGAATTTTGCGCAATGGGGGAAACCCTGACGCAGCAATACCGCGTGTGGGATGAAGGCCTTCGGGTCGTAAACCACTTTTTTCGGGGACGATAATGACGGTACCCGAGGAATAAGCCACGGCTAACTACGTGCCAGCAGCCGCGGTAATACGTAGGTGGCAAGCGTTGTCCGGATTTACTGGGCGTAAAGCGCGCGCAGGCGGTGAATGAAGTCGAAAGTGAAAGCCCCGAGCTCAACTCGGGAACTGCTTTCGAAACCAGTTCACTTGAAGGTGGAAGAGGGAAGTGGAATTCCGAGTGTAGCGGTGGAATGCGTAGATATTCGGAGGAACACCAGAGGCGAAGGCGACTTCCTGGTCCAATCTTGACGCTGAGGCGCGAAAGCTAGGGGAGCAAACAGGATTAGATATCCTGGTAGTCCTAGCTGTAAACGATGGATACTAGGTGTTGGAGGTTTTAACCCCTTCGGCGCCGCAGCCAACGCATTAAGTATCCCGCCTGGGGAGTACGGCCGCAAGGCTAAAACTCAAAGGAATTGACGGGGCCCCGCACAAGCAGCGGAGCGTGGGGTTCAATTCGATGATACGCGAAGAACCTTACCAAGGCTTGACATGCACATGAACGCGGCGGAAACGTCGCTTTCCCGAAAGGGACGCGTGCACAGGTGTTGCATGGCTGTCGTCAGCTCGTGTCGTGAGATGTTGGGTTAAGTCCCGCAACGAGCGCAACCCCTGTCGTGTGTTGTATCACTCACACGATACTGCCGAGAGAAACTCGGAGGAAGGCGGGGATGACGTCAAGTCAGCATGGCCCTTATGTCTTGGGCTACACCCACGCTACAATGGCCGGTACAACGGGCTTGCTAAGCCGCGAGGCGGAGCGAATCCCTTAAAGCCGGTCTCAGTTCGAATTGCAGGCTGCAACTCGCCTGCATGAAGCCGGAGTTGCTAGTAACCGCTGGTCAGCACACAGCGGTGAATATGTTCCCGGGGCTTGTACACACCGCCCGTCAAGTCACGAAAGTCGGCAATACCCGAAGCCAGTGCGCCAACCGTAAGGAGGCAACTGTCGAAGGTAGGGTCGGTGATTGGGACTAAGTCGTAACAAGGTAGCCCTACCGGAAGGTGGGGCTGGATCACCTCCTTTCTAGGGAGTTTCTGTCTGGACCAGCGGTGGTCTGGACACAAAAGGAATCCCAGGTTAAACACGTCGTCGTTCATGCTCTCCCGCTGAGTGGAGCGTGCACCTTCGCAAGAGGGTGAGGCGAACGTGACTCGGCAAGCAAACCGAACCCGCAGTGGTTTACGGTTGTTCGTGTTCCTGCCACTCTTTAGCTGTCCGGTGCCCGTACTCGCGTGCGCGGGTCGCGGTTCCACGGGGGCGTTTAGCTCAGTTGGTTAGAGCACTGCCCTGATAAGGCAGAGGTCTCTGGTTCGAGTCCAGAAACGCCCACCACCATCACTGGGGGACGTAGCTCAGTTGGTAGAGCACCTCCTTTGCAAGGAGGGGGTCAGGAGTTCGAGTCTCCTCGTCTCCACCAGTCCCTTCGTACAGCACATCACTGATCACTGGCCTTTCTGAAGGTCAGCGACCAGCGATCCGCTGGGCGACTTCGGTCGCAGTGCCGCAAGGCACACCCTTAACAGCCGAATACATGACTGAACATCGAATGTAAATAGTTTCGTCGGATGAAACAAGTGAAATAGTCAAGGTGTATCCCGAGATGGTCCGCGAGCAGCGATGAGTCGTTGTTGGTGGGTCAAGTTATTAAGAGCACTAGGTGGATGCCTTGGCGCCAAGAGCCGATGAAGGACGTGGCAGGCTGCGAAAAGCTTCGGGGAGTCGCGAGCAGACAGTGATCCGAAGATGTCCGAATGGGGAAACCCGGCTGGGGTAATGCCCAGTCATCGGTGGCTGAATACATAGGCCACCGGAAGGTAAGCCAGCGAACTGAAACATCTAAGTAGCTGGAAGAGAAGATATCAATTCCCTGAGTAGTGGCGAGCGAAAAGGGAACAGTCCAAACCGCGACAGCGTGATAGGCGGGAGCCGTTGCTGCCTCGGGGTTGTAGGAGTCGACTTTCGAATCCTCCCGGATTCGAGCGAAGTCAAAAATCTGATCGTTAGGTGAACCTGCTTGGAAAGGCAGGCCATAGAGGGTGAGAGCCCCGTAATCGAAAGCGATCAGACTTCGTGGTTGATCACCTGAGTAACGCGTGGAAGGTCTCTCATGCGTGAACCTAGGGGGACCACCCTCTAAGACTAAATACTCTTGGCGACCGATAGTGAACAAGTACCGTGAGGGAAAGGCGAAAAGAACCCCGTAAGGGGAGTGAAATAGAACCTGAAACCGAGTGCTTACAAACAGTCAGAGCACTATGTTGGAAACAACAGTGTGATGGCGTGCCTTTTGAAGAATGAGCCGACGAGTTATTGCTGTGTGGCAAGGTTAAGTCCGAGAAGGACGGAGCCGTAGCGAAAGCGAGTCTCAATAGGGCGTTGAGTCGCATGGCATAGACCCGAAACCGGGTGACCTATCCATGGCCAGGTTGAAGCGGGGGTAATACCCCGTGGAGGACCGAACTGGTGAATGTTGAAAAATTCTCGGATGAGCTGTGGATAGCGGAGAAATTCCAATCGAACCCGGAGATAGCTGGTTCTCCCCGAAATAGCTTTAGGGCTAGCCTCGGGCGTTCAATCATGGGGGTAGAGCACTGGATGGACTAGGGGGCTTCCCGCTTACCAAATCCAACCAAACTTCGAATCCCATGATTTAAGAGCCCGGGAGTCAGACTACGAGGGCTAAGCTTCGTGGTCCCAAGGAAAACAGTCCAGATCGCCAACTAAGGTCCCTAAATCAACGCTAAGTGGTGAACGATGTGGGATTGCATAAACAACCAGGATGTTGGCTCAGAAGCAGCCATCATTGAAAGAGTGCGTAACAGCTCACTGGTCAAGTGATCCCGCGCGGAAAATTTAACGGGGCTCAAGCGTTGTACCGAAGTTGCGAAATCGTCGCCCAGCTTGCTGGCCGGCGATTGGTAGGGGAGCGTTCCGCTTGCAGTGAAGGCAGACCGGAAGGACTGCTGGAGCGAGCGGAAGTGCGAATGTCGGCATGAGTAGCGAAATGTGAGTGGGAATCTCACACACCGTATGGCCAAGGTTTCCTGAGCAAGGCTCGTCCTCTCAGGGTTAGTCGGTCCTAAGCCGAGGGCGAACGCCGTAGGCGATGGACATCTGGTTGATATTCCAGAACCACCAAAGACCGTTTGCACCGCAAGGTGTCGCCGGGCGAAGGCGGAGGGTGGCTCTCTGACGCAAGTCAGGGGGTACCCCGAGTTGACGTCAGGTGGGAGCAAGGGCATGACGGGGTCTGGTAGTTCGAGCGTGCTATGGAATGCACGTCCAAGCTCGTAAGGGGTGGGACTAGGTAAATCCGGTCCTGCATTCAACTCTGAAAAGCGATGGGAAGGGGTGTATGCCCTAACTCGAGCAAGCCAAGCCTCCAAGAAAAGTGTCTAGCGAGGTCCTAGGTGACCGTACCGCAAACCGACACAGGTGGCCGGGTAGAGAATACCAAGGTGATCGGGAGAACCCTCGTTAAGGAACTCGGCAAAATAACCCCGTAACTTCGGGAGAAGGGGTGCTCACAGGTGCAGCTTGCTGTGCCCGTGAGCCGCAGTGAAATGGCCCAGGCGACTGTTTAACAAAAACACAGGTCTCCGCTAAAGCGCAAGCTGATGTATGGGGGCTGACGCCTGCCCAGTGCTGGAAGGTTAAGAGGAGGGGTGCAAGCTCTGAATCGAAGCCCCAGTGAACGGCGGCTGTAACTATAACAGTCCTAAGGTAGCGAAATTCCTTGTCGGGTAAGTTCCGACCCGCACGAATGGCGTAACGATCTGGGCACTGTCTCAACGAGGGATCCGGCGAAATTGAAATACCAGTGAAGATGCTGGTTACCCGCGCTGGGGCAAAAAGACCCCGTGGAGCTTTACTACACCCTGATATTGGATTGAGGCTCGACCTGTGTAGGATAGGTGGGAGGCTTTGAAGCTGGGGCGTCAGCCTCGGTGGAGCCGTCGTTGAAATACCACCCTTGTTGTGTTTCGTTTCTAACCTCGTGCCGTAATCCGGCCGGGGAACAGTGTCAGGCGGGTAGTTTGACTGGGGCGGTCGCCTCCTAAAGAGTAACGGAGGCGCCCAAAGGTCCTCTCAGGCTGGATGGAAATCAGCCATAGAGTGCAAAGGCATAAGAGGGCTTGACTGTGAGACTTACAAGTCGAGCAGGTGCGAAAGCAGGGCTTAGTGATCTGATAACTCCGAGTGGAAGGGTTATCACTCAACGGATAAAAGCTACCCCGGGGATAACAGGCTGATGGTGCCCAAGAGTTCATATCGACGGCACCGTTTGGCACCTCGATGTCGGCTCGTCGCATCCTGGGGCGGAAGTACGTCCCAAGGGTTTGGCTGTTCGCCAATTAAAGCGGTACGTGAGCTGGGTTCAGAACGTCGTGAGACAGTTCGGTCTCTATCCAGCGTGGGCGAAGGGAACTTGAAAGGAGCTGCTCCTAGTACGAGAGGACCGGAGTGGACGAGCCTATGGTGTGCCTGTTGTCCTTCCAAGGGCATTGCAGGGTAGCTAAGCTCGGCAGAGATAAGCGCTGAAAGCATATAAGCGCGAAGCTCGCCTTGAGATAAGGTTCCCCACCGGGTTAACCGGGTAAGACCGCAGGGAGACTACCTGCTTGATAGGGCGCATGTGGAAGGCCAGCGATGGCTGTAGCAAAGCGCTACTAATGGTCGAGGACTTGACCTCCACGACGCCTCATCGGCGCTCGTCGACGGTCTTGAGTTACACCACGATGAAACTACACATTTGATGTTCAGCCATGAATTCGGACTTCGCCAAGCGGAGCCCGGTGACTGTAGCGGAGAGGCCATACCCGTTCCCATCCCGAACACGGAAGTCAAGCTCTCCAGCGCCGAAAATACTGAGGGGGTAGCTCCTCGGCAAGATAGGTCGTCGCCGGGCTCTTTGGCATCCTGATGACTCTTTTCTCGGCTCACGTTTCTGCCGATCCACCGCGTATCTGTCACATACGCGCGCGCGTCGGCTATCCTGCCCGCGTGAACGAGCCGCAGCTCAATCCGTGCCCGTGGCTTCTCGACGATGCGGGGAGCATCCAGCCCAACCGACCTCGCCGCCTGAGCCGCTGTGGAGCGGACGCCGCCCGGCCAGAGCTCTCACACCAGACTCGTGAAGGTCGCTGTCTTGTTGGCGCCGCATGTGAGATTCGCGCGGCCAGAGAGGCGGCACTCGGCCCACTCGCAGCCACCATCGCACCACAGCAGCCGATCGGCGATCCATCTCTGCTGAGCGACGGCGTGGTCGTTCAGCCAGCACCTCGTCGACCCTGGGCACGTTTCATCGCGGTCGCCGTCCTCGCTGCGCTGCTCATCGTTGGTGGCGGTCCAGTCATCGGTGCGATCAGCCCTGTTGTGCAGTCGCTAATCGGGAGCGCGGAGAGCGAGACGCCTTCGCCGTCCAGCGAACCTGCAGCCAGCGCAGCTCCAACCGAGAGCCCACTCTCAACGGCAACCCCGACAGCCACCTCTTCGGCGGCTCCAACTCCAACGCCCACGCCGACGGCCAGCCCATCGCCAACCTCTGGTTCTGGGGCGACGTACGTCGTCCAAGCGGGGGATGGGCTCTATTCGATCGCATGTTCGCTCTCTATCGGGTGCGGCGATTGGAAGGTGCTCGCCGATCTCAACAACATTCCGGGCCCCGACTATGTGATCAAGCCGGGTCAGGTGCTTCAGCTCCCTTGAGGCCGAGGGCGGGAGCCTATGGTAGGCTCGGCGGACGCGATCGCGTGGTTGCCCCACCTGCTCTGCATGCGTGATGTGACCTCGTGAGCGCGAATAAATCTTGAAGGAGCACCAACACAGGTGACTGAAAACCAGGAGAACACGTCCCTAAACGAGGCCCCAGCCGAAGGCGGCGAGTCGGTCGTTCGAAAGGCAAAGGCACCAGCCAGGCGTAAGAGCGTCAAGGTGCAGGCCCCCGATGAAGGCGGCGAGGCACAGAGTGCCACGCACGCAAGCAACACCCAAGAGGCGGAGAGGCGAGACGCGTCGGCGCCCGCCGCAGCGTCGGCACCAGCCGCGCGCGTCTGGACTGGCCCGGAGCCAACCACCATGGAGGAGCTGCTCGCGTTCGCGGGCGCGCCGATCAAGAACCTGAAGTCGGGCGACGTGCTCGACGGGACCGTGGTGCGCGTTGACCCCGATGAAGTGCTCGTCGACATCGGCGGAAAGAGCGAAGGGGTGGTCTCAAGCCGCGAACTCCATGGTCGAAACGGCGAAGAGGGTCCAGCCCTGAACGTCGGTGACACCGTGCTCGTCTATGTCATGCAGCCGGAATCAGAAGATGGGCATGTGGTCCTCTCGATCCGACGTGCCGGCCTCGAGCGCAAGTGGCGCACCATGCAGGAGCAGCTCGACGCGGGCACCATCATTGAAGCGACCGTGATCGATCACAACAAGGGCGGACTTATCGTCGATTGTGGCATTCGCGGGTTTGTGCCGATCAGCCAGATCGTGGACTTCCCACGTCGTCCGGCTGGTGATGCACCGCGCGACGCGATCCAGGAGATCGCAGAGAAGCTGCAGCCGTATGTGGGCCGCAAGCTGCGGATGAAGATCCTCGAGGTGAACCGAAAGGGGAACCGCCTGATCCTCTCGGAGAAGGTTGCCCACTACGAGGAGCGACGCGAGAAGCGCGACGAGCTCTTCAGCACCCTCTCCGTTGGTCAGAAGGTGAGCGGGAGCGTTCGCTCCATCGCACCGTTCGGGCTCTTCATCGATCTTGGCGGCATTGACGGCCTCATTCACAAGAGTGAGATCAGCTGGTCAAAGGTTGCGAACCCTGAGGCTGACTACAAGGTGGGCGATCCGATCAATGCCGAAGTGATCGACATCGATACGGAGCGTGGACGAATCAGCCTCTCGATTCGAAAGTTGCAGCCAGATCCATGGCACGCAGCAATCGCAGATATCAAGATCGGCGATTTCGTGGAGGGGACGATCACGAAGCTCGTCAACTTCGGCGCATTCGTACGCGTTCGAGACGGCCTTGAGGGACTCATTCACATTAGCGAGCTCTCGCACAACCGAGTGCTCCACCCGGGCGACGTGGTGAAGGACGAGCAGACGCTCAAGTTGAAGGTGATCAGCCTCGACTCCGAGCGGCACCGACTCGGCCTCAGCCTCAAGCAGGCGGAGGAGACACCGGTGCGTGAAACTCCTGCCGAACAGCCGAAGAAGGAGACGCGACGAGCGCGGCCTGAGCGAGGCTTCTCGATGGAGGGTGCGATTCAAGAGCCAGAGGGGGGTCTCGACCTCACCCTCGCGGCGGCCTTTGCCGGCATTCGCGACAAGATGGCAGAGAGCGGATCTGACGCTGGAGAGGCGCCCGTCGCCGAAGTTCCAGTTGCGGACGTCCCAGCTGCAGATGCCTCGGCTGAGACACCTGCCGCAGCGCTCGCCGAGGGAACTCCGACCGAAGAGAAGTCGAGCGACGAGGCGTAACCTATCTGGTGGTGCGGCGCAGCGCGCCGCACCACGCTCAGTCTCCTCGTGATCGGGCGGTGCTAGACTGCACATCCGTGCTGCAGCGCTGCGGATGGCGTACCGGCACGGAGATCGGAGGAGCGCATGGCCACGGCTGACCGCTTCGATCGCTTTACCGACCGCGCGAGGAAGGTGCTGACGCTCGCCCAAGATGAGGCGCAGCGCTTCAATCACAACTACATCGGAACTGAGCATCTACTTCTTGGCCTTGTTCGCGAAGGTGAGGGTGTGGCAGCCAAAGTGCTTGAGAACCTCAACGTTGAGCTGGCAAAGGTTCGCCAAGCCGTTGAGTTCATCATCGGCCGTGGTGAGCGACCAGTGCTCGGCGAGATCGGGCTCACCCCTCGCGCCAAGAAGGTGATCGAGCTCGCCATAGACGAAGCGCGCCGACTCGGACACAACTACATCGGCACCGAGCATCTGCTGCTCGGACTGGTTCGCGAAGAAGGCGGGATCGCCTCCGGAGTGCTTGAGTCGCTTGGGGTAAGCCTAGATAAGGTCCGCCATGAGGTTGTGCGCGTCCTCAGCCAGTCATCGGCACCCGCTTCGCCGCAAGCGGAGCGTCGCGCCGGCACCTCAAAGACGCCAACGCTCGACGCGCTCGGCATCGATCTCACCGAGGCAGCGCGCGCAGGGCGGCTTGATCCTGTGATTGGTCGCGAACGGGAGATCGAACGAGTCATACAGATCCTCGCCCGCCGAACCAAGAACAATCCGGCACTGATCGGCGAGCCTGGCGTAGGGAAGACCGCAATCGCTGAAGGACTCGCGCAGCGCATTGTCAAGGGCGATGTCCCTGCACCACTCCTGGAGAAGCGTGTGGTGACGCTGGACATGGGTTCGCTCGTTGCGGGAACGAAGTATCGCGGTGAGTTTGAAGAGCGATTGAAGAAGGTCCTTGAAGAGTTGCGTGCATCGCGCGACGCCATTCTCTTTGTCGATGAGCTGCACACGCTTGTTGGTGCGGGAGCGGCGGAGGGGGCGATTGACGCCGCCAACATCCTGAAGCCACCACTCGCGCGCGGCGAGATCCAGTGCATTGGTGCCACGACGTTGGATGAGTACAGGAAGCACGTGGAGAAGGACCCAGCGCTCGAACGACGATTTGCGCAGGTCATCGTTGCAGAGCCATCACACGAGGAGACGATTGAGATCCTCAAGGGCCTACGTCCGCGCTACGAGGCGCACCACAAGGTACGGATCACCGATGAGGCGCTGCGCGCCGCGGTTGATCTCTCCATCCGCTACATCAACGATCGCCAACTCCCAGATAAGGCAATTGACGTCATTGACGAGGCCTCGAGCCGCGTGATGTTGCGCCATGCGTCGCCACCACCCGAGCTTCGCGCCGCGCGCCGAGAGGCGGACGACCTTGAGCGCGATCATCAGGCAGCGGTCGCTGCAGGCACGTTCGACCGTGCGGGTACTCTGCGTAGCCAACTCGATGGGCTGAAGGGTCGCATTGAAGCGCTTGATCGCGCGTGGCGCGCCAGCTTGACTGGCGTGATCGCTCCGAGCGCGGCAATCTCTGGAGCCACGTCTGCCGAACCATCGTCAGCCGACGCCGCTCCAAGCGTGATCGCGCTCCCAGCTTCGAGCGCTGCGCCTTCTACGACGCAGGCACCAATCATCGATGCTGCGTCACGCGCCGTAGCCCCCGTGGTGACTAGCGCTGCGGAAACGACAGGTGCGCGTGTGGCACCAGGGCCTGCGAACCGCCCAGACGACCGACCAGCGGTGACCGACGAGGAGGTTGCGGCGGTGGTTGCGATGTGGACTGGGATTCCCGTGATGCGACTCGCAGAGGCAGAGACGGAACGACTCCTCCAGATGGAGGTCGCGCTCGGCGGTCGGGTGATCGGCCAAGAGCAGGCGATCGGAACGCTCAGCCGTGCGGTGCGCCGCGCCCGGGCCGGATTGAAAGATCCGAAGCGCCCGATCGGGAGCTTCCTCTTCCTTGGGCCAACAGGCGTCGGCAAGACGGAGCTCGCCAAGGCGCTCGCTGAGTTCATGTTCGGCACCGAGGACGCGCTGATCAAGATTGACATGAGCGAGTTCATGGAGCGTCACAACACGAGCCGACTCGTCGGCGCCCCACCGGGCTACGTCGGCTTCGATGATGGCGGTCAGCTCACAGAGGCGATCCGACGCCGACCGTACGCCGTGGTGCTCCTTGATGAGATCGAGAAGGCGCACAGCGAGGTCTTCAATATCCTCTTGCAGATCTTGGAAGATGGGCAGCTCACGGATGCGAAGGGGCGCCGCGTTGATTTCCGCAACGTGATCTTGATCATGACCTCCAACCTAGGTGCGCGACAGATCCAGACGCCGTCGTCGCTTGGATTCCGTGCGCGCGGAGAGGGTGAGAGCGCTCGTGCAGACGAGGAGTACAGCCTGATCAGCGCAAAGGTCGACGAAGAGTTGAAGAAGGCCTTCCGTCCAGAGTTCTTGAATCGCGTCGATGCGAGCATCGTTTTCCGACTGCTCAGCCAGGAAGAGATGCGTCGAATTGTCGACCTCCTCGTCAAGCGGATCGTCGGCCAGCTGCGCGAACAGGGTCATGAGCTCACCATCACGGACGCCGCAAAGGATCATCTCATCAAGGTTGGCTACGACGTGACCTACGGCGCGCGGCCACTCCGCCGCACCATCCAGTCGCTTGTTGAAGATCCGCTCGCCGAGCGTCTCCTCCTCGGCACCGATCCGTTGAATGCCGCGTATGTGGTGGATCTTGTTGATGGCGAGGTCGCGGTGATGATTCGAGAAGAGGGCGGTGCCGCCTCTGCCGCTCTGCCGGCTGAGCCAGTCGGCGCTGCAGACTGATTCGGGGCGGAGCCCCGATGGCGAAGAGCAAGAGCGTCTGGCTCTGTCAACGCTGCGAATTTGAAGCGCCAGCATTTGAGAACCCCTGCCGCAGCTGCAAGGAGTGGAACTCACTCGTTGAGACCGTCAAAGAACGACCAAGTGCAAGCACGCGAGCACGGGCAACCCGCAGTTCAGGCGGCGGAGGTCCCGCTCGCCCACAGGCGTTAGCGCTCGCTGGTGCCGACCGCGCGCCGCGAATCCCGCTCGGAGTTCCCGAGTTTGATCGCGTCCTCGGTGGCGGCGCTGTACCCGGGTCGCTTCTGCTCCTCGGAGGTGAGCCTGGGATTGGGAAGAGCACGCTCTTGCTGCAGGCTGCCGCGGGGATTGCATCGACGGGTGGCCGGGTTCTCTACGCATCGGGCGAAGAGTCAACCGCGCAGATTGCAGATCGTGCGGCGCGACTCGGCTTAATGGATGGCCCGGCTGCGGATGGCGTGGAGCTCCTTGCGGAGAACGAGGTTGGTGCGATCGGTGAGGCGCTCCTCGTCTCGCATCCGACACTCCTGATCGTGGATTCAATCCAGACCGCAACGCTCGCCGGGCTTGAAGGTCCAGCGGGGAGCGTGGGCCAGGTGCGTGGCGCCGCGGACTGGCTCGCAGGCATTGCACGCGCAACGAACTGCGCCGTCATTCTGGTGGGCCACGTCACCAAAGAGGGGAGCATTGCTGGGCCAAAGACGCTTGAACACCTCGTGGATGCGGTGGTGATGTTGGACGGCGATCGCCACGGCACGCTGCGCACACTGCGTGCGGCGAAAAACCGGTTCGGCTCGACCGATGAACTTGGACTCCTCGAGATGGGAGAGCGCGGCCTCACCAGCATTGAGGATCCGGGTCGCGCCTTCATCGATGAGCGAGAGGCGCGCGCGCCCGGCGCCGTGGTCGCCCCACTCCTTGAGGGGAGTCGGCCGATGCTCGTGGAGGTGCAGGCACTCGTCGCGGGCGCTGCATTCGGTGCACCACGACGCACGGGCCGCGGACTAGATTCGGCGCGACTCGCACTCCTCGCCGCGGTGCTTGGCCGACGAGCGGGGATTGCCGTTGGCGATCGGGACATCTATGCGAACCTGGTCGGCGGCATCGTCCTTGATGAGCCGGCGCTTGACCTGCCGCTCGCACTCGCGCTTGCGTCGTCGCAGCGCGATCGACCGATCAGTCGCGAGACGGTGGCAGTCGGCGAGGTTGGGCTTCTTGGAGAGTTGCGTCCCGTCGCGGGACTTGGGCGAAGGCTCCGCGAGGCGGCGCGCCACGGGTTCACCCGCGCGATCGTTCCCGCTCCTCGTCGTGGCGTCACGCTCGAGCCGGCACCTGATGGTCTGAAAGTGATCGCCGTGGCAACCCTCCGCGAGGCGATCGGTGAGGCGCTCGATGCTGGTTGATGTGGTGCTTGTTGCGGCAGGCGCCGGCACGCGCATGGGCGGCATCGACAAATCGCTCATCCAGGTGGCGGGCGAGCCGCTCCTCCGCTGGTCGCTTGACGCGTTGGAATCGCACCCGTCTGTTCGTCGCGTCGTGCTCGTCACCGCCGCAGAGCGCGTGCGCGCGTACGGTTCGCTCAGCTGGATCCCCTCCAAGGTGACGCAGATCGTCGCCGGTGGTGACAGTCGATCCGCATCGGTTCTTGCGGGCCTCAAGGCACTCCGTGAGGGTCCTGGTGATCGCGCGAGCGTGATCGCGGTACATGACGCGGCGCGACCAGGACTCACTCGCGAGATTCTCGACCGACTCTTTGTGGCATGTGGAGGCGACGCGTCAGCGCCGACACTTCCGTTGAGTGACAGCATCGTGCAAATCCAGGGTGAAGGTGCGGCTCGCGTGCGGGCGGCGTTAATTCCGCGAGAAACAGTCGCCGCGGTCCAGACGCCGCAGTGCTTTGCAGGCCAGCATCTTGATCGCATGATCAGTGAGATCGCTACGCTCCTTGTGAGCGAACGCCTACCGACCGATGAGACGAGTGTTTTGGAGCGGATCGGTGTGACCGTGCGCCTTGTTGACGGCGATGCGCGACTGCGCAAGTTGACCGACTCGAGCGACCTCCCCGTGATGGAAGCGCTCCTCTCTTCAGGCGCACGCAGCGTGGAACGCGGCCTCAGCGCGATCGCGAACGCGCTCGCGGCGCGTGCCAATCTCGCCTCCCTGCGCCTCGGCTTCGGTGACGATGTTCATCCGGTCGGGACCAGTGGAGCGTTACGTCTGGGCGGACTGGACTTCCATGGGAGCCCAGCCCTGAGCGGTCACTCAGATGGTGACGTGGTGCTTCATGCCACTGCCGACGCACTCCTTGGCGCTGCGAACCTTGGCGATCTGGGGCGACTCTTCCCTGCTACCGATGCAACTCCGCGCGGAGTGGATAGTGGCGATCTGCTGCGCGAAGTGGTGCAGCGCACGATGGCCGCAGGGCTCACCCCGCACTGGATTGAACTGACGATCACCGCGCGCAGTCCGCGACTCGCCGACCGGCTCCCAGAGATGGGGGAGCGGGTCGCAGCACTCGTCGGCCTCCCGGCCAGCGCCGTGAGCGTGAAGGCCTCCACAGGTAACCTGATCGGCGACGAGGGGGCGGGTCGCGCGGTGCGCTGCACCGCGCTCCTGCTCGCCGAGCATCGGGGTGCATAAGTGACGAACGTGGAGACTGTGCTGCAGCTGCGAGATACCCTCTCCGGTGCCACACGTCCGTTTGTGCCACTCAACCCAGATCAGATCGGCATCTATTCGTGTGGCCCCACCATCTACGGGCCAGCGCACATTGGAAACTTCCGCAGCTTCCTCTTCGCCGACCTTCTCGTCCGCTGGTTGCGCGCGAGTGGACATACGGTGCGCTGGGTGGTCAACCTCACGGATATTGATGACAAGATCATTCGCGCCGCGGCCAACGAGGGGGTAGAGATTCGCGCCCTCACCGATCGCTGGGAGCGCGTCTTCAGGTCCGACATGCAGGCACTGCGCATGACAGAACCAGATGTGATGCCACGCGCCACGGAGCACATCCCTGAGCAGATCGCGATCGTGGAGCGTCTCCTAGAGAAGGGGCACGCATACAAGACGGAGGACGGCTCCATCTTCTTCCGTATCGCCTCATGGCCAAGCTACGGCACACTCGCGCGCCTCGATCCCGAAGCGATGCGGGTTGGAGAGCGGGTGGAGGCGGACGAGTACAGCAAGGATGACGTGCGCGACTTCGTCCTCTGGAAGGCGGCAAAGCCTGGCGAGCCATCGTGGGAGGCCTCAATCGGGGCGGGTCGACCCGGCTGGCACCTGGAGTGCTCGGCGATGAGCATGCGCTATCTCGGCGAAAGCTTTGATCTGCACACGGGAGGAGTCGACCTGATCTTCCCGCATCATGAAGACGAGATTGCGCAATCTGAGGCGGCCACAGGGAAGCGCTTTGTGGGGACGTGGCTACACTGCGCACACCTCCATGTGAGCGGTGACAAGATGTCAAAGTCGCTCGGCAACATTGCGCGCGTCAGCGATCTCCTTTCGGAGGGGGTTGAGCCACGCGCACTGCGACTCGCGCTGATCTCTGCGCACTATCGAACGTCGCTGAACTACACGTCCGATTCACTCCCCGCCGCAGTTGCGGCAATCGAACGCCTCGCCGCCTTTGATGCTGCGTTGAGTGCGCGCGCGTCTCGCGCCGCCGATGCGCCCGAAGAATTGAGTCCCGACGTTGCAGAGCTTGCGACGAGCACACGGACACGATTTGCTGCTGCAATGAACGACGACCTTGCTCTTCCTGAAGCGCTCGCCGCGCTCTTTGATTTTATTCGTGAAGGGAACCGGCACCTTGATGCGGCGTGCAGCGCAGCTAGTGCGGTCGCACTTCGCGAGACGTTGCAGTCGCTGGATAAGACGCTCGCCCTCCTCCCCGCAGCCGTGACGCTTCCTGCTGGCGCTGAGGAGTTGCTCGCCGCTCGTGTGGCGGCACGAGCGGCGCGAGATTTCGCCGCGTCGGATCGACTGCGCGACGAGCTCGCCGCCCTCGGCGTGCTGGTGGAAGATTCGCGCGATGGTCAGCGCTGGCGTATCTCAGGTTCCAACTGATGGACGAAGAGCGTCGCCCCCCGCGACCAGCTCCACGCCCTGGCCAACGTCCCGCACCACGATTCGGTGTGCGTCCACCGGCGCGTGGCTGGACGCCACGTTCCGACGCTCCACGACACTGGGCCTCGAAGCGCACGATTCCTATGCAGGCGCTCGCGCTCGTCGGTCCCGATCAGGAGTTGATCGCGGGGCGGCACCCGGTGGAGGAGGCGTTCACGGCTCGCCGTGAGGCGATCAAACTTCTCGTCGTTCCACAGCGTCGCGCAGCTTTGCAACAGGTTGTTCTCCATGCGACCACGTTGCGCATCCCAATCGTTGAAGTTGAAGGGGCGCTGATCGGACAGCTCGCAGGGTTCGACGGACACCAGGGGATCGCGCTGGTGGTTCGACGCCGCCCTGAGGTTGCCCCAGAAGAGATCCTGGCGCGAGCGGTGAGCCGCGGAGAGCCTCCCTTCATAATGGCCCTTGATGGAGTGGAGGATCCACAGAACTTTGGGAGCCTGATCCGAAGCGCCGAGGCGGTTGGGGTTCACGGCATCCTCATGGCAACTCGTGGCTCGGCCCCCCTTTCGCCGGCTGCGATCAAGGCGAGCGCTGGCGCCGTGGAGCACCTCCTTGTCTCTCGTGTGGAGAACCTCGCTGACGAGCTCACCGCACTTCGCCTTCGAGGGATTCGCGTGATAGGCGCGGAGGCAGAGGCCGCCCAGGACCACCGCAGCGCCGATCTCCGAGGGCCGATCTGCCTTGTGATCGGGAGTGAGGGGAGAGGACTCTCTCCGGCGATTCGTCGCAGGATCGACCTATACGTTCGCATCCCCATGGTCGGGAGGGTGGCGAGCCTGAACGCCTCCGTGGCCGGCTCGATCCTCCTCTTTGAGGTGCTCGGTCAACGCCCCGCCGCGGCACAAGCCGTGCCACCGACTTCGGTCGCCACACCGCTGCCCGCGGGCGACGAAGAGGCCAGCTCGTAGTCCTTGCCCAGCTCCATCATGCGGTGGCTGAGCACGCCGCGGGTTGACCCGAGTGGGTGGGGGGTCTATGCTGACGACTCACCGACGGACCGCAAGGTATCCCGACGTGGGCGCCGACATAGCTCAATTGGTAGAGCAGCGGTTTTGTAAACCGCAGGTTCCGGGTTCGAGTCCCGTTGTCGGCTCCAGCAATGGGTAGGTTGAGCAGGTGGTGAGCTCCGCTGACTGTAGATCAGCCGTCTTTGACTGTGGGGGTTCGATTCCCTTCCTGCCCACCACACACTTGGAGATAACGAAAGCAGAGCAAAGAGACGAACGGACGCAACGGACTGGCCCACGTAGCTCAGCTGGCAGAGCACGTCATTGGTAATGACGAGGTCACCGGTTCAAGTCCGGTCGTGGGCTCCACCACTTGGTGGAAAGCGGAGCCGTCGACGCTAATCGCGACGGTAAAGCAGACGGAGATTATTCGAGATGGCAAAGGGGAAGTTTGAGCGGTCGAAGCCGCACGTCAATATCGGAACGATCGGGCACATCGACCACGGCAAGACGAGCCTGACCGCCGCGATCTCCAAGTACCTTGCCCTCAAGGGGA
>Ga0194116_10000773_pt1 | contig 52344 bp, 36 predicted proteins | sample TA2MahsurfametaG_4_FD_148617 | JGI IMG/M metagenome (GOLD analysis project Ga0194116, IMG submission 148617) | Freshwater microbial communities from Lake Tanganyika, Tanzania - TA2015008 Mahale S9 surface | ecosystem: Environmental > Aquatic > Freshwater > Lake | place: Tanzania: Lake... | reverse complement strand
TCTTGACATTGACCTCAATAAATACCTGAATTAAAGAATATCATAATACGATGAGAAGTATAACCAGGAACACAATCTATTTTAACACCAGCAGATGGAACTGATCATGAATGTATAACATCTCTTGATGATGCGAGTATTTGTAAACGAATTTCTGTGGGCATTGCTACTGCTCCAGTTGCATGTAATCTTAACATAGTACTTAATCCTTTTCTTAAAGGTCTATGTTGGTTTTTATACAAATCATTATTATTACCAACTTTATTAGACTTGTCAGAACTAAAAAAATAATAAAATAAATAATTATTTATAATATCGGTATTGATAAATATATTATTATTAAAATTGTTTAAATAAAGTAAACAATTTTTAAGTAACATGAATTTGAAAAAAGATAAAGAATTGTAATATAATTCTCGAGAGTACTCTGAATTATAAGTTATTGGATCAACAAACAAAAAAGAAGATTTTAACTCAGATAATAAAGGATTGTTTGGGTTTGAAGTAAATATATTCGGTAAATTTATTACCCTATTATTTGATTCTAAATATTGTCTATACAAATATTCTCGTTTGGTTAAAATATCTACTAAGTTAGAAGTATGATAGTAGTAAGCTGATACTGAATTGTACGGTCTTCATACAGATTTAGCATAAATATTATCTCCTGAGTGGGAAGGGGTGAATTGTGATGAAGTATTGTTAATAAAATATAAAGATTTTCAAAATCAACTTGAATTGTTTAATAATAAAGAAGTGTTTGATATGTTTGTCGAATCGTTGTTAACAAACATATTAGATTTTTCACTATTTAATCAAACATTGGATCGAGAATAAAGATAAGGTGTATACAATCAATTAGGTAAGTAATTTTTTCTAGATCTTGAGATTCTAGTAAAATAAGTTTCAGAATCACCCAAAACCTCATTATTTTCAATATTAAAATCAAAGTTTTTTTTATTATAAGGAACACCTATAGTTGAATAACGTGATACAGATGAAGGTTGTACTTCATATACCGATCATTTACTAAATCAATCGAACCATACAAAACGTGAAGGGTCACTTTTGGCTGACATTAAAAAAGGGAAATCGAAAAAATAATAATTCAAAGAATTCGAATTAGACGATAAATCATTAAATACTTTAAAAGTACTGTTTTTATAAAAAGTCGTATTATAATAATTATCTTTGTTTTTACCTAACAATTTTTCATAAGAAATACGACCACCTGTAATAAAAGGTTGTGAAATTCCAAGATTACCAAAACTCGTGATTTTAGTATTTGATCTACCATCTTCAAAACGTGCTTTAAATACTTTTTGTAAAGCATTGTAAGTAACAATCGAATTTCTAGATGTACTTCTTAAAGTTATTGGATTAGAAAATCGAGAAATATTGTTTTTGGGTAAGTTAGAATTTAATTCTAAATCCGAATTATTTACGTCTAAATTATTTAAATTAAAAGATGGTTTTTTAGTAATATCAGATAAATTTAAATCACTATATCAACTAAAATCTTCAAAATCTGCTCTAAAATTATTCAGAACTTCAATGTAAGATTGAGGGAATGTGTAATTTAAGTTTAAATTAAAAAAAAATGATGAGTTTTTATTATAAAGGGTTAATAAGTTTTTATAATTTGAGTAGGTATCATCTAAAGAAATAAAAAAACCTACTAAAGGGAATAAAAAAAAATCTTTTGTATTTAGTAAATTCAATGGGGATATATAATCATCAGATTGTATATTATTTGAATAAAAATTACCTGTAAGGGATAAATCTTTACTCAAAGGTGATGTTAAAGTAGAGTTGTTAATGTTTTTACCGATATTATATGTATGATAATAAAAATCTCTTCTTGAAAGTCTTGGTAGATTATCTTGATTTTTATTAAAATTATCATTAATATTTAAATAATCGTTATAACTAAAATTTGAATAAGATGTATCTCAGAAACAATTTTCTAATAATTCTAAAGCTTGAGCATTACGAAAATCATAATCATAATAATTAGTAAATAAAGGAATGTAAGACAAATCACTATTTAAAGACGAGTTTACAGCACTATTAACCCTTAAATCGCTATTAGAATTGCTTCAAAACATTTGTCAATACGAAGTAGATAAAGCTTTTAAAGCGTTTTCACGACGACCCATTAATAAAGAAACAGATTCAGTATTTTTTTTAGCAATATTTATAACAATTTTATTATTCACAGATTTGTTTGTTATTGTTTTAGTTGTAGTTGTATCATAATCTAATGGTATAAGGTAAGGGTTGTTAGATACTACTGGTGAATAAGGAGCTTCGAAAAAAAAGCTATTGTTAGCTAATTTTTGTGAAATTGAAAAATCAGCTCAATTAGACTTTACATTTAAATTTGTTTTAGGTAAAAAATCGATCACATTGTTATCTAATGTTTTTAAATTAGAGTACAAACTATTCAAACCTAAAGATAAATTTAAATTAGAGTTATTAGTTTGTAATTTTGAATATTTTCGAACACTTTGATCAGATGGTAAAATACTTTGTGTTTCAGATAAAGGTTTAAACAGTTTTGAAGTAGTCGATTTATTGCTTAAATCTTCGGTAACTACGTTAGAAACTGTTGATGTAGTAAAATTACCGTATAAAGAATTAATAATACTGTCGTTACCGATTAAATCGTTTCTAGTAACAGCTTTGTTTAATAATTTTCTTATAGGTAATTTAATATTTGTTTTATCACTATCATCGTTTAATTCTAAAATAATATTAGGGTGTGTCAATAGATTTACAAAATTTTTGGAGTTGAAAAGGTTATTATATGTTAATAACAAATTTGATTTATTTAAACTGTTGATTACTAAATCATTAACTTGTGGTTTTGAATACACATTTAAATTATTATAAAAAATATTGGTAAATTCTTTACTACTGTTATATTGTAAATTAGAGGTTAAAAATTTATCCATACTTTTTTGATCTAAAAATGTAGAGTATGTACTAGTGGTTGTTGATACTGATGTTAGGTTATGTTGTCTTTTTAAACCATAATTTAAAGAATCGTGAAAAGAGTTTTCATTAGAATATAGCGAGTTTAGTTTAATATATTTATTGGTAAAAGTTGTTGGTGTATGTACAAGATTAGTATTATATGTTTTTGAATGCATTCTAACTTTTTTAAAAGCAGCTGACTCTTGTGCTGTACTTGCACCAATATTTTTAAAGTTCATAAAATTAAAAACTTTATTATTATCTAAAGGTACAGTTAATAAATGTGCTGGTGTTACAATTAAATCTTCTTTTTTATTTTGATAAAATTTTCACAATTGGTTTGTATTTAATGTTTTTTCAGACGAACTGTTATATTTTAAAGAATTACCGATAAATGTTGAATAACTAGGTCTGACGTTATATTGCAAATCGATACTTTTTGGATAATAATATTCTCAACCTCATTGATAAGCCCTAATACCTATTAAAATCTCACTTGCACCAAAACCGTCGTATATATCCATAGCATCTGTAGATTCACTAACAATAATAGATACTGCTCAAGTAACTGGAACACAAGCGGTAATTAAATCACCACATTTAGATCGGCTTACACCTCTAGTCTCACGTCTTGGTTGATTACGCATACTACACCATCTAGCTACACACAAAAATGATAAGAAAAAAAAAACAATCATAAATATAAAAACAAATCACAACCAAAATTGGTATTGTAATATGTGAATAAATCCTATATCATTGTGAATGAATGATGGGGAAGCTATGAAAGGTTCTGGGTAATATAATTTTACTTGAGGTACTCCATAATGGTACAGACTTTTTACATGAGCTAAAGATTCTAATTTTTCAAATTTGCTCATATCATCTGTTTCTAACATCAGTGTTGTCAATTCTCGACTATTTAACTTAGACACATCTATAATATGCCCATTATAATCAAATAAATTAGTGTAATCAGTCTGATATAAAGGTTGGGATAGGTTGTATTCACACGAATCCATACCTAAACCTGTTCATAAATCATACATTTCTTTTCTAGTTAAATCGGGTCTTTCTTTATGACGACGATCTAATTCACGCTCAAACATATAAATAGCGTAATCAACGTAATTATCCATATGTTTTTCACCCCAACCTGTCATTGGACGATTTAAGTTTAACTCAGGGTAAAACGATTCTTCAATATCTGAAGATGAAACCACACTAGCTGTATTTGGTTTGTCTAAAGCTAAATCAGTACTATTATTATTATTTTTTTGTAAAAAAATATCAGATTTAAAATTAAAGTCTTTAAAAAAATTAGTATGTAAAAATAGCGAATCATTACTTAAACCAAGTAAGTTTAAAAAGTTATTTTTTTTAAAAAATGTATTGTAATTATTAAACAAGGCGTTTAAATCAGCCCCAATATTTAAAGAATTTTTTTGAGAAGAGATGAGATTATAATAATTTTCTAACGTAATTATATTAACCCAAAGGATACGCATGTATATAGTTTTGATACTATAATAACCTTTTTAAAAATAAACAGGTGCTTTAATATAAGCTATACATACAAATAACTTGTTAAATATAGTATTAAATTAAATATAATTAAATATTTATAATGTTTTTTATTACATAAACTTTTCTAACTCAGTAAGTCATGTATGTTGATCATATGAAGCAAATTTAATATAATCGACAAATTGACGATCATTTATTTCTCACGTATCGTTAACTCCTGAATTATACATAAAATGAGTACATCATAAAAAGAATAAATCTCTTTTCATAAAATAAACAACTATAGGCATTCAATGATGATATCGACCACAAATCTCTTGACATTGACCTCAATAAATACCTGAATTAAAGAATATCATAATACGATGAGAAGTATAACCAGGAACACAATCTATTTTAACACCAGCAGATGGAACTGATCATGAATGTATAACATCTCTTGATGATGCGAGTATTTGTAAACGAATTTCTGTGGGCATTGCTACTGCTCCAGTTGCATGTAATCTTAACATAGTACTTAATCCTTTTCTTAAAGGTCTATGTTGGTTTTTATACAAATCATTATTATTACCAACTTTATTAGACTTGTCAGAACTAAAAAAATAATAAAATAAATAATTATTTATAATATCGGTATTGATAAATATATTATTATTAAAATTGTTTAAATAAAGTAAACAATTTTTAAGTAACATGAATTTGAAAAAAGATAAAGAATTGTAATATAATTCTCGAGAGTACTCTGAATTATAAGTTATTGGATCAACAAACAAAAAAGAAGATTTTAACTCAGATAATAAAGGATTGTTTGGGTTTGAAGTAAATATATTCGGTAAATTTATTACCCTATTATTTGATTCTAAATATTGTCTATACAAATATTCTCGTTTGGTTAAAATATCTACTAAGTTAGAAGTATGATAGTAGTAAGCTGATACTGAATTGTACGGTCTTCATACAGATTTAGCATAAATATTATCTCCTGAGTGGGAAGGGGTGAATTGTGATGAAGTATTGTTAATAAAATATAAAGATTTTCAAAATCAACTTGAATTGTTTAATAATAAAGAAGTGTTTGATATGTTTGTCGAATCGTTGTTAACAAACATATTAGATTTTTCACTATTTAATCAAACATTGGATCGAGAATAAAGATAAGGTGTATACAATCAATTAGGTAAGTAATTTTTTCTAGATCTTGAGATTCTAGTAAAATAAGTTTCAGAATCACCCAAAACCTCATTATTTTCAATATTAAAATCAAAGTTTTTTTTATTATAAGGAACACCTATAGTTGAATAACGTGATACAGATGAAGGTTGTACTTCATATACCGATCATTTACTAAATCAATCGAACCATACAAAACGTGAAGGGTCACTTTTGGCTGACATTAAAAAAGGGAAATCGAAAAAATAATAATTCAAAGAATTCGAATTAGACGATAAATCATTAAATACTTTAAAAGTACTGTTTTTATAAAAAGTCGTATTATAATAATTATCTTTGTTTTTACCTAACAATTTTTCATAAGAAATACGACCACCTGTAATAAAAGGTTGTGAAATTCCAAGATTACCAAAACTCGTGATTTTAGTATTTGATCTACCATCTTCAAAACGTGCTTTAAATACTTTTTGTAAAGCATTGTAAGTAACAATCGAATTTCTAGATGTACTTCTTAAAGTTATTGGATTAGAAAATCGAGAAATATTGTTTTTGGGTAAGTTAGAATTTAATTCTAAATCCGAATTATTTACGTCTAAATTATTTAAATTAAAAGATGGTTTTTTAGTAATATCAGATAAATTTAAATCACTATATCAACTAAAATCTTCAAAATCTGCTCTAAAATTATTCAGAACTTCAATGTAAGATTGAGGGAATGTGTAATTTAAGTTTAAATTAAAAAAAAATGATGAGTTTTTATTATAAAGGGTTAATAAGTTTTTATAATTTGAGTAGGTATCATCTAAAGAAATAAAAAAACCTACTAAAGGGAATAAAAAAAAATCTTTTGTATTTAGTAAATTCAATGGGGATATATAATCATCAGATTGTATATTATTTGAATAAAAATTACCTGTAAGGGATAAATCTTTACTCAAAGGTGATGTTAAAGTAGAGTTGTTAATGTTTTTACCGATATTATATGTATGATAATAAAAATCTCTTCTTGAAAGTCTTGGTAGATTATCTTGATTTTTATTAAAATTATCATTAATATTTAAATAATCGTTATAACTAAAATTTGAATAAGATGTATCTCAGAAACAATTTTCTAATAATTCTAAAGCTTGAGCATTACGAAAATCATAATCATAATAATTAGTAAATAAAGGAATGTAAGACAAATCACTATTTAAAGACGAGTTTACAGCACTATTAACCCTTAAATCGCTATTAGAATTGCTTCAAAACATTTGTCAATACGAAGTAGATAAAGCTTTTAAAGCGTTTTCACGACGACCCATTAATAAAGAAACAGATTCAGTATTTTTTTTAGCAATATTTATAACAATTTTATTATTCACAGATTTGTTTGTTATTGTTTTAGTTGTAGTTGTATCATAATCTAATGGTATAAGGTAAGGGTTGTTAGATACTACTGGTGAATAAGGAGCTTCGAAAAAAAAGCTATTGTTAGCTAATTTTTGTGAAATTGAAAAATCAGCTCAATTAGACTTTACATTTAAATTTGTTTTAGGTAAAAAATCGATCACATTGTTATCTAATGTTTTTAAATTAGAGTACAAACTATTCAAACCTAAAGATAAATTTAAATTAGAGTTATTAGTTTGTAATTTTGAATATTTTCGAACACTTTGATCAGATGGTAAAATACTTTGTGTTTCAGATAAAGGTTTAAACAGTTTTGAAGTAGTCGATTTATTGCTTAAATCTTCGGTAACTACGTTAGAAACTGTTGATGTAGTAAAATTACCGTATAAAGAATTAATAATACTGTCGTTACCGATTAAATCGTTTCTAGTAACAGCTTTGTTTAATAATTTTCTTATAGGTAATTTAATATTTGTTTTATCACTATCATCGTTTAATTCTAAAATAATATTAGGGTGTGTCAATAGATTTACAAAATTTTTGGAGTTGAAAAGGTTATTATATGTTAATAACAAATTTGATTTATTTAAACTGTTGATTACTAAATCATTAACTTGTGGTTTTGAATACACATTTAAATTATTATAAAAAATATTGGTAAATTCTTTACTACTGTTATATTGTAAATTAGAGGTTAAAAATTTATCCATACTTTTTTGATCTAAAAATGTAGAGTATGTACTAGTGGTTGTTGATACTGATGTTAGGTTATGTTGTCTTTTTAAACCATAATTTAAAGAATCGTGAAAAGAGTTTTCATTAGAATATAGCGAGTTTAGTTTAATATATTTATTGGTAAAAGTTGTTGGTGTATGTACAAGATTAGTATTATATGTTTTTGAATGCATTCTAACTTTTTTAAAAGCAGCTGACTCTTGTGCTGTACTTGCACCAATATTTTTAAAGTTCATAAAATTAAAAACTTTATTATTATCTAAAGGTACAGTTAATAAATGTGCTGGTGTTACAATTAAATCTTCTTTTTTATTTTGATAAAATTTTCACAATTGGTTTGTATTTAATGTTTTTTCAGACGAACTGTTATATTTTAAAGAATTACCGATAAATGTTGAATAACTAGGTCTGACGTTATATTGCAAATCGATACTTTTTGGATAATAATATTCTCAACCTCATTGATAAGCCCTAATACCTATTAAAATCTCACTTGCACCAAAACCGTCGTATATATCCATAGCATCTGTAGATTCACTAACAATAATAGATACTGCTCAAGTAACTGGAACACAAGCGGTAATTAAATCACCACATTTAGATCGGCTTACACCTCTAGTCTCACGTCTTGGTTGATTACGCATACTACACCATCTAGCTACACACAAAAATGATAAGAAAAAAAAAACAATCATAAATATAAAAACAAATCACAACCAAAATTGGTATTGTAATATGTGAATAAATCCTATATCATTGTGAATGAATGATGGGGAAGCTATGAAAGGTTCTGGGTAATATAATTTTACTTGAGGTACTCCATAATGGTACAGACTTTTTACATGAGCTAAAGATTCTAATTTTTCAAATTTGCTCATATCATCTGTTTCTAACATCAGTGTTGTCAATTCTCGACTATTTAACTTAGACACATCTATAATATGCCCATTATAATCAAATAAATTAGTGTAATCAGTCTGATATAAAGGTTGGGATAGGTTGTATTCACACGAATCCATACCTAAACCTGTTCATAAATCATACATTTCTTTTCTAGTTAAATCGGGTCTTTCTTTATGACGACGATCTAATTCACGCTCAAACATATAAATAGCGTAATCAACGTAATTATCCATATGTTTTTCACCCCAACCTGTCATTGGACGATTTAAGTTTAACTCAGGGTAAAACGATTCTTCAATATCTGAAGATGAAACCACACTAGCTGTATTTGGTTTGTCTAAAGCTAAATCAGTACTATTATTATTATTTTTTTGTAAAAAAATATCAGATTTAAAATTAAAGTCTTTAAAAAAATTAGTATGTAAAAATAGCGAATCATTACTTAAACCAAGTAAGTTTAAAAAGTTATTTTTTTTAAAAAATGTATTGTAATTATTAAACAAGGCGTTTAAATCAGCCCCAATATTTAAAGAATTTTTTTGAGAAGAGATGAGATTATAATAATTTTCTAACGTAATTATATTAACCCAAAGGATACGCATGTATATAGTTTTGATACTATAATAACCTTTTTAAAAATAAACAGGTGCTTTAATATAAGCTATACATACAAATAATTTATTATAGTTTAATAATCGGGTGAAAGGAGAGATTTGAACTCACAACCTCTGGAGCCACAATCCAGTGCTCTACCAATTAAGCTACATTCACCGTGATTTCAGTAAACCCCCATTTAAATGATTGTTTTAAAAACTGTTTTAAATTTTTTTCTTCTTAAATCAGAGAGTACAGGACCAAATAAATACTTAGATTTCAAATTTTGTTTTTTTTTTATTAGAACAGCATTATTGTGTTTAAAATATACTACGGAACCATCTAATCTTCTAGTAGGGTATTTTACCCTAATTAATATAGAACGACATATATCACCTTTTTTATTAAATTTAAATTTAAAACCTTTGTATTCAATACGTGGTGGTTCGACAATCCTAGCAGAACCTTTTATAAAAAAACCTAAACCAGTTTGACGTCTATTAAAACCTTTATATAAATGGAAAACCTGTAATCAGTTGACGTTGGTGTTATCAGAAATACTAAGTCACGTATTTTTTAAAATCATTAAATGTTTGTATATTTTTTCTTGATTCAAACCCTAGTACCTGTAGATGTTGCTTGTTGTTTCAAAAAATTTTGATTACGTATAAAATATACTGAATTTACCTGGTTAAGTATATTGTAATTTTTTAATTGATTAAAATTTAAAAAACTAAAAATCCTTTTAATTAAAAAACACAATAAAATGGAAGATACGATACCATAAAATAACATAAAATTAATTAAAAAAAACTCAAAACTATTATTATAAAAATAAATTTCTCTTAACAAATTTAAATCGGTAGTAATACTAGAAAAAAAAAAATCATAATAATCATATCAACTAATAAAAAAAAATCATGTTTTGGAAAAACCTTTAGTATAATCTATATCTACTGGATTTATAAAAAAATAAAAAAACGATAGAATAAAAAATAAAGAAAATAATATAAAAGATATTTCCCTACTAGATTTATCTAAATTTGATTTTTGGTGTAAGAAGGTTGAATAATGTAAGATAAAAATAAAGAAAACCAAACCAACACCTAAATCTATAACCCATAAAAAACCTATAAAAATATCACCATCGTCTAATAACAATCAAACACCTAAAACTACTAAATAAATACCAGCTAAATACCAAAGTGTTAGTATATTATATGTGCTAACGAAAAATAAAAGGGTTGTAAAAGATAACATTTGAAGAATAAACATTTCATTAAACACTAGTTATACACGATAAAATTACTTTTGTGTTAAAGTATAAGTATATAATGTAGTTTCTAAGAACTCATTATTAGTGTAGCTTAATTTGTTTAGAGATAAACTATCGGGTCTATTAAAACGAGATAAATATAAACCTTTTCTTTGTATAAATCTATTTCTAGCAATCTCGTATAAATAGAAATTTAATCTAGTATTAAAACGTGAAATACCAAAACTGTTTCTAGTAGCAGCTCTAGCTTGTCTTAAACTGTCAAATATCATAATAAAAAACGCCATTAAACCAGCAACACTTAATAAATGTCCAGCAGAAACAATAGCATGTCAACCCCCTAATGATGCTGGGTAATCTAGAACACGTCTAGGCATACCAGAATAACCAAGTCAGAACATAGGTATTACTGTCATTAATTGACCTAATAAGAAATAAATACAATGTAAATAACCTCAAATACGACTAAATTTAACACCGAAAATAGAAGGGAAATAGAAATAAAATGCACCGAATGAAGCAAACATGGCAGAACCTGCAAACATGACATGGAAATGACCTATAACATAAAAAGTATCATGAAATAAAATATCCATACCTGTATTAGCGACAGCCATACCACTAATACCTCCTGAAACAAAAAAAAATATAAACAGTAATGCGAATACAAAAGGCAATTCGACATTAAACGAACTATTTACTAAAGTAACACATCAATGCATTAGTTTTGTAGCAGCAGGTACTGAAATCATAACAGTTAGTGTACTAAAAAGCATTCTAGTTGTATGTGCAAGACCGACCATATACATATGATGACCTCAAACAAAAAAACCTAAAAATGCAATAGTATACATGGAATATAATAAACTTGCTCTTGCGGAGACACGTTTTCTTAAATAAAAAGATAAAATTGTATTATTAAAACCAAAAGCTGGAATCATAATAACGTAAACTTCGGGGTGACCGAAGAATCAAAACATATGTTGAAATAACACCGTATCACCACCACCTGAGTAATCGAAAAATGAAGTTTGTCAATGACGATCCGATAATAACATAAGAATACCTATAGCTAACATAGGGTTAGCGGCAATCATCATTCAAGAAGCGACTATAACACCTTCGGTAAAGAAAGATCTAGCATCTCTCATTTTACGATTATTAAGGGTTGATAAATAACGATATGTTACTAAGAAATTTGCTGAACTTACAATAGAAGAATTTAAAACTAAAAAAACACCCATTAAACCAATATCTACTTTACCTATTGCTGTAAAACGTGTACGTGCTGAAAATGGTGTAATCATAGCTCATCCAGGTAAAACATCCTTAGCATTTCTTTCTACTGCCCAGAAAATACTATCTTCATTTATATAACGACGATACATGGTTTTTTGGTGTCTAGCTGCTAATAATTTACAACGTCAAGCTTCTCTTGTAAATTTTAATTGTCTTCAATTTGAGTATATTCTTTGTTGTAGTGAACTAGTTGTAAACATTCTATAAAATTTTTGATCAATAGAATTAATAGATAATCATCTATTATTTATAAATTTAGTTTGTGTAGATAAAATGTAAAAGAAATTATAAAAACCGTCTGTGCTATTTACATATGATGTGAAATGACTGGATGTCTCATTAGTTTTAGAACTAAATAGGTTTAAATAATTGGAGAAATTAGAATTAAACAATTCTAAAAAAGTGTTTGAAAAAAATCACGAAGATTTTCTAATACCACCTGTTATTTCACTTACAGTTGTAAAAAGATATGGGAACGCTTCTTTATCTTGTTTAGTTATATAATTACCTGCTTTATAATCGTATCTAAAAATCGGGTTTGTAAATTTTTGATATCTAAAGTTTAAAGAGCTTTCTAAATTATTAAACATGGATTTGTTGTTTAAATCCAATGAATCTCAGTTTTGTGTTAAAAAAGTCACTTCATTTTTATTTGTATTAGAATATTCGTCAGTTAAAGTCGAATTATTTAAAAATTTAAGTTTTACTAAAAAGTGGCTAAAGTCACTAAAACCTAAAAAAATATTCAAAGATAATAAACGGGTTAAAACATTATATAAAGAGTTTAAATAAAAGGTTATATTAAAATTAAAAGAAAATAGATTATTAAAAATCATAAAAGATGTTATATAAATATTTTTGAAAATATTAACAAAAAGGTGCGAAATGTTATTTAATAATATTACCATAACAGATTCATTTTCAATTTTATTAGCAATCTCTAAATCTTGGTAAAGGGATTGTATATCTACATTATTTAATTTTTTAGGTTTATAGTTAAATAAATTTGATAATCTATCAATTCCACTATTGATAAACTTATATATAGTTGCTATAAAATTTCTTACTGGAATTAAAATAGATCTACTAGCTATTGAATACAAAAAGGTAAAAACAAATTCTGGTAAACTTCCGTTAGTTATTATATCAGGGTGTTGATGTTTTGGTCTAACGTTGTATCTAAGTTGATATAAACCTATATTATTTTCCATTAAACCAGCCATTAAATTCTCTGTTTGAACAGGTAAAAAATTTTTATAATAATTAACGAATAATCAAGAAGGTTCATTAAAATTTAAAGCGTTGACAATATTATTTAATTGTTTTTTAACAAATGTTTTAGTACTATTAAATAACAAATGAATAAACAATTGTAATGATGAATTACCAAAAGTATTATCATAATAATTTCAAGAACTAAAATTTAATACACTCAAAATTGAGGTGTATATGTTAAAAAAAGGTTTAAATAAAAGACCTTCGTATTTTTGATCAAAGAATTTAATTAAACCAGATAATTTTGATTTAGTGGAGAAAAAATCATAATTATCATGTTTAGTTAAATCAGAAAAGAAAGATTGTGATCTGTTTTGTGTATTAGAATAAACACCATGTCTATAAAATAATAACATGTTAGGGTTTATAGTGTCTAAGTTATTTGTTTTAAATCTAATACCAATTGCTGTTTTATTTAAGAATTCATGATGATCATGAATATTAACTAAATCTGTAAAAAAACGGTTTTTTAAAAGAGCTTGGATTTCACGAATATTAAAACAATTCATACGTTGATATCTTCTATCTAAACATACCAATTGACAAAGCATTATAAGACCGGCGGGTAAAAATCAAAAAGCCGCACTATTTAATCTTGGAAAAGCGACATCATGTACACCTAATTGTGTTGGTAATAAAAAATTACCAAAGGCACCAAACATTAAAGGCATTATCATGAAGAAAACCATAATAACGGCATGAGCTGTTACGACACTTAAATATTGTAGACTATCACCTGCTAAAATACCTACTCCAGGATAGGCCATCTCTAAACGAATTATGGTTGCTAAAACCATACCGCAGATACCAGCAAAAATAACAAATCAAAAATAATTAACAGCTATTCTTTTATGGTTTGTAGTATATACTCAATTATTAATATAATAAACTACCCTAGCTTTATTTCAAAAAAATATTTTAAAAATTAATACTGTTGAGTTTATTGATTTTGAGGAAAAAAAATGAAATTTAGCCGAGTCGTTTATTAATCACTCGTAAGATTTGTGGAAACCACGAAAACCAAAAAAACCTTTACTATTATCAGCTTCATATGAACTAATATAGAGTAGTTTTTCGTTAAAAATTGAACTAAATTTAGAAGTTAATCTAGTATTGGATAAAAAAGAAAGTGTTTTAAAATTTTCAAATAAAAAAGACCATATATTGCGTAACAAAATAAAACTTTTTCAAAAGAATTAAAATTTTCAATTAATTCTATTATTATTTAATTGACGTTTAAACCTATTAGCAAATTTAAAAATATTAGTATCAGAGTCATTTAAATTTAAGGTTCTTGATAAAATATGTTGCAATAATAGTAAAACTAAACCAATACCAAACTCTATAGCAGAAAATATTAGAAAAAAAAAAGTTAAGGATAAAATATTTAGATTATCATAAACAAGACCGACAAATAAAACTATAGAATATAACGTAATTCACAACAATTCGGCAGTTAATAATAAATGTAATGCTGTGTTTGTGTTAATAAGTAAACTCCCTAAGATAAAAAAAAAAAAAAAAATTAAAGTATTTAAATCACCTAAAAACAAAATTAATTAAAATAGTTTTATTAACAAGTTAAGTTTAAAAAGAAAAAATAGATTTGAGATTAATCGTAACCAAATCTTGTATTTGGAAAATTAAATCAAATACCCCTAATTGTTGTTTCAAAATGTTATTAGAAAAAACAGGTATTTCGGGGTCAATCATACTACATAATATTTTTTGTAAGTTTTTATTAAAAATCAAATCATTATCGGTAAATTTTGTAATCATTTCGATGAATAATATATAATTTAACGATAAAAAATCATAAGAAATTGTTAAGAGTAAAACTAAAGAGAATATGTTGCTATAATCTCATGATCATTTAAAAAAATCTAAAGTCTTTTCAAATATAGTTTTAGTAATTATTTGGTTTATATAAACCATTTCAAACCAGTAATAAAAGGGTATGTTGTTGTATCTAAATACACGTAATTCAAATACTATAGAACCTAACTTCATTTTTTCTCGTTTTAACTTTAAATTTTCATATTCATATGAAATATAAGACCTAAACAGTTTAGGATTTTTAATTCTACTATAGTTATTTACATAGAAATAACATAAATTACGTAAAGACACTTAAAATCTTAATGATTAAATATTGTTTATGTTTTTATTAAAATTAAATTTTGATTTTTTAGAAGAAAAATAAGTATCCTCGACGTAAGATCTATTTACTGAATGTACTTCAAAGATTATCAAATATGTGATATACAATGCTAATACCATTCTTAAAATCTCTTCGATAATAAAAAATAAGAATAATGTAAACTTACCTCATACTACAAAATAAATAGCAAATAAATCACCAGCTAAATCCATTTCATCTTCTAATAAAAATGATCTATCATCATTATTGTCTGTATCAAAAAACATTACTGTAAACATCGAAAAAAACAAATCAATAAAATATTCATCATCATCAAAATCACCTAAAAATATATAATAAGAGTCCAAGAAATCATCCACCATATCATAAACATTTAAACGAACTATTAATATAAAAGTTCTTAAAACAAAAGCAAAAGAGTTTAAACCATCTCTAACAAATTGTTTAGTAATAAAACTTGCAGTACGTCCTTCAGCGACAGATGCTTCTAAAAAAGAAAAAAAGTGAATAGAATATTTAAAGACTAAATAACAAAACATTAATATAAAAAAATTAAAACACATACCATTAAAAAACTCTAAAATCTCTTCTTGATCGTCGTCGAAAGTAGCAATCATCATAGATGCATAAAAAAATACAAAAAAAAAAACTTTAATAGCAGCTTCGAATTGAATTCTAGTATCTTTTGAAACCGAATAAATAAAATAACCAAAACGTACAAAATAAACTTCTAAAGGGTTGTTTCATTTAGTAATTCTAAAAATGTTTGTAAAAAGTACAACCATTCACATGAACGCGATAAAAGCAATAAAATATTCTAAAAATTCAGAAATAGCTGAATAAATAGAATCACTGAAGATATCAAAAACAGCTGAAGGTGTTGAATTAATAACAGAGTTTAATCAATAAACATTTAAATAATCGATTAAAGCTAAAGATAATTCAGGAGAATGGTGTAATACTAATACTAGAAAATCTTGATAATCTGTATAAAAGACAACTTGTAAAGATAAAAAATTGTTATGAATATAGGATAAATTATCCCACATCATTAAATCAAAAAGTTCTTTTGAATAATTTAAAGAATCTGTCTCGTTAATAAACATGACATCTAAAAGAGAGAGTTTAGTAAAAGAATCTAAAAAGAAATGACTATTAGTAAAAAATGCACTTGTAAGAAATGAAAATATATTATAATCTGATAATATCAAATCAAAAGTTTCATCTCAATTTAGAACATCCTCCAACCATAAAGAATCATTATCAAGATAAGATTTAAGTCAAGTATATTCGGCATTAAATTTCATTAAAAGTTGAAAATAAATTTAAAAAAAAAATCAAATTTTGAAACCCAAAACACCCGTAAAGGTGTTTATTGTAGTAAAATCAGAAACGATTCGATTATTGAATTTTGAATAACCAGTTTCACCTATTCTGTACATCAAAGTTCGAGTTCGTGCATTTCCAGCAACACTAATCTTACCTTTCAAGCGAAGTTTAAAACCTTTAAACTCTAATTCTGGAAAATAAAGTCAAAACAAATAACGCATTGTATATTTTAAATATCTAAACAATAACCTATATTTTCAAAAACTCATACGGTACAACATACCTTTAATCCAATTTGATAAAAAGGTTGGATCTTTAAATTTAATAGCTATGTGTAAAATCTTTAAAGATTCTTTTAAAAAAATTTTAGGTCCTAAAATTCTTTGAAAACCTGTGATACGTGTTGATCATATATTACATCTAGCGATGTCATTGAAAGAGAGTGAATTTTCTATGAAAGGGTTAAATTTTAAGTATACTTTTTTTCCACTACAATTCTCCATAAACCTTATTAAGATATTGTAATATCACATGGTAATATTTGATGAGAATTTATGAAAATTTACAATCTTTAGTAATTTTCTTTTTATAGTATATTTAAATACAGTCGATGTTATTAAATTCGATTTACTAAATAAATTAATACGTGAATTAAATAAATATTTATTCAAATCACCCACTATTGCTAAATTATTGTTTTTATTATTGTTTTTATTATAATGAAAATAGGATGAGTTGTTATTAAAGATTAAATACTTGTACAATGTTGTATTACCAAAAAGATTAGATAATAAGTCGACATTTCTTAATAATATCGAATTAGTGTCGAAAATACCTGCTAAATTGTTTTTTTTTTGTTTATTGAGAATATTAAAATCAGTTGTATTTGTTATTATAAACTTTTTTTTAAAGTTTTTAATAACGTTAGACTTAACTAGGTTAGTGTCAAAATTACTTTCGAAAACATTATCCGAGTTATTATAATCATATATTTTTAATAAACCTAACGATTTAAATGTTTTATAAATTTTATTATATTTTATAACATTAAGTTTATAGTTTACACTATCTTGATTAACACGTAGTAAACTACTGTTAAAAAAATCCATAACGTTTATATCATATGATAATATTTTTTTTTTTAAATTTACCCTAAAAGACCTCATTAATTCTACATAAGGTAATTGTTTAGATAATAAATTTACTAGTTTTGAAAAATCTTTAAAAGATTTAAATGTTGGAGTAATTTTTTGTTTATTTTTATAAAAACTTCTCGAAATTTCTGTACTAGATTCTGTATTAATCAAGGAGAGTTTATTATTCGTAAAAAACATCCTTTTATAAATAATACTGTTATTTAAAAAAGATTGTTTATAAACTGCTAAATAGTTTTTAAAAAAATTTGATTCTAAAGTTAATCAAACATTAAAAGATTTAAAAAATAAATTGTAGAATATAGTTGTATTTAAAGTATAATTTTGAATAGCATGTTTATCTGAAAAAATTAATACGTATTTGATTAAACTTTTTTGATTAAATGAATAATTATAAGGTTTCGATACCCATTTAAAAGAAAAAACGTTTTGATCATTAAGTATAGATTTTGGTAAAAAGTAATATTTTTTTTTAATAACGTTAAAACGTTTTTTGAAAACAATTTTTAGACGTTTTTTAATAAAAAGACGTTTTTTAAAAACTTTTCTAATAGAGTTGTTAAAAAGTTTTCAAATCTTCTTGTTAAAAAGTTTTTTAAACCTTGTTTTTTTAAGTTTTTTATTAAGACGTTTTTTAAATCTAAGTTTTTTATTAAAAAGTTTTTTAAATCTAAGTTTTTTAGAAATTTTATTTGTTTTAGTTAACCTTATTAATTTATTTTTTAAAATCCTTTTTCGAAAAAAAAAATTATTGTTTAACTTTATAAGCATGTAAACAAGGATAGCAGGAATCGAACCCACACATGCGGTTTTGAAGACCGCCGTTCTGCCACTAAACTATATCCCTAAGATCATCAGAATTACAGGACTTGCACCTCTATGGTAACTTATTCAAAAGTATTTTCCAATTGTATATGTTTTAACGGGCTTATTGGATTTCGCTCACCACTACTATCCAAATCTCAGTTGATTTTTTATATAAAGTTAGTGAGATGTTTCAGTTCACTTTATTAGTTTAATTTTATTTATTAATCCCTGTAGAGCCGATACTCATAATAAATATAGGTTTTCCACACCTTACCTTATTTAACATCTAGGCATCCACTTAATGCGACGTATCTTAATATTATTTAAAATTAATATTATCTAGTATTTTTTTTACAAAACTATTTTTTTAAGTTATGTGTAATCCAACAACAGGTTCCCCTACTATTACCTTGTGTCAACTTCGCCCAAGTTACCATACCGTCTTTAACTTACTAAAAAACTTTATTCTGAATACAGGTATTCATTCGAGTAAATACTTAAATATTCTAAATAAGGACGTATGTTAAAATAAATTTTAACACTCACTCTGTATTTAACTACAAAATAATTTTAACCCCTTTAAAGTTTATAATAGAGTTTCTAGCCGATACAACTCTTCGGGCGTGATGGGCGGTGTGTGCAAAGTTTGATAGATCATTCACCGTAACATACTAATTTACGATTACTAACGATTCCGACTTCATGTAGACGAGTTTCAGTCTACAATCCGAACTGTGATAATTTTTAAAGATTTGCTTAAGTTTAAACCATCGCATCTTACTGTTTTTACCTTTGTAGCGCATGTGTAGCCCAACATATTTAGACCATAATGACTTGACTTCTCCTTAACTCCCTTAAAACAGGTTAATACTTTGAGAAAATAATAACTAACTTTATTGCTAAAGTAATAAACCTCAATTATAAAAAAAATTTATAATTAACGCTAATGAAAGTGTTTAGTTACAAATACTTAATTATAATATTAATTTAAAAATTATACAACTTTTATAATTATATAATTTAATTAAATAAACTCTTAAGAAAAAAAACCCGCTTTATTGTATCAATAAACAATATTTAATTTTATTAGGCTATATGAAAATACAAAACATTTTTAATGTTATTTTTCTTTTAAGAAAATATTTGATTAAGTTATTATTAAACAGTTTGTTTACCAAACTATTCAACTTTCGTTTAACCTATAATAGTATTTTTATATTATATAGTATCTTTAATAAAAAGTTAATATTAAATTTATAGTAAAGGTTGCGTTCGTTGAATAACTTAATATTACATTTTACAACACGAACTGACGACAGCCATGCAGTACCAATTAACAAAAGTTCGTAAATTCTGATTAAATTTAACATCACTTTTGTTTAATACATTGGTAAGATTACACGTGGATTATCGAATTAAACCACACGCTCCACCGTTCATACAAACTCCCGCCAATCTTTTTAAGTTTTACCTTTGCAGCTTTACTCCCCAGGCGAGGCATTTTCGCGTTAGCTTATATACAAAAAATATTCTTTCTATATAAAATACCCATAAATTCAGGGTATGGACTACTAGGGTCTCCAATCCTATTTGATATCCATACTTTAGTGGTTCAACGTCAGAATATAAAATAGTTAACTGCCGAGGCCTTTGAGAGTCTTTATAACCTGTTAGAATTTTATCTCTAGATTATACATACTATTAACTTCTTCCAATTCTCTGTAGTATTAAGATTTTATAAGTAGTTTCGTCAACCCTTAAATTTTGCTTATAAAGTCTTAAACAGTTTAGCCACACTTTACGCCTAGTAACGGCCAGTAACGCTCCCCCGTCAACGTATTACCGCAGCTGCTGGCACGTTGTTAGCCCGGGATTCTCTTCAGATACCTCATCATTATTTTGATCTGCGCACAGACTTTACAACTACCATAGTCTTCACGATTTTGTCAATCTTTCATCTCCGCAAAACCCTGGTTCAAACTTTCGTTTATTGACCAATATTCTCCACTGCTGCCAACGGCGAGGTGTTTTTCATCCCCCGTGTGACTGGCTGATCTTTCAATCCAGCTAAAAGTACTCGGCTAATAATAAAATTAAAAATACCTACTTTAGTATAGACTTCTCTAAAAGTATTCTATTTTTTTTTAATTTTTTTAATTACTTCAAAAAAAAAATTACTAGAATTTTTTTAATACTTAAATAATATTTAAAAAAATCAATATTTACAGTTAATGTAAACTTTTAGGTAAATTTTCTATACGTTACTCACCAATACACTATTAAGTTAAAAATACTAACTCAATCAAATTCGCATGTGTCAAGAGATTTTGCACGCGTTCACTCCGAGCCAAAGTCAAACTCATGATATATAATTTAAGTATAATCCACAACGGTTTATTTTTTTTTGTTTTAATAAATATTTTAATCCTTAGTTTGGTTTAGTTTTATAATTCTTTTTTGAATTTTTCTTTTAAGTCTACCTTTTCTACAAACCTTCATACTAGTGAATGATTTAGTTTTTTGAAAGAACATATACATTATATTAAAATTATGATGTTTATTTTCAGACTCTACAACGTTAACACCTTTTAAGGGATTAAAAAAAGGTTTTGGTAATGGTGAAATAAGTAAATTACATATTTCGTATATATGTGTTGGTGTTTTTTTTATATATAAATAAACGTTTTTAATGTTAGTTATTATAAGTAATTTTCTAAGATATTTAGTTAGTAGTAGTTTAAATAATTTGTTTTTTTTTAATGATTTTTTATTTTGAAAAAATTTAAGGAAGAGACCTACGGATAAAGAAGTGTATAACCTTCCTTTCGAGTTTAAAATACTTATAAAAAACCTATTATGTCTAAAATTAAAATAAAGTTTGTAGTAATATTGTTTTTTTGAAACGTTAAACTGATTCACGAATTTGAAGAAATTAAAGAAGGTTTTAAAAGTTAAAATATGATATATCGATAAGAATTTAATTACAGTGGAGTTAAAAAAAAGGTACTTTTTAAGAAATTTAAAACGTCTTCTTCTCGACGGCTGTATATTAGTTAAAAAATCGTCTATACACTCTAATAGATTAAGTAATAAATCATCTTTCCATGTTTTTACTCAAAATCTACTATAAACTACTAAATTGGTTTTATCATTAAAGTATATATTTTGATTTATTTTTTTTTTTTGAGTTATTTTTGATTTTTGTAAATTTTGTAAATTATTTGTATATTTAATAATTTTTGAATTTATAATACTTTTATTAAATATCTTAGAGATTTAAAAGTTTTTTTGTTTATTTTTTAAATGAAGAAAGTTGGATTCGAACCAACGTGAGTATAACTAACAGATTTACAGTCTGTCGCCTTCGTCCACTCGGCCATTTCTTCTGAAAATTTTTGAATATATCTTAATTAGGAGTATATATACCCGTCCCCCCTATATACTACCCTTATTAAGGTGGGACCAAATAAGAGAGATAATATGTGATTGATCAAAACAGTTTTAAAGTTCTTATTCAATTTTTTTTTATGCTTTTCTGTTCTGTTTTTAATAGTTGTAATACCTGGAATCGGTGATCCTTTTTTTCAAACCGTATTATATATTATTCACCTTTTTTTAATATTTATTCTAATTATAGTCGTTTATAGGTATAATAAAAAGAAATACGGCTTTGACAAAACTAAGTTTTTTCGTGACACTTTTATTTTGTCTTGCGTTTTTTTAGTATCATACCTTATCGGTAGCATACCTACAATTGGCACAACTATTATTGCTTTTAAAGCATTTCTCTTTGTTATACTAATCATATTGCTATATTATTTTTAATATTGCTATATTATTTTTAATCACCTCGTTTAATTTTTAATCACCTCGTTTAATTTTTAATCACCTCGTTTAATTTTTAATCACCTCGTTTAATTTTTAATTACACTTTTATTTTTTGTTTTAATAGCTCAGTTGGTAGAGCACAAGGCTGAAAACTTTGGGGTCGTTGGTTCGAATCCATCTTAAAACATTTGAACATTGCCTCTAACAACCAAGGTCGTAATCTCAAATTATTTTTTGAGTACGTATTTTTTAGCATACACCACTTGTACTTAACCAACAAAATACATGGTTTTAAAAATTCACTTTTATTAGTACCACAAAAAATATTATATTACTCTTCTATGCATATGAGGTTTGCCTCTATATTGTATTCAAGTCAGCTAGTAGATATTTTTTCGTACGAACTACCTTTGAGTGTCTCAGATCGCGACTTCAAAACGACCCGTAATAATTTGTTTACTCAGAATTCTATAGTCATTTATAATTTCCATAATTTAACATTCCAGGAAAGGTTTTTTTTTTTTTGCGTAGAATCTTTCAAAAAATTTGCTAATTTTTCTTTAAACTCTATATCTGAATTATACCCAACCTCTGGTTGACTCGAACGTGAAGTTTCTGAACTTTCTGGAAACGTTTTTAACAATAAAAAAGATTTACGTAACTTGTTATTACAGTATGGAGATACTAGTGTACCTTTTCAAAAATCATACCCTTCTATAGGTTTAAGGGAGTTATTTTTTGATTCTGTGAACGATGTAGTTATTCAAGCTCCTGTGACTATACAAGTGTAACCAGGTTTAATTTATACAGAAACTTAATATGCTATTTTATTCTTAAATAAGATAAAAAACTGAAAAAATCTACGGGCTATCGTCTAATGGTCAGGACCTTAGTCTTTCAATCTAATAATGCAGGTTCGAGTCCTGCTAGCCCGATAAAATAAAAACAACAAAAAACACTATACATGAATCTTACCATTTAATCAAAAATTCAAGAAATATTATAAAAACTATTGATTCAACTAATACTAAATTTGATATAACTTATAATTTTACTTTCATATCATTGATAGCACCCAGGTTGTTAAATAACTTACGAATCGATGGTTTAAGTATGGATCAAGATAGCTTTTTAAAAAAATCAACTATTTTAGTAAAACAATCTTATTTAATAATGACTTGATTGTATTATTTAACTTTTACAGTAAAAAAAAAAGATGAGGATAGGGTTATAGAGTTCGCGTTTTTACCTATTCGAAGGAAAATGTATACTTTGACAAAAGCACCGATGGCGCATAAAACTAATTCTAAGGAACAAATAGTTTTTAAATTTTACAAATTTAAAGTTTCAATAAAATCTAATTTTATAAGTGAGTATTCTCTTAAATCAGTCGATCAAGGTTTGTTATCACTTCTAAACGCTAAATTATTGTTTCCAGTATTTGATACAAATTTACTTTTTTTAAAAAGCTATAATATACAAACATTTTTAACTGATAAAACCTTTTTTAATTTTTATAATTTTGTAAAATTTAATTAGTCGTTTTTTTCTATTGAATTTTTAATTTTTAATTAAACCCGTGTGATGAAATTGGTAGACATGCGAGGCTTAAAACTTCGTCCATTACGGGTCCTGGTTCAAGTCCAGGCACGGGTATTTAGATAAATAAAATTTATTATATATTTGTAGTATGGTTGTTTTTATACTTATAGGGTATACACAGACTTAAGTTTTAATTTTTCAAAATTAAAATTTAATTTAGTTCGATTCTAAATACAAATTTTGAAGCTTCTCTCATCGCTTTTTCAAAAAGCAAATTGACCTAAAATTTTTAATTTTTTTTGTGATCCTTTGTTAACAGATTTGTCCCTTTTTTTAATTGTTATTTGTACATTATTATTTTTATCTTTCAAATCATTTCCAATTTTACCTTTTGTTCTAAAATTCTTGATATTTGTGCTTGTTTTGATACAATTTTTAAAGCACAATTCTATATTTTCGATAAAAACAAGTTTTTTAGTTATAATTTTATATTTTTTTTTTACTTCAATGTTGGTTTATATTGATTTTTTTAAATTTACCGGTATGTACACATACGATTTTATGTTTTATTTTTTAAACTATTTTAATATACCCATTACCTGGGTATTTCATACAACTTCTTTATATTTTTTAACTATAATATTATTATCTTTTATTTATTCGGTAGTCCAAACAATTTTCTAATGTTATTATAAATAATTTTGTCAATTCCGTTTTTCAATTTTTTAGTAACACCTACAAATTTTTTCTTAACATTCTCATCGGTATGAAGTTTTACGTATTTATTTATATATTTATATGTATTTTTAATATTCTCAGTAATAATTTACCTAGTATCTAATATAAGAGATTTTACGAATTTTAACCAATTTTCAAATTTAACGTTTTTTAATTATATAACAGGTTTTGATTTTTTATGGGTGTTTTTAACCCCACTAATCATAATTTTATTGATTAATTATTCATGAACAAGCCCATTAATTTCAATATGATTTGGTCATTTACTTTTTTCTCAACTTCAATTTAAAATAACATATTTGCTTATTTTCTTATTCGTTTCAGTTTGAGTAGTTTATTTATCATCTTTTTATTACTCATCACAAGAAATATACGATTACACTATTGTTGTTTATTCTTTTTTTTTGTGAATGCTTTTATTGTTTTATTCTAACAATATTTTTACAGTAATATTTTTTATAGAAATACTTTCAACCCTTATAACCCTTTTGTTAATTACATCTGTTTTCTCATCAACTTATTTTTATAATAATCTCAGCCTAACTAATCACTCTTATTTTAATCAATCAACCCCGTTTTCATTTTTACAAACCTTAATGTTTTTTTTTTGAATATCTCTTATAGGTTCTTTAAATCTTTTCGTTTTTTTAGTTCTATTTTATTTAAAGTTTTTAACATTTGATTGGTATATACTAGAGTCTGTTTTTTATTATATCGTATCTATTAGTGACTTTAAATCAACTTTTTGAATATCATTAGTTTGATTTAATATAATGTTTTGTATTTTTTTAAAATGCGGTTTAGTACCATTTTATTTTTGAAAACCAATTTTTTTTAAAGGTATACCTATACATACTTTATATTTTTATATTTATTTTTTCTACTTTTCTATTTTCTTATTTTTTTTATACTTTTTATTGATTTATTTAAATGAGGTTTTTTATTTCAACCTCTTTATTAATATTATTTTAATTATTTTCGGTATACTTTTTTTAGTTTTTATATTATGTGAATCGTATTATATTAAAGCCTTTTTAGCTATGAGTAGTATTTTAAACACACTATTTATCTTCATAGCTATGAGTAGTTTTTGTATAGTAGATTTTTTATTTATATTATAATCTTGTTATTATCATAAACATAAACATTTTCTTTTGTGTTTATATGGCTGTTTTAAAGAGTCCTAGAAATATTAAAAAAAAAGCTCGATGAGCAAAAAATTATATAAATTCAGTAAAATATAATAATTTTAGTGGTTTTAGCAAAAAACAAAAAGTTAAATTAAAGTTACACGATGATATTGCTCGACAACAAGATAATATTTTGTTGTTAGATTATTTTAAAACATTAAGTTAAAAATAAAAATTAATTACCTATTGTGTATAATTGGTCTTTTATTATGAGTTTAATGATATCTTAGTTTTACTTTGAAGTTATATGTTTATTTATAATTTATCATTATTTGTTATTTTTTATACCATATTTCAATTTACAAGTTTTGATATGAAAACAACACAATCCTTTAATGATTTAGGATCTAATAATTATTTTTCAAAGGTTTTAATCATTTCATTATTTTCTATGGCAGGTGTTCCTCCATTTTGGGGTTTTTTTTCCAAAATATTTATATTTACTTTATTATGTAATTCTAATTTCTTTATACTTTTTCCTTTCTTTTTTTTTTTATTGTTTTTAGGTTTGTATTTTTATATTCAAAATATTAGATTTTTAAATGCTACAAATGGTTCTAATTTTCAACCAATAGTTGAAAACGGTTTAAGAAGTGTACCATTATATTATTATTTTATTAATACTTTCTTATTTTTTATAGTATTTGGTTTTATCTTTACCGAAGACTTATTTTTAATCATGTCTTGACTTTTGATATAAGTTATTTCATGTATTGTGTGTATTTTTGTTATTACAACCAAGAAAATTCAAATACAAAAGTAAGCAAAAAAAACGTGTTGTTAAAAATTGAACTAAAAGCTCTTTAACTTACGGTGACTGTGGATTATTAACTTTACAACCATTGCGTATGTCCGCCAAACAAATTTTTAGATTAAAAGTTTTTATTAAAAAAGCCGTAAAGAAACCAGAATATACTAAAAGATTGGTTTGGTTTAATGTTTTTCCACACCTTCCTCTAACAAAAAAACCTAAAGGAATGCGGATGGGTAAAGGTGCAGGTAGGTTAAATTCGTGGTCTATTCAAATGAGAGGGGGTTTATTTGTTTTTGAATTTAGAAATTTAAGATTAGGTCGTGCTATACACTTTTTTAAAAAAATAAGTACTAAAGTTGCTACTAAAACAATCATTAACTTTAAATATAATTATTATTTGAATCTTGAGGCAACTAGATCTACTAGTGTAAAATTTAATACTTTTTTTTAAACATTTTGTTTATTTGTTGTGGTATGGTTTTATATATTATGTAATTTTTTTATTTTTAACATTTATTTTTGTTTTGTTTCTTTTTAGACTTTTCTATATGAATGTTTTTTACCGTATAGATTTACTTAATGTTTTATTAAAATATATCTTAGGTTTTTTTATTTTTTTTTCTCTATTTTCTTTAACAGTTTTGTATTACTTATTAGATTTTTTTTCGACGTTCCAAATTTGTTACTTTTTCAACGATGTTAATATATGTTTTTTTGATTACTACTCATTTAATTATCTAATAAAGTTTAACGCTTTAAATTTGAATTTAATCTCTGTTTATTACTTTCCGTTTATATATATATTTATAGTAATTACAACATTGTCTGTACTTTTTTGTCTATCATATAATATAAACGAATTATCTAGTTTTATGTTTTACTGTACAATTATATTAATGTCTGGTTATATTTTATTCTTTACCGATTCTATTATTTTGTTCTTCTTTGCTTATGAAATGCTGTTGGTACCTTCTTTTTTTATATTATATAATTTTGCAAAAACACGCCGTTGTGTTGAAGCAGCTTATTTAATGTTTTTTTGAACCCAGTTCGGTGCTTTATTTTTAATATTCGCTTTTCTTTATTTATTTTTTATTTGTAATACGTCATTATTTAGTGTTATTAGTGGTTTTTGTTTTTCTAGTTTCGAATTAAATTTTTTATTTTTTTGTTGGTTAGTAGGTTTTGGTGTAAAATTACCAATATGACCCTTTTATGGTTGACTGCCTAAAGCTCATGTCGAAGCATCAACAAATTTTTCAATATTTTTAAGTGGAGTTTTAGTTAAATTCGCCTTTTTCGGTTTATTAAAATGTTTAATAACTATAAATTTAGAACCAACTTTTTATTTTGTATACCCTTTTTTAACAATTGGTATTGTAGATGCTGTTTTTAAATTATTTTATCAAATTGATCTTAAAAAACTAGTTGCGTATTCCACCGTTGTGGAGATGCATTGGTTGACGATTTGTGTAATAAGTGGTCAATCTGCTCTAATGTTAGCTAGTTTTTGTATGCTTATAAGTCATGCTTTGTTGTCAACCAACTCCTTTTTATTGGTTGATGCTATAGGTCGAAGATTTAAAACTAGATTAATCACCGAAATAAATGGTTTAAATTTTTTATGCCCTAAACTGTTTTTAATGGGTTTAATAAATTGTTTAGTATTTTTAGGTTTTCCGGGATCTATAATGTTCGTAGCTGAAATATTATTTTTCAGTTTTTTTTTTGATTTATTCCCCCTACTTTGTTTACTTTTTATAGTTTTATTATATTTATTAGCTCCTACATTTTTTTTCAGAAGCTGAATGAATGTCTTATTTGGTTCATCTGTACAAATGTTAAAGACATTACCTGCTGATTTATCGTCTAAAGAGTTTATAACTTTCGGTGGTTTGATTATTTTAATGTTCTGATTAGGTATTACTTGACAAGCTTTTGTATTTTAATAAAAAAATCGTGTATATTTGGCTAGTTTTAAACAATCTTATCTAAGACAAAAACAATATAAACAAGTTAACTTTAGTAGAACACCTGCATTACAAAGTCAATCACAATTAAAAGGTATAGTTAATAAAGTGACAACAATGTCACCAAAAAAACCAAACTCAGCTGTTCGTCATGTTGCAAAAGTTACACTTACGAACGGTTTACGTGTTACTGCACGTATACCAGGTATTGGTTATATATGTTCAAAATATAACAGGGTTTTAGTTAACGGTGGTAGGGCTAATGATTTACCTGGAGTTGGGTATAGTCTTATACGAGGTGTTTACGATTTTTCACCAGTAATTTATAAAAGAAAACGTAGATCGGTTTATGGTACATCAAGACCAGATGGTTTTACTAAGTATGTTAGAAAATCATTACGAGTCTCAAAATAAATGATTGTATTCTAATTATATTTTGTTATATATGTGATATACGAATGAAACTTGAATGAATTTCAACTAAATTAACCTCTGTAATTTCTTGAGCTCGTGCGGGTTCTTTATGACCTTTAACGTTCGGTTTAGCTTGTTGTGCAGTCGAAATGATGCATGCTGCTGTAAGTCGTTACGACATGGACCGTTTTGGTATTATTTTCAGAGCCTCACCACGTCATTCTGATTTATTATTAGTTGCTGGAACATTGACTAATAAGATGGCTCCTACAGTACGTCGTCTTTATGAACAAATGCCGGATCCTCGTTGGGTCTTGTCTATGGGTAGTTGTGCAAACGGTGGTGGTTATTATCACTACTCTTATTCTGTTGTTAGGGGTTGTGATCGAATTATACCCGTAGATATTTATGTACCTGGTTGTCCTCCAACCGCTGAAGCTTTATTATTTGGTTTAATACAATTGCAGGGTAAAATAGGGTTTGTACTTTCAGAATTAAATACTACAAGCGAATGGTACGGGGGTGATCATATGTAAATCAGTTAAATAGTGTATTTTTTGATAAATATTCAGATTTAAATTTTGTTCATTATGAATCTACATTTAAATCAAATACGTATTTTAAGAAAAATATAACATCTATAACTAAACTTTCACGAAAATCACGATCTCGTAGGAAACATTTGAATAATTGACTTGTTTATCAAAATGTACTTTCAAACTGATCTAACGATTATTTATTTTTTAAACAGTATAGTAAATTTGTTTTTAACCATCAAATTTTAAAATACTCATTTTTGACTTATAATTTTATGGTTTTGAAAAAAACAAACAATTCATATATAAAAAATGTTGAAGATTTTCTATCAAGTTCTTTTTTAAATAGACTTTCAAATTATTTCAATAGACTAAATTTTAATTCATATTTGTTTTTCAAAAAATTTAAAAACAATCAGTGATTTTTTATATCCTCATTTAGTGATACAAATTTGATTAAAGCTATTAGTACCATAAACCCAAACCCTCTTTATTATACAAGTCAATTAAATTTTTATCCTACAACTTTTAATAATAATCAAATCGAGTATATAAAACAAATATTAAATGAGATTTTTAATATTATATTAAAAAAAAACATCGAAATGTATAAAATATTAAGTCTACTTTTTTTAATCAATATTCAGTAATAATTTAATAATAATTAATTTTGTTTTTAAAAAAATTGCGTATAGTTTCAAACGCTTCACGAAACATTAAAAAATTAACTTCATTCTGATTTGAACGCAAAAATTTTAAACAACTTACCTGACGAAAATACTCAAACTCGGGTCGTAACGATTCTGGAAGAACTGTTGTTTGAACTAAATCTAGTTTAAAAATAAAAATAATAAGACCCGTAATAAATTATTCGATGAGAAGTAGAGTTATGTCTTTTATTACTACGTTCAAACTTATACCTTTTCAAAATAAACTTGTCTCACTATCTTTTTTAGCATCTGGTGGTGTCACATATTTACCAGTAACTGATTTATTTAAAATTTTCGATTTTCTATATTTTTCACCAAAAAGAAATAGTTTAAAACCTTATTTACCAGAACCTTCTTTATTTTTACTGTATTCGATAAAAAGGTTATCAAAAGTATCTTTGTTAGAATTATTTCCAGGTGCTGGTATACAATATGTCCGTAGTTCTGGTACCTGTGCACGTCTTATTAAAATGGATTTCAATTCCCATACAGCTTTATTACAACTACCTTCAGGTGTTCGTAAAACTTTTTCTATATATTCTTTAGCTTCTTTAGGACAAGTTGCTTTAAAAAACAAACGTCTATTAGCTAATACTAAATCAGGTTATTGAAGATCGTTTGGTTTGAAACCGATAGTAAGAGGTGTGGCTAGAAATCCAGTTGATCATCCACACGGTGGTCGAACAAAATCTATTAAATATCCTAGAACACCTTGAGGTAAGACAACTAAATTCAAATAATAATTAAACAGTTATTGTGTATTTTTAGATATGACTAATTTAGAAAAAAATTTAAAAAAAACCTATAAAATTTCTTACGTAGCACCTAGTACTTGACGTCAAATTTTTTTAATAAAAGATAATGAATTACATAAAAGAAAAGAGAGATACATATATGATAGAAATTCAACCATAGTACCTACATTTGTTGGTATGAAGGTTAATATACACGCAGGTAACAAGTTTATAGTTAAATACATAAACCGTTGAATGGTTGGTTTTAAGTATGGTGAGTTTACTTGAAATAGAAAATTAGCTTTATATAAAGCCAAACAATTAAAAAAGAAAAAAAAATAATTGAAATTTGAACAAGTTTTACAGATATATTGGTCTAAAGGGTTTTTATATAATGGTAGAGTATCCCCATTTCAGAGTAATTTAAAATCGTTTTGTAGTGAGGTTGGTGGTATTGGTATATCGACAAAAATTCAAATATTGAAGCGTTTTGAATTAAATTTACTTTACAATAATTACCTTACACTTTTTTCGTATTATGATAAAGATTTAAGAAAAGTTATAAATATACTATTATCTCAGATAAGCAGTGTTAATAGTCAGCTTTATGAAATAAATCGTTTTAATCTAATAAGACTTTATTTAATAAAAACTTATAGGGGTAAAGCCCAAGCTTTAGGTAAACCATCAAGAGGTCAAAGAACTTGATCAAATGCTTGAACTTCTTATAATTATAACAAAATTATTAGAAATTTTATTACAAATATGCAACGAAATTTAAAAAAAGATAAAAAAGAAGAACAAATTAATTTTAAAGTACTTAAAAAAAAAGTAAAAAAATCACGAAATAATTCTACTTTTAAAAAAGTAACAAAAAAAATAAATACTTGGTTTTAATTTAACTATCAATCACATATTAATATATTAAGATTTTATGCGTTACAATACACACAATCGGTGTTATTCAACATCTCTAATAAATAAACTTTATGCTTACAATACTTATAATAATATTCAAATGTATTTTAATTTAAACGTACTGTACTCTTATATTTATTGTTTAAATATACCTCTTTTTACTGTAATCCTATTTAATAATTCGTTATTAAATTTTTTCAATCAAAATTATAATTTTTCTATTTTATTTAAATTTTTTCAAAATACTAAACTACCATTTACTTTTTATAAAAAACCTAAAAAAAAAACAAAAAAACTCTACAAAAATATTTTATCTTTATCAAAATCTAATACACGTAAAAATGCTTTTTTAAATACATCAACATTTATACATTATAATATTCATAAAAACTTTACTAATTATCGCCGAACTTTTAAAAAAAATAATTTTAACCTTTTTACACCTTTTGTTAAAATAAAAAACAGTCGTAAATTTCTTTTTTTTCAAAAAAAACATTTAAATAAATCTTTAAGATTTTTTAAAAAAGATTTTAAGGTTAGGTTTAAAAAAAGATATTGATTTATCCTTTTTATTTCAAAAATTCAGAAAAAAATAAAAATAATAAACTATTCAAATCTTTTAAAAAACAACTATTCCGGGTTTTTAAGACTCGATAAAAGATTTGTAAAGAAAGAAAAATCTTTAAAAAAACTTAAAAGAAATTATTTAACACCAAAACAACATTTATTTTTAAATGTTTATAGAAATAAGATAAAATATGTTAAAAATAAACCTATTAAAACCACTTTACTTAAGAAAATATTACTCTTTTACAAGAGGAAGCTTTTCAAAATAAAACACAACCAATTAACTAGTAAGTTAACTAGAAAGTTGTTTAAGTATAAATTAAAAAGTATAGTTAATAAGAAAAAAGAACGAACTTTTTCTATAAAAACTTTAAAAACAACTAACCTATTTTTTTTTTCAAAAAAACCTTTCTTGTCAAAAAAAAAATATTTAAGATCTAAAAGAAAATATGTTTTAAGAAAAAAACAAATTTTAACTATGTTTAGATATTTTAGATTGTTCGTTTCAAATAAAAGGTGACGTAATCTTATATTTTATTTAAAACGATCTCGTATTCGTTTTTTCGCTTGAAGATTTCGTCGTTTAACGATGAGAAATCATCGATTAGTAAGATTTAATCGTTTTTTAAAACAAAACAAAAATAATATTATTTTAAAAACTAAAAGTATTTTTTTAAAAAAAAATGTTTTAAAAACTGCTAATCGAAAGGTTATTTTAAAATTCTATAGAAAAAAAAAATGATTGAAAAATTACAGGTTGTTAATTAAACCGTTAAAAAGGACAAACAAAGTACTTAGTTATTGAGAAAAAAAAAATAAACAAAAATCATTAACTTTTTTAAAAAAAAACATGAAATTGAAAAAAATACGAAGACGTTGATTTAGATTAAAACCTATGCATTTTTTTCTAAAAAATTTTATTAGAAGAATAAAAAAACATAATATAAGAAGATATAGAAGTTTTATTAAACATTTTGTTAGAGTTTTAAATTTTAACTTTAGCTTGTTTATTTATAAAAAACCCGTAGAATTAGAAGAATTAGAAGAATTAGAAGAGTCAGAGGATGGTTTATCTGATAAACCTTTAGTACTGGGGGGTGATTCTTTTGAGAAACTTTTAATTTTGAAAGAAAAGCCCGATTATACAGAATTTCTTTTTAAAAACAGGTTTGTTTATAAATCAAAAAAGTTTAATAAATCGTTTTTAGATTTAAATATTGTTTCAAAAAAAATTATAGCTAAGTTAAAATTAACTTTAGAGGTCGATAATTTTAAATCACTAGATAATTTCTCATTCATACAACAAATTTTTAGTAAAAAGTTGATAAACTTTACCTTTTCTCTTTATAAGAAAAAAAATTTAAATAAATTATTGTTCAGTAATATTAAAAAAAGTTTTAAAATTAAATTTTTAAAAAAATTTATATATAAACCAATTATTTTTAACAAAAAACTAACTAACACTGTATCTTCTAAATTACCTATAATGAGTAAATATAAAGCGCCTTTTATACTTTCAAATTTAGGGTTTTTATTTATACAAAAAATTAATATAAATGTTAATACTAAACTTAGATCTAAAATCAACCGTTATAAATTTTCCTTTTTTTATTTAAATGATATTAAACGTTTTTTCTTAAAAAAACCAGGTTATTTTAAATTATTTACTTCTTCTCTATTTTCAAACAATTTTAATAAGTCTAAATTTTTTAATATCAAGTGTTTTAATAGTAGTTTTAATGACACTTCTTTAAAAAAAAACAACCTATTACTAAACACTTTAGGTTTTGAAAAATTCTTCTTTAAAGATAGGTTCAATTTTAACAAGAACCTTAATCGTTATACCAGAAGAGAGGTCCGTATTAAAAGGATAAAATTTAAACCAGGTTATTCTCGTATATGAAGAAATGCAAGAAAAGCCATCAACAAGTCATTAAATTTTAACCTAAGATACCAATATCGACTTACTAGGGAATTGACTCGACTATCTCGAGCAAAACATAACTCACATATTTATATAAAAGAATTGACTTTATTAAATATTTTGTTTAATTCTCATTTTGTAACAGATATACAATTGTCAAAACTTTTAATTAATAGTAATATTGTTTTCGTTAATGGTATTTTATCTAATAATGAGAATTTAAATTTATTTAAAGGTGATTTTATTCAAATAATTGTAAATTTAAAATATTATATTACTTATCGTTGAATGTTAAATTGAAATAGGTATAAAAAAACCCGATTACTAAAATTAGCTAAAGTTAAATTTAAAAAACATAGTATAATGCGAAATAAACAAAGATCAACAAGAATACCTGATTGAGTTTTGACATCTCGATTAAAACCTTTTGATATACCTAAATATTTAGAGGTTGATTATTTTACCTTATCTACTTTTGTATTGTATGAGCCTTTCTTGTTGAATGATTTTAACCCTTTAAGTATTGTTGACTCTCGTACTGAAATATTAAATATGTATAATTGAAAGTATATAAATTAAAAATTATAACATACTTTTAGTATTTTTTTTTATAATTTACTTGAAATCTGGTATCTTTAACTTTTGACAACCATTTTTTATTCAAAACTCAATGTCTGAACGACGTGTAAAAAGTTTTATCCTTAACTTTGGTCCTCAACATCCAGCTGCTCACGGAGTTTTACGATTAGTTGTACAACTAAATGGTGAGATTGTTGAACGTGCAGACTCACATATAGGTTTTTTACATAGAGGAACTGAAAAATTAATAGAAAGTAGAACTTATTTAAAATCATTACCTTATTTTGACCGTTTAGATTATGTTTCGATGATGACCCAAGAACACGCTTTTTGTATAGCAATAGAATCTTTGACTAAAACAATATCACATACTGCTTTGTATGTACAAATACGTGTATTATTTGATGAATTAACAAGAATTTTAAACCATTTATTAGCTATATCGTGTCACTCTTTAGACGTAGGTAACATGGCACCTTTGTTCTGAGCTTTTGAAGAAAGAGAAAGATTAATGGAGTTTTATGAGCGTGTTTCTGGTGCTCGTTTTCACGCTGCTTTTTATAGACCAAATGATGTTGATTGAACAGGTCTTAATTATCAATTTTTTTTAGACGTAGCTTTATTTTCAAGAGATTGTTTTAAAGTATTAACTGAAATTTTTACTGTAATGACTACTAATAGGATTTGAAAATCTAGATTAGTTGGTGTCGGTAGTATAAATTTAAATGATGCTATTTCTTATGGGGCTACAGGTCCTGTAGTACGTAGTGTAGGTATTAAAAAAGATATGCGATTTTTAAAATCAGAAACTTATGCACACTATTGGTTTTTATCGATACAAGGTTATTTGGGTAAAAGGGGTGATAGTTATGACAGATTTTTAATAAGATTAAGGGAAATGTATGAAAGTGTTAATATTGTTTTCCAGATATTAACGAATTTAACAAGTTTATCATATAAAGACAATTTAAGTTTTAATAGTAATAACACACGTTCTAATTTTTTTTCCTTTTTTGATACATTATATACAGAAAAGTATAATAAATTAAATTATAATACAAAATACAATTCTATGGAAAGTTTAATCAATCATTTTAAACATTATAGTGAAGGTATACGTGTACCTAAAGGTTTTACTTATAAAGCTGTAGAGGCTCCTAAAGGTGAATTTGGTGTATCTTTGATTTCTGATGGTACGTCTAACCCTTATCGTTGTAAAATAAGAACTCCATCGTTTCATCATATGCAAATTATGTCAAGAATGTCTCAAGGTCATTATTTTGCTGATATGGTAACTATATTAGGTTCGTTAGATATCGTATTTGGTGACGTTGATCGTTAATTTTTAGTGTATAATTATTATTAATATTAGAGAAGAACAGTGAAAGTTACTCGATAATTATAGAAGAAAAACTTATGTAAAGTACGAAATGAAAAATAAACTTTTTAAGAGTATAGTAAGAAATAAATCATTACCAATTTCTGTAAGGTATTATGCTCTTTTTCAAAAATCTTTACTACCCAGATCTTCCTCAATTGTTAAACAAGTAAATCGTTGTGTTAATTCAGGTCGTCAATGAAATGTTTTAAAAAAAGTTAAATTATCTCGTTTTGTTTTTCGTTTCCAATCTTATGATGGTGTTTTACCAGGTGTTAGACGTTCTAGTTGATAGAGTTATTTTATAAAACCCTTTTTTGTAACTATTAGTTGTTAAATTATAAACATTATTAATAGTTTTAGCATGTTAGCTTGGTTGAAATCACACTGAACTCTTTATTGTGCATATCTTTCAGCTCCTATCCTATTTCATGCAAGTCGCGATGGTTTCGTAATGAATATGTACCATACTACTCTTGAAATGGTTGATGCGTATGGAACTTTAGTTCTATTATTCTTATTTGTTGGGGCATTAGTTTACTATCGTAATACTTTATTTCGTATCTTTTTTTATTCTACCACTTTTTCAACCAAAATGTCTAAAAAATTTATCTGAAAAGATTCCAACTGAGTTTTAAAAACACTTATTAATAGAGTTAAATTTTTAAGTACTACTACATCAAGTTATAAACTTTTAAAACTAAATATATCCCCTTTATTTAAAAACATTAAAAGAATTTTCAAAAATAAAAAGTAAACTTCAACCTTTTTAACAAGATTTTAAACTTTTGTGTATACTTGTCATTGTATAACTTGATTCATGATTTAATCAAATATTTAACATCTTCTGATTGTTATTTTTTCTTTATTTATATGCAAGATAATTTTAAATACTTGTATAGCACTGATTATTCTTTTATTATGACTTGTAAAATATCGTTTTGTCTAGCATTTTTAATCATGATACGTGGTATGATACCCCGATATCGTTATGATTTTTTAACGAAAATGGGTTGAGTAAAATTCTTAGGTTATGTTTTAACTATATTTTTAGTAACAATAATCTTTTATATAATTTGATAAATTTTAACGCGGTATTTCAATGAAATTTCAATCTAATTTTATATTTTTAATATTAACACAAAAGATAACTTTATTGTGAACTCTTTTAGAAACAACTACAACATTTTATTTTTACTTTTTTAACCTTTTTTTAAATAAACTTTTATTTAATACTTTCTTTTTTTGAAAAACCTCTAATTATGCAGATTCTTATTGATTTTTATATAGCAATAAAAAAATATTATACGAATTTAGATATTTATAAAAAAAAATATACTACTATATTTTTTATGGAAATTAGCTTAATCGGTAAAGCGCTAGATTTTGGGTCTAGATAGTACATGTTCGAATCATGTATTTCCAATTTTTAGTGACACAACTAAATTACACTTATTTAATAAATCATTTAAAATTAAATATTGCAAGGAAAAATTATTTTTTTGATATTAAAGTAAATAATAAAATTTTAAAATTAATTAAAGTTTTTTATAAACTTAATATAATAAGAAGATTTGTTTTAATAACACCTTATAAATACCGTATATATACTACTTGATTTGATAGACATACAAACGTTTTAAACTTAAAAAATTATAGTAGAGCATCAAACCCTATAAGAGTAAGATTAGAATCATTAACTATATTAAAAACTAACACTTATAACTCTTATTTAATTTTAAGTACTTCAAAAGGTATATTAACACATCAAGAAGCACTTTATCATAAAGTTGGAGGCTTTTTAATCTGTATTATTTATTAATTTGAAAATATATATATTTAAGTTTTTTTACTAAAAAGTATTTTATATTAAAAACTTATAAAAAATGTTAACAAACCATTGAAGTTTAAAAATCATTTCAAAAGTCTTAATTTTTATTCTATGCCAGAATCTATTTTGTTTGTCGTTAGAAAACGTTTAAACTTAATTTGTTTCTTTACTGCTTTTATCTTTTGTGTATTATTTAGTATTTTATAAAAATACAATTTCTATATTTTTTGTCTAATTAACAAGACACTATATTTAATGATAGTATTTTTTTAGTAAAAACGTAACCGATTTTAGTTAAACTATAATGTATTTAAAGTAGTCAGATTTTAACTTAATAACGTTTTACATATTTATCATTATATTTGTGTATTTTTGGTTTTTTTTAAAAAAATAATAACAAGTTCTAAATCCACTTTTTTTAACAATCTTAATTTATTAAAAAAATACACACATCCTGTAACAAATCAAGTATTAAATAATTACAAGTTTTTTAAAATTAATACACCCGTTTTTAGTAGAAAATTACCAAAAATTGTTAATAAAAATAATAATATAGCCTCAAATAATTTATTAAATTTTGATAATAATATTATTGTTTTTTATATAAATAATTATTATAATATAAACAACTTTATTTTTAATTTATACGTTTTATTAAGTACTTTTATTAAACACTATTCCGTCTTATTCTTATCTACTTTTAAGAAAACATTTGGTGATGGTTTTTTATATTTAAGAGGTTTATTTATTTTATTTTTTATAGACGCTTGTTTAACAGACGATGAACCGATATGGGAACCTGTTGAGTGAAGTTTGGTACAATCTTGAATAATGTTTATCTTCCTTTTTGCTTGAATAGCGGAAAATTTAATTACAAGTCGATTTGGTAGTTATACCGGACGTGATAAACGTGTTTGATTTTCGTGATACAAAACCTTTTGATTAATAGAAGGTTGATATGTTTTATCTTTAGGTGCGGCTTGTTTATTCGTTATGGTCCCTTTTTATTATGAAATAAACTACTCAGTATGTTTTGTAGTTTCATGATGAAATTGATATTCACGTGTTTTTTTTTTCAAATTTATAAGTATGTACACTCTTGTTTTGTTATTAGCTTATTTTTTACAAATCAATTTACGATGATTTAATTGGAAAAAATCTATGTTTATAGTAATAATTATCAATTTTTTCTTATCTTATTTATTGTATGTTCATTTTTTTATGAGCTTCTTTGGTTATTTTACTGATGTAAACTGGTATCATAAAACAAGATTAGTCGATTACATACAACTAAGTCACGAACCTAATAAATGATCGTGGGGTAATTCTAAACGAGATCATTTTTCTTATCATAAAACAAGTACAGTATTTTGATTTAAAAATGATGGTCCATTTGCTTCAGCTTTTCTTTTTTTTCAACTATTGATTTTTTTATCGTTGTTTTTATTATATATTTATTGAATCACACTTATAAGGAAAATATATGCTACTCAAGAGGTTACATATACTTATACAACTTATTGTGTTTCAGCACTTAAACAATTTTTTTATTTTTTTCTATTTCTTTATATATTTATTTTCTTAAGTTTTGTATTTAATTATTTAAGAACACCTATCGAGTTTTTTTGAATATTAAACTCAAACTCTTGGTTTGTAAATTTTTACGATATTTTAGTACGTGATTATTTTAAATTTTTACTAGATTTTTTTTCAAAAATCTAATTATATTGTTTTTGTTATTTATAAAAGCTGCTAAAGTTATAGCCTTCGGTATTACATTTTTACCAATAACAGGTTGTGCCATTGCTACCGGTTTAATCTTCTCTGCTTTAGTAAAAGGGATATCTTACTCCCCAGAACAAGAAGAGGTTTTGTTTAATTACTCAACCTTAGGTTTCGCTTTCGTAGAAACTTTCGCCTTTATGCTTATCGCTGTAATGGGTTTAATTTATACCTTCTAATCACTTTTATCTAACAGATTTTTTAATAAATGAATATAGGAAACATGAGTAACCCTTGCATAAATAGATGAGGTATGAATACCTTTTGATATAGATTTTGATATTCTGATGTATGATATTCAGAGAATGTTAAACAAGATTCACTTTTTATTAAATTATTAAATATTTATTTATTTTATGGTATAAATCTACCTATAAATATTTTTTATAACTATTACTGGTATTTAAATAACATTTCTAATACTAAATTACCAGATTATTTTAGATTCTTTACTTTCAAAAACCAAATTTTAGGTTTAACATCTTCATATCGTCTACGTCAAAAAACAAATGATATATACCCAATGAAAGTATGATTATTAAAGTTTGATAAATGACTATTGATTAATTTCTATTGATTCCAACCTTTAAAGAAAAAGTTTAATAAAGATAATAATAAATTTAATAAAACAAAAGACTCATTCAACCTTATTACTAGTAACAGTTTTAGTAACAACTCTATTAAAAAGTTAAAAACAATCTTATCCTTAACTTTTTTTAAAACCTTTTTAAATAAATCTTATTATAAATTTTAGAGTTATTAATATATTTGTGTTTTTGTAACAATAATAACTTATTATTATTATTGTTATTGGATTTTAATGAACCACAAATTCTTACATTATATTCACCCAAGCATGATAAGTATTTAAATTTCAATCTTTTGATAAACTTTAATAATATAGATTTAATCGATAATCATGAATCACATAATTATGAAATCGTGTTAAATAACACCTTTTTTAATGATTTTAGAGATTATGAATCTTCAATGCCACAAGAGTCTTTAATTTTGGAGAATTTTTTATTTTTAAAACAATCTACTATAACATCTTTCTTTATTACTAATATGGTGGACATGCCAATTTGTTTTAAAAAAAGTAAATCATTATACAGTAAAACTTTTGAATTACCGTTACTTAAATTCGTTAATTTAATCATGAGACGAGGTTTAAGGGAAAAAACTTTACGTAGTATTACTTTCACCCTTTTCAATTTTTTTCAAAAATTCTTTATTCAATCGAATTTAAATTATAACAAATGGTATTATATTTATAGTTTTCTATCCTTGACTATTTATAATACTGAAAATTTTTTCTTAAGCGGGGTTTTAAACAAACCTATCGATTTAAATTCAAATCATACATTAACTGAGAGTGGTTACTCTTTTAATAATTCCCTTTTTTTTAAAAAAATACTCTTTAACAAGTTGAATGAATATACACCTTTATTCAGTTTTTATGTACGTAAAGTAGATAAGAGTATTAGAAAAAATACCCGGGGAAAATCGGGTAAATATACTATTATATGAAAATATATCCCAATATATAAAAGATTATATATTACATTAAGATGATTTTTAAAAGATTTAAAATTTCAAAAAGCTAAAACCTTTGATGAAAGGTTATTAAAGATTATAGAAATTTTTCTTTTTACACCAGATTTGAGTTTTGTGTATAAATTACGAAAGTTTACACATTTCTTTGTTTTTAAAAACCACAGTAAAACTTTGCTCAAAACGTTAAAATCTGTGTCTTAATTTTTTGTTGTGGTATGGAAAAAACAAAATCTCAAATTTTAAAACAATCTACAAAAGGCGTAATTATAAGTGTAATGCTTTTATAAAAACATTAGCTTTTCCTGTTTTAAGGCACGGTAGTCTTAATAATATAAACACTTTAATCTATGTACCATGTAGTTGAGATTTCTTAATATTAAAACCTTTAAAAAGTGTTTTACTTAATAATATTATATATTTATATTCAAAATCTTATTTTTTTAAAATTACTTTTACCAATTCTAATTTACAATGATATTTTGACAAACAATCTAACGTATTAAGATTATCTAATTTATACACACCAAATTTCTTTAAACTTTATATTAACTTGTTGTTAAATACTTTTTATAGTTTTTCTAAAGTATTTTTCCTTAAACTAAAATTTAAAGGTAAAGGTTATTATATTTATAAAAACTCCCGTAATACTATAACCTCACAGTTTGGTCACTCACATAGAATCTATATATACTCGGTTTTTATTTCTGTTAAGTTTTTAACTAAAACTACAGTTTTCCTTTTTGGATCTTCTAAAAAAGATGTATTAACTACAGGTTATTCAATACAAAAAGTAAAACCTATTAATATTTTTACAGGGCGGGGTGTTCGCTTTTCTAAACAAATTATTTATAAAAAAACTGGTAAAGTCAGTTCTTATAGATAGTTTTTATTAATATTTGTGTATAATTGGTTTTAGAATTTATACTACAACTTTTTCGACGTATGATAAAACTTATTTTATCCTATACTTCTTGACAATCTCACGAATTACTAATAAACCCTTGAATTAATATTATTTTAGTTATAACTTCGTTTGTTTTTGTTGTTAGTATTTTATTATAATTGTTTTTTAACTATATATAATATTCAAAAAATAAAAAATTTAATAAACATTTCTAATATTTTTTAAATATTTCACCAATATTACCAATATTTTAATTTAATATTTATTATTTTATATTTTTAAAATCTACTTATTTATTTTTAGATAATATTACTTTATATTTATTACCAGTACGTTAAGTTATGGTTTAGTTTGGGAGATTTTGAAATTTTTTTTGCTGCTTCTTCTGTAATAGTTTTAGGTTTTATCGTTTATAACGTTTTAAATTGTTTTAGTTTTTACGAGTTATTAAAAAGATTTGGTTTTTTAAAAATATCTAGAAGAGATTTTTATGAATGTGGTTTTAAACCCACTACACAAAAAGCTATAAGATTACCAATACAATTTTTATTAATTTGTGTGTTTTTTTTATTATATGATATTGAATTGATTTTTTTATTTCCATTTGTTTCGGGAGTAACTTTTTTAGGTTTTTATGATATAATGATAGTTTTTTTATTTTTCATACTACTGTTTTTTAGTTTAATATTTGATTTTAATAGACACGCTATGGTTTGACAATATTAAAATTATATATTTTAAGACATTGATTTAAAATACGTATTTTACGTATGTTAGAAGGTAGATATTTCCGCCGAGTACAATGAGGTTATCACCCAATATTTCAAAACATTGATGCAGTAACAAATTGAGGTTGAAACTTAGTTTCACTTTCAGGAGTAATTTTTTCTTATTTAAACTTTTTCGTAAATAGATTATTAATCCCATTTTCTAGCGTAACATCTATTATAGGTTTTATGTTATTATTAACAATTAGTATGCAATTATTATCTGGTTTTTTCTTAGGTTGATATTATATTCCTGAACCTGGATTAGTTGTAGAATTACGTGAAGAAATGTTTAATGATACAAGATTTGGTGCCGAAGTATTTTATATGCACTTAAGAGGTGTTGATACTATTTTTGTTTTGTCTTATTTACATATTTTAAAAAAAATATATCTTAAAAATTATGTTACTGCAGAATCAGATGGTTGATTGTTAGGTGGTTACGCTTTCTTTTGATTTCATTATATAGTAGCTTTAGGTATTTCTTTAAGTGCAACACATTTAAGTGATTTAACTTTAACTATCGTTGCTAATATTTTCTGATCTGTTTTAAATTTTACTTATAAAACATATTATATTATTTTCACTAACAAACATTTAAATACCGATCAATTAACAAGATTAATGGTTTTACATTATTTCACACCATGATATTACCTTTATTTAGTAAAATTACATGTATTATTCTGTCACGAGTCTTGAGATTCTGATAGCGGTGAAAATGTATATGAAGATAAATCAGGTACTTATATTTCTTGATTTTATGATGCTTTCTTAAAAGAAATTCAAGATGCTTGATATTGAACTTTGTTTGTATTTGTTTATTTCTGAATACATCATTTTAATCCAAGTACTGTAAATTATTTTTTCTTTGAAAGATGAAATATTTCTGAATTAGATGAAATTAGATTTTATGGTGTTGCTCCACACTGATATTTTAGACCACTTATGGGTTTATTAGTCGTATCACCATCTCATTATGAAGGTTTAATGTGAATGGGTTTATGATTTGTTTTATTAGCATCTTTACCAATTATTTATAATTTCTATAACGTTAATAATCAATATTTACCTATTATTCCTATGCAAAGTTCTTTATTACAAACTTGTTGTTTTATTTTATTTATGTTGTCTATGTATTGTACAGCAAGTATGTTACCTTGTGGACGTTATTACTATGCTCCAGAAGGAGGTTATGTTGGTAATCCATGAGTTAAATTCTCATACCAATACGCTTATTTATATATGGCTTGAATTGTACATCATTTAGATACAATTGAGCATTATGGTTTCCAATTTGCACAAACATTTGCTCGTAAATGTTTCGGTATTTATACTAAAACTGTATTACGTAACAAATATAGATGATATACTACTACAAGTTTCAAAAACTTTGAAGATACAGAAATTACATCTGCTATGAGATTCAAAAACAATAGTTATAATTTACCAGTTTTTAATTCCGTAAAAAGAATTTCAAAATAGTAGTAGTTTAATGACTAAAAAAACAAATACTATTTATTAATAGTGTTTATAAACTATTTAATTAATTTTAAATATTTCTACTATATAATAATATACAATATTTTATGAACTACTATAGGTACTTTTAAATTTTGAAAATCAAATTTATCTAATGAATTAATTTCAGGTTTTTTAGAAAAAACAGTTTTTTTACGTAATTATTTTATACTAAATGATTTAATATGACAGGATGGTTTTTTAATAGATTTTTTACAAAAAAAAGTTGTAGATAAGTGAATGAGAAAATTTTTAATTTATTCTTCTTACTTATTTAACGAGCGTTTAGTTTTTGACTATGTTGTACGTTTTTTTATAGATTTAATAGTTTGACCTGGTCATAAAAATAATATTTTTGAATTTAATAATGTATCTAACACTTTATTAATTACACTTTTTTTATTAATTACTATTTTTTTAATAATAGTATTATTTTATTTTAGTTTTTTATTTATTAGTTAAAAAAACCCACATATTTGATATTTGTTTATTATGAGTGAAACAGGTTTAATTTTAGCTTTATTTTCTATACTTTTTACATTATTTACTGTTTTAACAGAACGAAAATTACTAGCTTATGCTATGCGTCGTATGGGACCTACCTTAATGGGTCGAAACGGTTCATTTCAGATTTTAGTAGATTTAGTTAAACTTTTAACCAAAGAAACCTTTTTAATACCTAGACCTACATCAGCGTTAGCTCCTATTTTCCTTGCTTTACTTTTTTCATGTCAATTAATGTTTTCACAAAATTTTATATGAGGACCTTCTATGTTTATATTTGAAAATGTCGATTCTATGGTATTATACCATTTAATTTTAGTACTATTTGGGAATATTTTTTTTGTAATTTTAGGTTTGTTAAGTCAATCACGTTATGCAATAATCGCAACTGCAAGATCTTTAGTTCATGTTATATCTTTAGATATATTCATAACTATAATTTACTCTTTACTTGTTTTTAGTGCACAATCCGCAAATTTTCATGATTTTGTTTTAGTTCAGAATATGTACTGATTTTTATTTTTATACAGTCCTGCTGCATCTGGTTTTTTAATTTTATTGTTATTAGAATCTAAGAGAACACCTTTTGATCACGCTGAAACAGAGGCTGAAGTTGTAGCAGGTTATGCTATTGAATATAGTGGTTGTATGTTATTAATGATTTTTTTAGCAGAGTATTTACATTTAATTATATCTTCAATCCACTTTATTCTTTTTTTTTTAGGTGGTTGGTTTGCTTTAGAGTATTTATGTTTTTTGCCTCCAATTTTTTTATCTACTCACGATACTTTTTATTGATTTGAGTTATTTAATAATATTATTAGAGTTTAACAATTGCTCATATTATTTTTGTGATTCTTTTTTTACCTTATCAGACCATTTAATCATATGATTTATATATAATGTATATTTTTACTAAAAGTAATATGTTACAATTAATATATTATTTTAAAAACAAATTTATCAATAGTTAATATTAGTTTGTTAATATTAACATCTTATTTTAGCCTTAATATATTTATAACATTAATTAGTGGTTATAATTTTTTTTTTGACCTGTCATCTAGAACGAATCATAATGATAGTTTTTTCAATCTTTTCAATTTTTTTTGAACAAGTTTTACATATCTACCTTTATTTTACTTTTTAAATTTATTATTATTTTTTTTTTTTTACCATAATATTTTACTATTTTTTACTTATCTCTTGTTATTATATAGCTTTGAAGTTTGTGATTTTATAATATTAAATTTAAACTTTGATATTATAAATTTGAACATTACTGATATTAATTTATTATTAGCTAACAATTTAAATAAATATCATCCATATATTTTCTATTTAAGTTCTATTTTCTTTTTTATATACACTTTTGTAATGTTACAAAATTATTTAGGGATTATTAAACTATTCCAGATTGGTAGTCTGTTATTTAATTCAAAAAAACACATATTCAACTCGTTAGTTATAAACACTTTAGCCTTGTTTTTGGGATCTTATTGGGCTTTTCAAGAAGGTACTTGAGGTGGTTGATGAGATTGGGACCCATCAGAGGTGTTTGGTCTTTTGTTTTTTATAACACTTTTATTATTTATACACGCTTTTTTTCTGAATTTAAATCTTTTCAAAATTACTGTGAAATTAATATTATCGACAGTTTTAATTTTATTAACCTATTTCTTAATTCAATTAAATTTTGATTTAGTTTCACATAATTTTGGTACAAAATTTTTCTATTTTTTTAATAATAATTTATCTTTGTTAGAGTTTATTTTTATTTTCACTTTTATATACATTTTAATAAAAGCATATTTAATTCATAGGTTAAATAGTGTTTGTATAATACAATACAACAAGTTGAACATTATTTTAAATTATATGATAAATTTTTTTATAAGCTTTACCTATCTCCTGTTATTTTTTCTAATCCTTTTTAGTTTTATACCTTTGTTTAATTATTTTTTATGGTATGGTGTAACTACAAACTACTACGATTTAGTGGTATATTTTAACTTAATAATCACGTTTTTTTTATTATTAATTGTTGGTTTATTTAGATTACGAAAACTGTTAGACTATATTCTAATTATAACAGTAATAACTAACGTACAACTAATACCATTTTATTTTTTCTATTTCTTTAATTGACGTTATTCTAATATTAGTTTTATACATATTTTTATAGCAACGTTTTTAGTTTTGAATTTATCGACACATTTTGTCGATACTATGTTTGTTGGTTTAACTAATAAGTTTGATAGTATTTTTTATAATTCGATTATTTTAAATAACTCAAACACCTATTTTAATTGTGATAATTTTTTTATAGATATTTTAAATATATATACCGACGTTAATAATACATTGTTTTATGATTGAAGTAACCTTTATTTAACAAACCTTACAAACAATAATTCTGTGTTATTGTTATTTAATAACAATGGTTTTTTCAATTTTTATAGTATATCTTCAAGTTTATTATTATCACATTCTTTTATAGATTTAAATTATTTAAGTATCTTGTATAATTTATTTCTATTTATCTCAATATTTATTCTAATGTTGTATAAAAAACAATCAATAAATCAGATATATTATTAAAATAATAAACAATAACCTAGTTTATAAAAAAAACATTAGATTTTAATAATCTAAAATTCGCTTTTAAAAACAAGCGGGTTATTATATATGACTTTTAAACGGTTGTTCAATTGATTAAAACTTAAAATGTTACCTTCTTCAGTACTTTTTAAGAATAGACTGTTTATAGAGCGTGATTCAAAACACAGGCGTGTTATGAGTAATTTCGGTTTAACGTTTAGAAATTCTAAATGAACTAATTACTCTTTATTGAATGTTAGCGTCCGGTCTATAAATTCTTTCTTAAAATTATTAACAAGTATTTTTGTAATATTAGTATTTATTATACTTATTCAATCGCAATTGAATATGTACTCATTAGATATGAGTTATAACGTTATAATGTATTATTTTTGATCTGTTAAAATACAAACTTCATATGTTATTTTTATTTCTTTTTGGGGTATTCATTATGTATTTAATAATCTATTTAGTTTTATATTTTATAGTTTTTTTAATAATTTTTTTAAAAACGCTTTAAAAAATAATGATACACAACCTTTATTAGATAGTGTAGAAAGTGTCGCAAATAATGACAACCTATCTAGTTTAGCAAAAATTAACAAAAATAATATCGATAACGTTTCTACTAAGTCTTTAGATGATGTAGAAAATGTTTTTGAAAATCAGAATGAACAGAATGTTAATACAGTTTTATTGCTTAAATATTTATATAAGTCCTCTTATTTAATATCTTTAAGCAGAAATAATTATGTAAATTTCTCTGTTTTTTCTAGAAAACCTAGTATATTTAATAAAAACGAAAATACTATTAAAACAAATTTTACTAAACCAGAGTATAAATGGACACTAGATGGTATTAGTAGTAGGTCACCTCTTCAAAAAGAGGGTTTATTTTATGTAACTGATTTAAACTATAACACACTTAATAATGAAATCCAATATAGTAATGAATTAAAGAATCAGATCAATATGGTCGGTATTCAACGTTTTATGTTTAAATACAACCCTTTACATAGATCTATTATGAAAGGGTCTATTAACCTTACCAATACAAAAAAACTTTTAGCTCCTTATAACATGAGTAGCAGTTTATCGTTAAAAAAAACAAACTTATGATTATCTCAAAAAAATAAACACTACGACAATTTTAATAAAAACTCAGTAATAAGGGTATCTGATTCTATTGAAAATAGTTATTTTTTTACATTAAAAAGATTTTATATGTTTAATAAATTATCTGCTAATTTAGTAACCTCGAAGTTTATTTTTAAAGAAAACCAAACCGATTTAAACCTAAACTCATCTTTTAAGGGTTACGAAAATTTATCTATTTTTTATGATAACTTGTTAAATATTTTAATAAACCATTCATCATTAAATAAACTTGATATTTTAAATATTAATAATAAAATTACTACTTTTTATTTAAAAAACGACCAAAACAGTTTATTTAATAAATTTGATATTATTCTTAGCTTAGAGGATAATAACTTATTTAATAATAATAATGATTTGCTGTTAAATTATTTAGATAATATCAATAGTTTCAATACAATGTTAAACGTATTTAACGTATATAATTCTGATGAGTTTTATATTAATATGATGTATGATTTTTCTGATTCTTTTACTAACAAAGAAACTATTTAATATTTTAATTGTTTAATTTTTTATTGAGTTATGTAATACAAAACTTCTATAGTATAAACCAACTGCTCATTTTCAACCAAAAACTATATTTAATTTGAATTTTTAAAAACATTCATCTAATATTAACAATACTTATCAAAGATTTAAATACACTATTAAATATAAATTTTTTTAATAATAACTTTTCAATAGTATTTACATTAACAAGGTTGTTCTTTAGTAATAGTTTAATGAAACTTTTAAAAACATTAGTAACGAGTTGAAAACCTTTCCTTACTATTAATTTTACTAAAAGTTTACAGTTTTGAATTATAACTTCTGGTATAGAGTTTATAAATAATAAAAACCTTACTTTATCTATTAAATCACCCGAACCCTCTTCAAGTCTGTTTTATAATCAGTATTACTTAAATATGACTGTATCTAATATATCATTACATAAGAAATACTATCGAGTAGTTCTTTTAAAATTTTTAATACTTTTATTAAATAACTGACAATCTTGAAATAAACATTATAATATGACGTTTAAGTTTCTTTTAGGGACTAAAAATATTCATTTAATAAGTTACTACAATTTTTACTTTTTTAAAATTTATAATTTTTAACTAAAAATTCTAATAGATAATTAAATAATTCTGTTTTAGTTATATGTTATTTTTATTAAATATATTCTCTTTTTTTCCTGTTATGTTAATCTTACACTGTCTTTTTATATTTTTATTTAAAAAATGAATAGGTCCAGTAGGTACTTTTTATAGTTCGGTATTAACACTTTTTGTATGCCTTTTTTTAGCTCTAAACGAATTGTATATTATGTTGATTAACGGTTCTTATTATTATATTGATTTTGGTAGATGATTTTTTTGTTTAGATATAATCGACTCTCATTTAGTTTTTTGTGTAGATAGTTTAGCTTTAACAGCAGCATCTTTAGTACTTACATTAACAGCATTTGCTCTTTATTTTGGTGTTGAATATATGTATAGAGAAGCTTTTATTAATCGTTTACTTTATTTATTAAACCTGTTTGCTACTAGTGTAATTTTTTTATTCTTCTGTTATGATTTTTTTTTAATAATGTTTGCTTGGGAGTGTATTGGTTTATTTTCTTTTTTATTAGTTAATTTCTACTCTACCCGTATTTATACTATAAAAGCTGCTTTAAAAACTTTCGTTTTCTCACGTATTAGTGATATGTTTATGTTTATTTGTTTTATTTTAACAATAATAGTTTTTAACACTACTGATTTATCATTAATGTTTTTACAAACACCGTTTTTAGCTTTTCATTACCTTTTTATCGGTAATACAGCATTTCACTTTTTAACAGTCTTTTCGTTTTGTTTAGTAACATCAGGTGGTATTAAAGCAGCTCAATTCTTTGCTCACGTTTGACTTCCAGATGCGATGGAAGCACCTACACCAGCATCAGCGTTAATCCATTCTTCAACTTTAGTAGTCGCAGGTATTTTTTTAATTATAAGGTTTTCAGTTTTATTTGAATTTACCTTATTTACTAATTATTATTTAATATTACTTGGTGCCCTTACACTCTCGTTTGGAGCTATAACAGCAGTATTTCAAAATGATATAAAAAAACTGGTCGCTTATTCAACAATAAGTCAAATAGGTTATTTAGTTTGTGGTTGTGGTTTTTGTTGTTATGAAGAGGTTTTAATATATTTAATAATACATGCTTTGAATAAGGCTTTTTTATTCGTACTTGTAGGTTATACAGTACATTTTTTTAATGCCAATACCGATATGAGGCAAATGGGTGGTGCTTATTTATATTCTTTTGATATTACTGTTTTATTATTTGGTGTTTGTTTTAATTTAGCAGGTTTACCATATAGTGCGGGTTTTTTAGGTAAAGAATTTTTACTTTTCCAAGTATTAAGAGATGATTTTATTTCGTTATTTGTTAGAGGTTGCTGATTAGTTAGTTTTTTCTTTACTCCAATTTATATGTTAATTTTAGTTTTTGTAGTATCTTTTGGTCCTAAAAAAGGTACTATATTAACTTATTCTAGTTATTGATATGCTAATTTTTATAGTAATCTTCAATTATTAGTATCTACGGTAAATAGACCTTTTAATTTAGAAGGTCAAAAAAAAAAAAGCGTTAAACATTATATGAAACATAGATTCCAGTTTACTATTATAACATCTAGACCAACTATTTATTTATTATTTAGTTTTTGATGTTTTTTCTTTTTTTTTGGTGAGTTATTACTTTTATTAACTTTTAATTATAATAACCTAACAGATTTAATACCATCTAGTTATTTTGTTTTTATAAAAACTCACGTTATATTTCTAACAGACAATAGTAATACATATTTAAATAATATTATATTTTATTATATTATTTTTTTTACTACATGTTCTTTATTATTTTTATTAAACTTAAGATACTCTTTCAATTATAATTTTTTCCAACATCAGTTTATATTGGATTTATTGTTTATAATAATTAATTTGTATTTGTTTAGTATTTATTATTTATTTATTATTTGATTCTTTGTAATAATTAATAAAATACTAATAACTAAAGATAAACAATAAACAAATATTATGGTATAATAGCTCAATCGGTAGAGCACTAAGCTCATAACTTAGTGGTTTTAAGTTCGAATCTTAATTTTACCTTTTTAAATTTACTATAGATAAAAATGTTTAGTAGAACACGGAGTAGTAACACGGAGACCATGTTTAGTAGAACACGGAGTAGTAACACGGAGACCATGTTTAGTAGAACACGGAGTAGTAACACGGAGACCATGTTTAGTAGAACACGGAGTAGTAACACGGAGACCATGTTTAGTAGAACACGGA